>CEUN01181717.1_pt1 | contig 16682 bp, 11 predicted proteins | sample 361501 | NCBI WGS metagenome assembly CEUN01 (sample SAMEA2622801, study PRJEB7988) | marine metagenome | biome: marine biome (ENVO:00000447); feature: marine epipelagic mixed layer (ENVO:xxxxxxxxx); material: "saline water (ENVO:00002010), including plankton (ENVO:xxxxxxxx)" | depth 120 m | reverse complement strand
TCGCGTTCCAATTCCTTGGCGCGCTCCTGCAGCACGGATCGGGTCCGGGGTCCCTGTTTCTGCAGTGACGTGATCAACGGGGAGTCGGCGTAGGGCTCTTCGCCAAGGTCTTTGACGATCTTTTCGATGGCACGAACCTTCTCCAACGGCACCTTCCGCGAGGGAATCGACTTCGCAACCTGGAAGTTTTTGAAGTCCGCCTTGGTGTGCCGAAATTTCGCCAGTCCCACCCGTCCGCCTCGCAGGCCCTTGTCATCACTTGCGATGATCAACGCATCGTTTAGGAAGCACTTGATGCCATCTTCCTCGACGCGGACTTTCAGGTAGTTCCATTCGCCGGGTTGGTAGAATTCCGTGCTGAGCGTTTCGAAGATCTGCCAGGAGAAAACGTTTGGGCCATTGAAACGCGTCAGGCGCAGATTTCCGCTGGTCGGGTAAAATCCATAGTGAACGTCCTGTCCGTCTGATTCAAAGGCGAGACCTGCGGCTCCACTTTCGTCTTCAAGCTTCACATCGACGGCGACTTCATAGGGAACCTTCGGTACCTTGCGCTTGGAAATGCAGAGTGCGCGTCCGCCGAATCCCGTGCCCGGCGTGTCCACATGAATCACGCCCCCGCGTTGCGACCATTGCGCGGCAAAGACCGTCGTCCATTCCCGCTGGTTGAGTCGGCCAAAGGTGATCCAGCGTTCCATCGGAATCGGGTTGGGATCATCCAACATCAGCTTGAGTGACTTGACCGGCACGGCAAACCCGATGTTGCGATAGCGGTCGTCCTTCATGCTGACGATCCCCAGCACTTCGCCGTGCATGTTCAACACCGGGCCCCCACTGTTGCCCCGCTCGATTGGGATCGTGATCTGGATGAGCCGATCCAATTGCTCGTCACGCAAGGCGGAGATGACGCCGTCCACGACCGTGAAGTCCAATCCGAGCGGGTTCCCGATCGCAACGACGCGCTCGCCCTGTTCGATCTTGTCGGAAACACCCAGCGGCAATACATCGAGGTCCGTGGCGTTGATTTTGAGAATCGCCAGATCGAGGGTGCGATCGAAGGCGTGCATTTTCTCCACATCGAATTCGCGCCCGTCAGCAAACTCGATCTTGATGGGGCGTCCTTCCCGGACGACGTGATGGCAGGTCGCGATCAGGCCATCCTTGCTGATGACAAACCCGGCGCCCGTGCCTTCCACCTCTCCGCTGATATCGAGCGTATTCACCACCACTGACGCGTTGCGAATCTGTGCGGCGAGTTGCTTGACGGTGTGCGGTTTGCGTTCGTCGTCGCCCTGGGTCTTGCCGGGCGCGAGCAGAACCAATCCCATGCACGCCAGAAGGCTGGTTTGAACCAAGTGCCTGATCATTCGAAGCGGGACGCTAGCATGCTGAACACCTGGCAGAAAGCATCGTTCGAACCCATGGCGGGTGACCGGGGCAGGCGCAAGCCACGTCCGAATGGCTGCAATGACTTCTCGCTGACGTCGCTGCGCTCGTCGCTCGCGGCTTCGGAAACATTCGAAGCTACTTTTCTATCGAGTAAACGGTGGTGGGAAGATCTCGGTTGCGAGGATTGTTGTAGGTCTTCTCGAGGGTCATCCCGTTGTTCTCCGCAACGCGGCGTGAGGCGAGGTGATCGGCGGCCATGTAACTGCACAGTTTCTTCAGGTACAGGTCTTCGAACCCGTAGCGTTTGATTTCACGGGCCGCTTCGGTGGCATAACCCTTCCCCCAGTGATCGCGATGGATGTGATAGCCGATCTCGAATTCCGCCACGCCATCGATGTTTTGATGGGAGATGCCGCAATCCCCGATCAGTTCACCCGCATCACGGAGGAGAACGGCGAACCATCCGATGCCGTTGCTCTGGTATAGCCCGCTCTGGTGTTCGATGAGTCGTTGAACGATTTCCAAGGACCACGGCTCGGGGTAGAAACTCATGGTCTCGGCATCACCGAGTACGGAGTGGAGCGCCTGAGCGTCTCCGGGTTCAAGGGGACGGAGATGGAGTCGTTCTGTTTCCAGCAGGATCGGCGGACGCACGGTCTACATGTGTTTGCGCATCTCCGCCAACACGGGACTGATTGCGGTGTAGGGATTCTCCTTCGCCTCGTATTCGAGCACGACCCAGCCCTTGTAACCGCCTTTTTTGAGCAGGCCCAGGAAGCGTTTCATGTCGGACTTTTCATGCACCTTGGACCCGAGCCGTTTCAGCGCAACCTTCATCTGCACGTTCACCGTATGGGGAACGCTGCGTTCGAAGTCGTCGTAAGGATCTTCGGTGCGGAAGTTGCCCGAATCGAGATTGATGCCGAGCCATTTGCTGTCGACCGCGTCGAGCAGGCGAATCAGACGATCGGCGGACGCAATGCTGTCGTGATTCTCGAGTCCGAGATAAATGCCCTTCTTGCCGGAGTAGTCGCAAGCTTCCTTCAAGGCCTCAATCACGAGCTTGTCCGCGCGCTCGGCAGAGGTGCCCTTCTTTTGCTTGCCGGCGAAAATGCGGATGTGAGGCGCACCCATGAGTTCGGCGTTGTCGACCCAGGTCTTCAAATACTTCATCTGCGCATCACGATCGGGACCGGGTTCCAGTGAGAAGTTGTTGCCGATCGCCGTGCCGCTGATTTCGACGTCTCGCTTCTTCGCGTAACGGTTGAGTTTCTTAAAATACTCGGGCTTCTGGTTCGGCGGAAAGAAATACGCAGTGAGCTCGGCTCCCCGGCAACCTTCCTTGGCGCAGAAGTCGATGAACTTGCGCATGTCCATTGCCGGCTCGGCAGCCTTGCGCTCTTTTCCCCTCATGTAGCGGAAGTAGTTGCGGAAGGAATAAGCCGCGATGCTCAGCTTCATCTCATTTTTTGCGGCAAGAAGGTTGGGAGCGAAAGCTGCAGCACTTGCACCGGCGGTGAGTTGCAGCATCGAACGACGATTCAGCGAATTCATGGGCGCACGATAACGTGTCGAAGCGGGAGGAAAACGAAAAACTCTGACAAGGGCGAAACTCCGAGCTTCAAGCCTCAAACTCAGAAAAGTTCCGAACTTCAGTGTCCAATGAGACCAGTATTCCGGACTCGGACAGGGATAGCAGATTGCTGGCTTGAAGCTTGGCCTCTGGAGTTCGGAATTCTCTACATCGGTGAAATCGATTGTGCCGGAACTCATTTCGATTCACGCTGTCACATAGGATTGATCGAGTGTGCAGCCATGAATTTCCGTTCGACGTTCCTGTTTTTGCGCAAGCTGGAGGTGCGGTCATGATGGCCATCACCGAATTTCTTGGCCTCTTTTTCCTGTTGGTGCTCCTATTCATCATCATCGCGCCGATCGTTGTCTGGGTGCGGGTCAATGAGACGCAGGAGGAGAATCGGAAGCTGAAACGGGATGCGAATCGTTTGGATCGGCGAGTGGATGAATTGGAGCGTGAGCTGCGTAGGCTGGCGAAAGCACAAGAGCAACCGGCCAATACAAAGGCGGTTGAGAAACCCAAGGAATCTACGGAACCAATTATAAAACCCAGCGCGGTGGACTCGATGCAGGAAATCGTGACCCGGCGTGAGGCGGAGAAGAAGCCAGAGCCCAAGGTCGAAGCGGAACCGAAGCAGGTGATCGTGCCCCCGCTTCCCAAGTTTGCCAAATCCGAGCCAAAGGTCTCAGCCCCGGCTGCGAGCTCGACTCAAGAGAAGAAACCCGTCGACGCGTTGAAGGTGGAATCTCCGAAGGAAGAGGATCAACCGCTGCTCGCCCGCATGATGAAGGGCGAGGATTTTAACTGGGAACAATTTCTCGGGGTGAAGTTCTTCGCGTGGGTTGGCGGACTGGTGGCGTTCCTCGGCGTGGTGTTCGCGATCAAGTATTCGTTCGAACAAGGTTGGATCAGTCCGACCATGCGGGTGATCGGCGGAGTGCTGACGGGGATCGGCCTGATCGTCGGGGCGTTCCGGCTGCCGCGTGAAAAGTACTTCGTCACGGTCCATTCGCTTTGCGCTTCGGGTGTCCTGACCCTCTACGGGAGCGTTTACGCGGCGCATGCGTTCTATGAGGTTGTTCCCGACGTAGGCATTGCGTTCATGTTGATGGCCGTGGTGTCAGCCACCGCGTTTATTCTTTCAATCAATCTGAACTCACACGTGGTCGCGGTGTTGGGAATAGTCGGCGGCTTCCTGACGCCGGTGCTGCTTTCCACCGGGGAAGACCGGACGGTGGCCTTTTTCGGATATATCCTGGTGTTGAATGCCGGGTTGATTGCGGTGTCTCTGAAGCAGCGATGGGGCTACCTCATGGCGCTGGGCGCAGCTGGAACGGCGATCATGCAGCTGGGTTGGGCGGGGGAGTTTTTCAGCGGGGAACGGACTTATACGGCGATGACGATCTTTGGCTTGTTCATCGCTCAATTTCTGGGGGCGTTCCTGCTCGCGAGAAAGCGTGAGCAACTCGACAAATATATCGAAGGGGCTGCGCTGACGATTCCTGGGATTGCCATGTGTTTCATGATCTGGCTCGGTGGATCAGGGCCATCGGAAATCGCAGATCAGGCGTGGCCGATCTGCCTGTTCCTGATGTCGGTGAATTCCGTGGTGATTTTCCTGGCGTGGCTGCGGCCTCACCTGTCCGCCGGGGTGTTGCTCGGCACGAGTGCAAGCGCACTGGCGCAGTTCTGCTGGGTGCAGCGCTGCTTCGAAATCGAACACCTGCATATGACAATGGTGATTCTGCTCGTGCACTCGGCCGCATATCTCGGCCTCGCATGGTTCACAGAGAAGAAAGAGCGGATTGCAGATGAATGCGGTTGGGCTGCGCTGATTTTCCCAGCGCTGGCGATGTTCGAATCGCTGCTGGCATTCACGTATCCGTTGGCGGAGGTCACCACGCGGCCCGGTGTTTCGTTTGGCTTCGTATTTCTGATTGATGCGGTGTTGATCGCGGTCGCCTGGCTGCGGCCGCAAATGCGTTCGGTGCAGGTCTTTGCCGGTGGCGCATCGTTCTTCCTGCTGGCCTATTGGATTGCGGAGTTTTTGAACAACGAGATGCTGTTCTGGGCTCTTGGTTTCACGATCGTATTCGGCGTTGGTCACACGATTAGTCCGGTGTTGATGGAGCGGCTTCGCCCGGCGAAATCTCCGGTGTGGTGGACGCACCTGTTTCCGCCGGCGGCCTTGCTGATGACGCTTCTGCCGTTCTTCAAGCTGGAGCAACTCAGTTGGGCGGTCTGGCCGGTGGTTATCCTGATGGACGCGCTTGCGATGGGCGTGGCCGTTATCCTCGGGAGCCTGGTCGGTTTCATGTGGGTCTTCGTGATCACATTCTTCATGGCGGCCGTCTGGATTTTCAGGATGCCTGCAGAGGTGGGCGGTTTGATGGGTGAGTTCGGCATGCTCGTGGTGGTGATTGGATTCGCAGTGATATTCTTCGGTGCGGCCTGTGCGGCCATGCGTTGGAAGATTGGAACCTTGAAGTTTGACATGAGCGCGCCGGCCAAGGAGGCGGGCGATGAATGGGCGTTCAGCGGAAAACTGATCGGAGAGCTGGCGGCTACGTCGGCGATCATGCCGTTTCTGCTGTTGATCCCCATGGTCCTGCGCCTGCCGCTGGAAAATCCGTCATGGGTGTTCCTGATTGGCACGGGGTTGTGCGGCATGCTCCTCGCAACTACGCGCTGGCTGCGATTCGAATGGCTGGCGTTGGTGACACTTGGGTGTGTCCTGACATTGGAGTTCGTCTGGTTTGTTGAATTCGACTACCTGAAACCGAGCTGGCTGGGATTTGCCTGGCACCTGTTGTTCGCTGGGATGTTTGTGGCGTTTCCATTGATCCGCCGTGAGGGCAGGGAAAGCAGTCCGGTCATCTGGGCCACGGCTGCGCTGGCGATTCCCCTGCACTTCCCGATGTTGCTGATGACCTTCACTGGAATGCTGCCGCAGTTCCCTGTGTTCGGATTGTTGCCCGCGCTTTTGTCACTCCCCTTGATCGTGGTTGCTGTGCGTCTGTATCGCATCCCGGAAAGCGAAGCGCATCGGAATGCCAATCTGGCTTGGATGGGCGGAGCCGCGTTGTTTCTGATCACCCTGGTGTTTCCAGTGCAGTTTGAAGAACAATGGCTGACGCTGGCCTGGGCTCTGGAGGGAGCGGCATTGACCTGGTTGTTCCGCAAAGTCGTTCCTCATGAAGGACTGAAGCTGGTGGGCTTCTGCCTGCTGACCCTGGCATTCACCCGCCTGGCGCTCAATCCAATGGTGCTTGGCTACGAACGAAGCGGCGCGCCGATCTTCAACTGGTATCTCTGGGTCTACGGCGCAGCGATTGCCAGCATGATTGGCGCGACCCGGATGCTCGCCCAGCCAAACGATCAACTGCGGGGAACCAGTGTGCTGCCCTGGTTGTATTCGATGGCGGGCGTGTTGGCTTTCCTGCTGTTGAACATCGAGATCGCCGACTTTTTCACCGGTGAGGGCGCGTTGCGCTACAATCCCTCGGGAAGCCTTGGGCAGGACATGTCGTATTCCCTCGGATGGGGCGTTTTCGCGATGTGTCTGATGGGACTGGGTTTCCGGACGGGGGTTCGCGCCGCGCGCCGGGTGGGAATCGGCCTGTTGTTGATCACGATCTTCAAGTTGTTCTTCCACGATCTACGCGAACTGGAAGGACTTTATCGCGTCGGTTCACTGATCGGATTGGCCATCGTGTTGGGAATCGTGTCGTTCTTCTTCCAGAAGATGATTGCCGCCGACAAAGAAGAGAAAAGTGCGGAGGCGAAAGCCGAAGATTCGTCACAGAAAGCGTGACGTGACAGTGGTGTCGCTTGGTAGATCGGCTAGCGTCAGCCGCATCACCCCGTGTGCAGCGGCACGCCTTTGAACAGGGCTTCGAGGTTGTCGATGATCACGACGACCCCCGTGGCCGCCATAAACAACCATGCGAGACAGGTCGGCAGCAGCGAGGAGATGGGGTGTCGTCGGATGGTCTTGGCATAGCGGCCCATGTTGAAGCTGAGGTATCCGAGAATAGGCGCCAGCAGGATGAAGGTTGGATAGAAGGGGTAGAGTATCCATTGGCGGAAGGCCACCGAGTAACCGCCACGGTTGGTCCAGAACAGGTCCATCTCACTGATCTCATCCAGGAATAGCGTTCCACCGTCGGCCTGCTCCACCAAACCCGCCCGCGACTTCACCGCACCGGTAAACACACCCTTTTCGGCGCCGAACAATTCGGCTTCCAGAAGGTCACGCGGAATTGCAGCGCAGTTGATCGCAACGAACGGGCCTTGCCCGTGCGCAGTATGCATGGCACTGGCGATACGTTCTTTCCCCGCACCGGATTCGCCCGTGACCAGCACTGCAACATAAGCCGTTCAATCGCCTGCCGCAGAGCGAGCATCGGTCCGGAGATGCCGACCATGGAATCGCCACCAATCGTTTGTGCTGCGCTGCAGAGTTGAAGCTACATTCCTTGGGATTTGCCTGCGCGTTCTATCGCGCCGGACCAATGTGCCATTGAGTCTTTCACATCCAGCACATCGTAAACTCGGTGCTCATCCTGCGACCCGCCACGATGAACTTCCGATTGGCCTGTGCCAGACGCACGCGCATCGCCCAAGCCCAGATGAATCGAGATCCTTCGTTCCTTCTCCGCACGCGATCCGCACGCATCAACCGATTTCCCTCCAACCAAGCAAACAGCAAAACAAAGATAGAATCATGTCCAACAGAGGAATTAGAGACAACGCAATGAACGCCCGAGACAAATCGTCCTTGCTCGGTGTGCATCAGGAAGTTGACGACGCCCCCGGCATTGAATGCCGAGGATGTGGCTGCTCCGACTGTCTGTGGTTTGGCACCGAAGAAGCTCGCTTCAGCCACCTTCGAGCCCGCGAAATCGTGGCCCGCTTTCGTGGTACGGATGCCCAGACCGCGTGAGCGGACGTCACTTTGATTCCAGGCCGGCGAACTGCATGCCCAAGCGAATCCAGATCGGGATGGTGATGAACGCAATGATCGAGGTGGACATCACCACCCGCAGGGCCGTGGGCGGATGAGCCTGGAAATACTTCGCGGCAAGGATCGTGAAGATTGCCGATGGCATGGCAGCCTGCAGGACAACGACCTGTTTCAACTCAAGGCTCATGGGCAGGTAGCGGGCGACCAGCAGGAAACCCACAGGGAGAATCAACAATCGGACCACGCAGGCCGTCGCCATCACCTGCGCTCCCCCACTCATCCGGAATTCCTTCAGCAGGTCGCCGACCATCGCCCCCGACAGGATCAGTCCCATTGGAATCGCGCATGCCCCGATCATGCGCGCGGTTCGGATGAACAGCTCGGGAACTGATTCCGCCAGACCCGCGAGATTCAGAAAGACCGTGAACACGATCGCGAAGATCGGTGGCCGCAATAGTTTCTTCCAGATCGGTTGATCGCGTTGCGCGAAGATGATTGCGCCCATCACCCAGAACGCAAAATCCACTCCGACGTTGTAAACCACAAGTGTCGCAGCCGTGGCATCCCCGAACAGTGAGAGCGCCAGGGGCAGGGGAATGTATCCGTAATTGTACATGCCCGCACTGAAGCCAAAGGTCTTTCTTTCCAACGGATCTTTCAGTCCGGTGAAAGAAGCCAGTGAGAGTGCAACGAGCATCCCCACGACCACCGTCATGAATCCGATCAGCGGACCGAGCAGCAGGTTCGAAGGCTCGTTCAGTGCGGGGTTGCCGAGGAGCTTGTCGAAGATGAAGCAGGGGATCAGCAGGTTGACGGTCAGGTCGAGCAGGCTCTTGTCCGCCTCTTCTGTCAGGCAATTGCTGCGACGCAACGCAACACCGGCCAGAACGGTGAGCAACACCGGCAGCACGGCGAGGAAAACGATGTTGAACTCCTTCATCGACCTCTGTGAGTGATACCCGGAGTCGGCTCAGGCACGCCGTCAGGCGGATTGAAATTCGGCGGGTTCAGCACGGCAAGCCCCACGATGACCACCAGCGCGATTCGGGTGCCCCACATGGAACGGACGGCAAGATTCTCGCTCCGGCAATGATCGGCCCGCAGGTCATCGAGAGATCTTTCCGAGCCCGTCTTCTGCCGCTCGGCCTTGGTACGCTCCTGTATGTCCTCTTCGGCCTCTTCGTAATCGTCCTTCCACAATTCACCCCGCGTGGCCGCTGTGCCGGTGAAAGTCGGAACCGGTGCCGGCAGCGCCTCCTCTTCAATGATCGTCGCGTCCTCGTCTTCAATAATCGTCGGCGCAGCAGGCCGATCGCTCGGAGGAGCGTGCGGTTCGATAATCGTGGGAATGGACGTCTTGGGCATGCCTCAACCGGCGCCGATCATCGATTTCCCAGATCCGGCGCGCACCTGATTTCGCGCGAGTGTGCCGAAGCGAGCCGCAAATTCAAATCATCTCCGAAACAGAACACCAGTGCCTGCGCGGGCAATGGCGCTCGCCCAATCCGCCGGGGCAAACGTTCCACGCGCATGATCTTCATTCTTGGCGACAACACCTCTTTCCCTTACCACTGGTCTATCCCTCTTGAATCATGAGAACATTGCTTCTTCTTGCCTTCGCACTAGCTTCATCGGTCGCCATCGGACAAGTCACGGACGGCCAGTTCCCCGTCCAATCCAACCTCCGCGCCGGCGTCGCCAAAGTGGACATCACGCCGAGGAAAGTTGCCGGCATCGAAACCATCGGTCACCGGCGCGTCGTGGACGGATTGCGAGATCCTCTGCGCGCCGGTGTGCTGCTGTTGGACGACGGTGAAAACAAGGCCGCCATTGTCACGATCGACCTGGTCAATGCCTACGATCTCATTGTCAAACTGATCCGCGAGAAGGTTGCGTCAGCCACAGGCGTAGCCGGGCCGAACATCATGGTCACCGCATCGCACAATCATTCCGGACCGCCCTGCAAGGAGGATTCGCCCTACGTGAGGGAAGTTGCGGAAAAAATCGGGAAAGCCGCTGGTCGTGCGCTTTCCAAGATGCGCAAGGTAAACGTCGGCTACGGCGAGGACGAAATCAGGTTCAACATCAACCGGCGCAAGGTCATCGATGGGCGCGCGGTGGTCTGGTTGAACCCCGACGGGCCGAATGATCCACGCGTGAAGGTTTTGCGCTTTGATGACGGACGATCCCTAACGCCCATGGCGGTTCTGATGCATGCGGTCTGTCATCCCTGTTTCTTTACCTGGGGCGACAAGGGCACCCAGCCCTATGCAAAGGGTTTTCCGAAAATGAGCGCCGACTTTCCCGGTGACGCACAGACCTTTGTTGAGAAAAACTACGGAAACGAAACCAGCGCTTTGTTCCTCCAGGGATGCGCCGGCGATATCCGTCCGAATCTACCGGGTTTTCCCTATCGCTGTGCGGACGAGGCGGACATGCAATGGGCTGGCCGCGGTCTTGGCAGTGCCGTGATCCGGACGCTTGCTGACGGAGTGCGTCGCGAGAAACTGCGCACCCGCACAACCTATTATCCCATCCGCGTCGCCAGTTCAGTGGTTGCCCTTCCCGGCAAGGAAGCAGATGTGCAGGCAGAACTGATGGCGATGAAGATCGGTCCTTATCTCCTCCTCAGCATGCCCGGCGAACCGATGGTCGAATTCGGCTTCGCCATCGAGAAGGCGATCGGTCCGCGCGCCATCCCGATCATCGTCGGTTACGCCAACGGAGCACTTGGCTACATTGCCACGACGGAATCCTACACCGTTGGCGGCTACGAACCAAAGGCATCACCGCTCGCGCCGGAAGCCGAACCCATCGTCATTCGCGAACTTGGCCGCCTCGCCGACCAGGTAATCGGTGATGTCTTCGAATCCTTCTCCAAACACCCGAAGGACGTGAAGAAACGCGAAGCCGAAGAAAAGGCGCGACTCAAGAAGTAACCGAGAGTGGTCGGCGCTCCATTGCCGGGAACAATCTGCAAAACTCCCAGACCCAGTCGGAATGCTTTCATGGCCCAAGACAATGTCCTACGCTTGCGCGTAGTGAAACTTTCTCGTTGGCATTCAATTCTGCTCCTGGTCGCCGGACTGGCTCGTGTGGAATCGGTGACGGCCGAAGGAGTTTCCTACGAAGAAAGCATCCAGCCGATTCTCGCGGCCCATTGCGTCAAGTGTCACTCGAAGGAAAACCGTGAAGCTCGATTGGACCTGGGTGATCTGGCGGGAATTGTGAAGGGCGGCAAGTCCGGACCGGTCGTGCGCGCCGGTGCGGTGGGGTCGAGTCGACTGTGGGGAATGATCGCTGCGGACAAGATGCCCAAGGATGCGCCGCCACTCACTGCCAACGAGAAGGGTTTGATTCGTAGTTGGATCATCACCCAGGCGAAGCAAGATTTCGCCGAGCTCGAACCGAAGCTCGCGGTGAAGGAGGGACGGGGCGGAGGATCACGCGAACATTGGGCGTTCTTTCCGCCTGAGCGTCCACGACTACCGGTCGGGTCGCGATTCGGGCATCCCATTGACGCCTTCGTACACAAACGGTTGGCCGCCGAGGGCTTGCAATTTTCACCCAAGGCCAATCATCGAACCCTGGCGCGTCGGGCGGCTTATGACCTGACCGGCCTGCCGCCGACACCAGAGTTGCTTGCTTCCTTCAATTCTGATGATCAACCCGGCGCGTACGAACGCATGATCGATCGGCTGCTAGCGGACCCGGCCTACGGTGAACGTTGGGGCAGGCATTGGCTGGATGTGGCTGGCTACGCAGATTCAGCCGGTGTGTTGAATGAGGACAAGATCCTTCCGCGGGCCTGGCGCTATCGCGACTACGTCATCCGTGCGTTCAACCAGGACAAACCCTACGACCTGTTTCTTCGCGAACAGATCGCGGGCGACGAGTTATACGACTACTGGACGGCCGAAGAGACGATGGATCGGCTGCCCGAACAGGTGATTGAGGGAATTGTTGCCACGGGATTTCTGCGAACCGCGCCGGATTCCAGTCGGCCGGATTTCGCCAAGATCACCAACGCTGCAGCGCTCTACTATTACCCGACCATTGACGACACCTTGCGCATTGTCGCCTCCTCGACGATGGGGCTGACGCTGCATTGCGCGAAATGTCACGACCACATCTTCGATCCGATACCTCAAAAGGACTACTATCGGATGCAGGCGGTATTTATGCCGGCCTACCAGCCGAACAAGTGGATCGCGCAGAACCTTCGTCGGCTCCCAATGGCTTCGGCCCGGGAGCGACGGCTGGCCGAAGCGACGAACAAGCAGGCGATCGAGATCGAACTCAAGGCCTTGACCGACGAGCGCTACGCCCTTCGCAACAAGTATCGCGACCTTCGTCTCGAGCGCCTGGTGAAGGAATTTCCCAAGGAACAACAACAGCCCGTGTTGCTTGCGTTCAAGACCCACCACTCGAAGCGAACGCCCGCACAAGAACAACTGGTCGAGAAACATGTCGAGCTCCTGATGCCTCGCGCCGGCATTCTTGAGAAACATCTCACAAAGGAATACCCGGAATACGTCGCCGAACTGAAGCGCATTGAAAAGGCCAAGGCCACGGTAAAGAAACGAGCGCCTCGCAATGAATATGTCCGGGCGCTCTACGACCTGCCGGGGGAGGTGAACACACCCTTCCTACGACGCGGTGACCCGCTGACTCCGGGTCCAGACGTCACGCCGGGTGTATTGGCAGCATTGGCCACTGGAAGCGATTATTCTCTGAGCAAGAAACCGCCTCGGAAAAGCAGCGGCCGGCGTCTGGCATTTGCTGAATGGCTGACGCAATCGAAGCATCCACTCACCGCCCGGGTGATGGTGAACCGCATCTGGATGCACCACTTTGGCGTCGGCCTGGTTGCGACGCCCGAGGACTTCGGACACTCAGGCCGCGAACCCAGCCACCCGGAACTGCTCGATTGGCTCGCTTGCGAACTAGTGGACAACAACTGGAGTGTAAAACGGATTCACCGGTTGATCCTGACCTCGCAAACCTACCGGCAGCGATCCGCAGTTGACCCCGCGAGCGAGCGGCATCGACGCGCTTTGGAAGCAGATCCCGACAACGACCTGCTGTGGCGTCAGCGGATGCGTCGTCTCGAAGCCGAACAGTTGCGCGATGGCGTGTTGGCGGTGGCCGGCGAGATCAGCCGAAAAATGTTCGGCGAACCCATCGAAGTCAACCGGCACAAGACAGGAGAGTTTGCGCCCACCAAAAGAACCGGCCGGCGCTCGATCTATCTGCGCCAACGACGCTCCCAACCCGTATCCATCCTGCGTGCCTTCGATCAACCGGTGATGGAAACAAACTGCACGCAACGCGATCGATCGACCGTGGTGCCCCAGGCGCTGACCCTGTTGAACAGCGATTTCATGGCCGTCTCGGCTTCCGCGTTTGCCGATCGCGTGCTTCGCGAACGACCCGATGCTCCGGAAGCACGTGCCATGTTGCTGGCCTTCGGTCGTGTTCCAAACGCTGACGAGTTGCGGACTCTGGAGCAGTTCGTCGCCGACCAGACTCACCGACGTGATTCCAGGCGGCTGGCGGTTCAGGACCTTTGTCATCTCTTGCTGAGTGCCAATGAATTTGTTTATGTGGATTGAAGCATGAGCCCCGGCGACATCATGTCCCGACGTGAAGGCCTGATCCGGCTGGGTGGCGGATTTGGCGGACTGGTGCTTGGCTCGATGGTTGGCGCAGCGGACGTCCGGCGTCCGCTTCATACGCCCAAGGCACGGGCAGTCATTCAGCTGTTCATGCACGGCGGGCCCAGCCACATGGACCTGCTGGATCCGAAGCCGATGCTGAACAAATTTCACGGCCAGTCACCTCCGGACGAAGTATCGGATGACGAACGACGGACGACTTATCTGCTTGGAACACCGTTCGAGTTTTCCCGCCACGGCCAAAGTGGCGTGGAGTTTTCCTATCCGATGCGCTGCGTTGCGCAACACGCCGACGACATCGCGGTCATCCGCTCGATGTTCACCGAGCACCGCAATCACGAACAGGCCATCTGGATGGCCAACACCGGCCTCATTCGTCCGGGCCGCCCGAACATCGGATCATGGGTGGCTTATGCCCTGGGCTCTGAAAACCGCGAGCTCCCGGCCTACGTGGCCTTGCCAGATCCCAAGGGCCTGCCGGTGGATGGAATCCGCAATTGGTCCAACGGCTGGCTTCCACCGCTGTATCAGGGAACAGCCTTCAGCTCGGAAGGTATGCCGGTTTTACATCTGCAACCCAATCAGGCCCGTTCGCCCGAGGTTGAAGCTGCGCGAATGGAACTGCTCGGCAAACTGAACGCTGCGCACAAGAAGGCACGTCCCGGTGAATTGGAACTCGATGCCCGTATCGCCAATTTCGAACTTGCCGCCCGAATGCAACTCTCGGCCACGGACGCGCTCGACCTGTCGCGTGAATCTGAAGCCACTCAAAAGCTCTACGGCCTCGATGAGGAAAAGACCCGTCCCTATGGCCGGCGTTGCCTGATGGCGCGTCGCCTGATCGAACGCGGAGTGCGCTTCGTGCAGATCTTCATGCGCGGCCAGCCATGGGACACGCACGCAAAGAACGTGGCAGGAACGCGCAACTGTTGCGCCCAGACGGATCTTCCCGTCGCCGGCCTGCTCACCGATCTCAAGCAACGCGGCCTCTTCGATTCCACCATCGTGCAATGGGGTGGTGAATTCGGCCGCACGCCGACCGCCGAACAACGTCCCGGCAACAAGACCCAGGGCACGGAAGGCCGCGATCATCATCCCTACGGTTTCAGCATCTGGTTGGCAGGGGGCGGGATCAAGGGCGGCCAGACCTATGGCGCCACCGATGACTTCGGACATCGCTCCGTCGTCGATCGCGTGCAGATGGCCGATCTCCACGCCACTCTCCTCCACCTGCTAGGACTCAACCACGAACGCCTCACTTACCCGCACAACGGCCGCGATGAACGATTGACCGACGTGTATGAAGCGCAGGTGCTGAAACGTCTGTTGGCCTGAGCTTCTTGTTGTGGAGTGATCTCCAGACCGCGCTTCACTCACCCGGCCGCAGGTCTCAGAATCACCAGGGAGACCAATTGAGTAAACGGGTCAGAAGACCGTCCACAACGAGCTTCGTCTCACCAGCTTCACCAAATCGATCAAGGTTTGAACGTGTTCCAGCCTGCTTTCATCCGCTGCTTCATCCGATTGAGTGTCTGCTTCTGTGCGGGATGATTGGCAATATTGTTGTTCTCCTGGGGATCGGTCTGGTGGTCGTAGAGTTCGTAGGCGACAAACTCAGTGCCCGGAACACGCCACTCGGTATAACGGTAACGATCGGTGCGCATTGAATAGCCCATGCCGCGAGAGATCTTGCCGTAGCCGGGAATAACGCGTTGGTAGTCGCTGAACGCTGCCGTCTTCCACTTGCGATTCGGGTCCTTCAGAAGCGGCACCATGCTGTGGCCTTCCAATCCTTCGTCCAGCGGCAGTCCCGCGAGTTTGGCAAGAGTGGGGTAGATATCGACGCTTTCTACGAGCGCTTTGGTGCGTCCAGGATTGAAGCCGGGGGCGCTGACGATGAGGGGAACGCGGGTGGAGGTTTCGTAGTTCGAATGTTTGTCCCACATGCCGTGTTCGCCGAGCTGCCAGCCGTGATCGCCCCACAGCGCAACGATCGTTTTCTCGCGGAGACCAAGGCGATCGAGTTCGTCAAGCAGGCGGCCGATCTGGGTGTCGACAAAACTCACGCAGGCGTAATAGGCCCACTTCAAATCACGGGCTTGTTCCGGAGAAACGGGGCCGACATCGGGGATGCCGTAGTAGTGGCGCAGATCGTTCCAATTGTAGGTGGCGTAGTTCGGCGCGCCCTTGGGTGGATAAGGATTCGGAGCGGGTTCAATGGAGTCGCGCTCGTAGAGATCGAAGTAGCGCTTCGGCGCAATGAACGGGAGGTGTGGTTTGTGAAATCCGACGGCGAAGAAGAAGGGCTCGTCCTTGACCTTGCGCAGGCGGTCGATGGCCGCATCAGCGATCTGTCCGTCGCGCACCGCGTTGTCGGGAATTACGGGTGATTCCCAGGGTAGCCCGCCTGGACGTTTGGTCTTGGTGATGCCGTCTCCAAGATCCCAGACGTAAGTCAATCGTCGATGATCCTCCTGGATCCAATTCAACACGCTACGGCCGAACTCGGTGTGGTAGTCGTCTTCGCGCCGTTGCGATTTGAAAAGCGGCACGCTCCACGAAGCCTTGTCGTCGTTGTGGAAGATTTTTCCGAATCCTGCCGCGTAATAACCGTTGTTCTTGAAATGCTGCGGCAGCGTCACCACATCGGGCAAGACGCTTCGAAATCGAACCTGGAAATTGATCACCTGGGTTGTTGCCGGGCGTCTGCCAGTCAGCATCGATGCGCGTGAGGGCATGCACAGGGCCACCTGCACATATGCCCGCTCGAAGAGCGTGCCTTCACCGGCAAGGCGATCGATGTGTGGGGACTTTACCGGTTCACCGTAACAACCCAGTTCGGGCCGCAAATCGTCGATGGCAATGAAGAGGACGTTCAGCTTCTCAGCGCTGAATGATTGCAGCGCCAACAGGCAGGTCAGGAGCGTGAGCGAACTGGCTTTCATTGGGACCTATCGTTTCAGCTTGGCAGATTTGATCTCGGCGCTCTCGCCCTGCTTGATCGCGAGCGTCAGAACCGCGTCTTCACCGTAGTCAAAGCGAAAGTGAACCATCGGCCGGAAACGTCCGTTTCGGG
>CEUN01100552.1_pt1 | contig 16692 bp, 17 predicted proteins | sample 361501 | NCBI WGS metagenome assembly CEUN01 (sample SAMEA2622801, study PRJEB7988) | marine metagenome | biome: marine biome (ENVO:00000447); feature: marine epipelagic mixed layer (ENVO:xxxxxxxxx); material: "saline water (ENVO:00002010), including plankton (ENVO:xxxxxxxx)" | depth 120 m | reverse complement strand
CCACGGCCGAAATCGCTGTCGTCACGGAACTTCACCGGCCGGAAGGTCGTGCCCCAGCGGTGCGAGCCCTTCACACATTGCAGGCTGACCGAGGCGGGACAGGGATCGAGCGGAACCCAGAGCACGACGATCTGACGGCCCTCAACACAATAGTAGGGCTGGTCCTGATGCCAGCTGCTGCGTTTGGTCACGCCTGGTTCCTTCACGAAAATGCCGTCGAACAGGAAGTTGGCCTTCGATGAGCGCATCAAAGCCGCACCCAGTTCGGCAGCGGGGCCTTCCATCACGAAGCGCTCGATGGCGGGCGCCCGCTTCCAGGCGATGTAGTCGGTGAAGAAGTCGGGCTCGCCCTCGTCCTGGATTCGCCGCGTGTACCGGTCCGACGTCTGCATCGCCTCATCGACACCGTCGCGCAGCAGGTCGATCCATTCGGGCTGGTAGACGCCCTTCAGCGCCACCGCGCCATCGGTCTCGTAGGCTTCGATCTCAGCGTCCGTCGGAAGACGTGCGGGATGAGCAGCCATGGGCAACTCCGTGGTTCTGTGCTTCTGGTCCCTACTTCACCACCAGATCGTGCGGCATGGAAGAGACGCTTTCGAAGCTGGAGCCGTGCACGATGCCGGTCTCGCCCAGGCTCATGGTGAGCTTGCCGGGGCCGTCGACCAGGATCATGTGCATGAAGATCACATGGCCAGGTTCGATCACGGTGCGGTTTTCGGGATAGATCATCGGCTCTTCCATCCAGCTCGGCGGGAAGTTCGCGCTGAGCGAATAGCCGCAGGCGTTGAGTCTGCAGTCTTTCAGGCCGTGGGCGTCGACCACGCGGGCATGCGCCTCATAGATATCGTGATAGGTCGCGCCCGGCCGGGCGACCTCCTGGCATGCCGCTAGCGCTTCGACTCCGGCGGCATGCATGGCCTTGTGCCGGTCGCCCGCGACGCCGGTCAGCACCGTGCGCATGATCGCGGTGTGGTAGTGACGGTAGGCCGCACCGTACTCAAGTTGCACCTGGTCCTGCGCGCCGACCTTGGCGCGTCCGGTGAAGTAGCGCACCAGAAGGGCGCCGTCGCCGGAGCCGATGATCGGACGGCTGGCACCGGGATCGCCGCCGCCCTCGAAGATCGCCTGGCTCATGCGGGAGTACAAAAGGCCCTCGTCGACGTCGGGTTCGATGGCTTCGTTCAGCGCCTTAAGCGCCTCGTCACACAAGGCACCGGATTTCCTGACGTACTCCTGCTCGGCCGGGCTCTTGACCAGACGCAGGGTCTGGACGAGATCGGTGACATCTTCGTGGTAGCAGAACCCGTCAAGAGCATTTCGCACCATGTCCCAGCGCTGACCTGTCAGGCACCAGGCGTGGAGTTCAACGCCGACGTGTTTGCCGCCGAGGCCCTTTTCGTCGAGCACCGCCTTCACATCGAGCGCCGGGTTGGCGCCGCCCTTGTCGACCCAGATGCGGACATCGGGAATGATCGAGGTGTGGGCGGCCTGCTGCCGGTCGGCTGAGCGGGTGACCAGAACGAGGTCGCCGTCGGCGCGCATGATCAGGCACTGGAAGAGCGAATAGCCGCCGGTGTCGTAGCCGGTGAGATAGAACATGCTCTCCTGCTTGAAGAGCAGAACGGCATCCAGGCCCTTCGCCGCCATGGCCTCGCAGGCGCGATGCCGCCGCGCGGCCAGTTCCTCTTCGCTGAAATGTAGATGGGCCATGGTCTCCCCCTATGATGATTCGTGTCCAGCGGGGATGATGGCGTTGCGGGGGTCGTGACGTAAAGGCTAGAACGGTGAGGTGTTGGTTTGCTGGTGCGAGCGAACGCACGCGAGCCTCAAGTGTAAGGACCCTGCCATGGATATCGACCCGCGTTTGTTCACGCTTGACGTGATGGTGAAACCGGAATGGATCGACGAGTACGGCCATCTCAACATGGCTTATTATGTGCTGATCTGCGATCACGCCACAGCCGCCTTCTGGGACGCCATGAACGCACCACTTGTCCAGGACCAGCGTGACGGTGGTGAATACGCCGTGGTCGAAACCCATGTGAACTATCTCGATGAGGTCCGCGAAGGCGATCCCGTTCTGGTCACGACCCAGCTGCTGAGCGCCGACACCAAGCGTTATCGCCTGTTCCACCGCATGTACCACGCCGAAAAGGGTTATCTCGCCGCGACCAACGAGGTGATGTCGCTGGGTTTCAATCTCAACACCCGGGGCATGATGGAGTTCGTGCCGGCCGCCTATGAGCGCATGCAGGAAACCGTGGCGGCCCATGCCGGCATCGAACGCCACAACAACATCGGCCGCGCCATCGGCCAACCGAGGAAAGGATGAGCGACGAGACGCAAAAGACCGATACACCGCCTGCCGCCGAGACGCCGCAGGACAAACCCGTGCCCACTGCCCCCAAGGAGATCGGGGCCCCCAAGGGACCGGAACCGACCCGCCACGGCGAGTGGGAGGTCAACGGCCGGGTGGTCGATTTTTGATCCCCATGCCGCGCCCGCCCCTGCACCCGCGGGCGCTTGTGGTGGCGCTGGTCCCGGCGCTGTTGCTGCTTTTGCAGGCCTGCCACACTCCGCCCAGCCCGCGCGGCGATCTGCCGCCCGAACTCTACGAAACCATTGCCGTCGCTGAAGCCGGCGACCCCGTCGCCCAGACGGTCGTCGGCTCGATGTACGAGACCGGCGTCTTCGGCACGCCGGACTACCGGGCCGCGGCGCGGTGGTACGACCGTGCCGTGCGCCAGGGCGATGCGCTGGCGGCCTTCTATCTTGGAGGTCTCTTCGAAGGCGGCCAGGGTGTCGGTCAGGACTTTGCCTCGGCTGCCCATCTCTACCGCATGGCCGCGGAATGGGGTCATGTCAGCGCGGCGTTCAAGCTGGGTTATCTCTACGAGAAGGGCCTGGGAGTCGAGCAGGACTTCACCCAGGCGCGGGTCTGGTACGACCTTGTGCAACACGAGGGCGGTCAGGCACTCCTGCCGAGCTACATCACGGCCTCGGACGGCGCGGTGGTCGAGGCCGACCCGGCCACGGCCCAGGCCGTGCTGACCAGCTACCAGGTTCACCTCGGTTCGGAACAGTCGATCGAGGCGGCGATGGCCCAGTGGCAGATCGTGCGTAACCGCCACCCTGACCTTCTGGGCGAGCTGACGCCTGCCCTGGCCACGTTGGAGCTGGCCGGCGGCGCGACCTACTACCAGCTTCTCGCGGGACCGCTGGCCGATGCCACTCAGGCCGATCTCATCTGCGGCCGTCTCCAGCCACTGGACCAGTACTGTAACCCGGTCGCACCCTGAGCGCGCGGCCAACGCCGATTCTTAAGTCACGCTTCAGTTGTTCGAATTTTGAATTTTCTGATTGTGTGACGGGCCCGTTCGGTTCAGCGTTGCTTCCCGAAGCCGGTTGTGATTCGCTGGCCCCCGAAGGAAAATCAGCCATGTCTGAGACCATGTCGGACTCGAGCCCCTTCACTCCGGGCGATCCACGCAAGCCGTGGCACTGGCATCCCGAACTGCCGATCGGGCATCCGCCGTTGTTCGTCTGGCCGCCCCAGCCCGTCAATCTCTTGAAGTGGATCGTCGGGCGGGGGGTGCTGCACTCCCAGCACATGCTCTATCTGGGTTTGGCCTTCATCGCCTGGTATGCCACACCGTCGCTTGAAAGGATGGTGACGTTTGAAGCCGGCTGGATTGCCGAGATCTGGCTGCGCAACCTCGTCATGTTCGGTGGCGTCACCCTTGCCTTGCATCTGTGGTTCTACACCTTCCGTGCCCAGGGCGACACCCACAAGTTCGACGCCAAGCCTCTTGCCACCAATAATCCGAAGTTCCTGTTCGGCCGTCAGGTCTGGGACAACGTGGTCTGGAGCATGGTGAGCGGTATCACCATCGCAACGGTGTTCGAGGTCGTGGTCTGGTGGTTCTGGGCCAACGGTTTTGTCGGGTGGTTCAGCTGGAGCGACGGCCCGGTCTGGTTTGTAGGTCTGTTTGTCGTGGTTCTGGTTTTCGAGGACGTGCACTTCTACCTGCAACACCGACTGCTGCACTGGAAGCCGCTCTACCGCTTCCACGCGCTTCACCACCACAATGTCACCACCGGTCCGTGGTCAGGGCTTTCGATGCATCCGGTCGAACATGTCTTTTATCTGAGCTCGCTGGTGTTCCACCTGATCGTGGTGAGCCATCCGCTTCATATGCTGTATCACTTCTTCTGGCTCACCACCGGTGCCAGTCTGGGCCATACCGGGTTCCAGAACATCGATGTGAAGGGCAAGAATGTGCTCGACGCTGGCACCCTCTTCCATACACTTCACCACCGCTTCTACACCTGCAACTACGGGCTGGGCACCGTGCCGATCGACAAATGGGTCGGGAGTTTCCATGATGGCACCGCCGCGGCGACCACCCGGATCATGAAGCAGAATCTGAAACTCAAGGCTGGTATGGCCAGTGCGCCGGACGCATGACACCCACCCGCCCATTCATCTCACCGCGCACGGCTTCTTTATGACGGTACGGTCGAAGCTGATGTCAGCGGCTAGCTAATCCCGAGACCGCCATGACCGATTCCACTGAATTCACTCCGGGCGATCCACGCAAGCCGTGGCACTGGCATCCCGAACTGCCATTGCAACACCCGCCGGTTCTGGTCTGGCCTCCCGAACCCAAACGGTTCCTTGCCTGGCTGTTCGGGCGCGGGATTCTCTGCTCGGTACACATGGTCTATATCGCCCTGGCCGTCGTTGCCTGGGTCTTCACGCCGTCACTGGAGCGCATGGCGACCTTCGAGGCTGGCTGGATGGTCGAGATCTGGCTGCGCAATGCGGTGCTCTTCATGGTGTTCACGGGCGGATTGCATCTGTGGTTCCACACCTTCCGTGCCCAGGGCGACAAGCACAAGTTCGACCCCAAACCGCTGCAGCCGCGCGACCCGAAGTTCCTGTTTGGTCATCAGCTCGGCGACAATGTCTTCTGGAGCCTGGCCAGCGGCATCACTCTGGTGACGGCCTATGAGGTCGTGATCTGGTGGGCCTGGGCCAACGGCTATGTCGGCTGTTTCGGCTGGGACGACGGGCCGGTCTGGTTTATTGCGCTGTTTTTTGTGGTGCTGTTTTTCGAATCCGCACACTTCTATTTCGTGCATCGCCTGCTGCACTGGAAACCGCTCTACCGCTTCCATGACCTCCACCACAACAACGTCAACGTCGGGCCATTTTCCGGCCTCTCGATGCATCCGGTCGAACACGTCATCTACCTGAGCTCAATGCTGCTGCATCTGGTGATCGCATCGCATCCGCTGCACATGCTTTATCACAGCTTCTTCCTGACCACCGGGGCGAGCACAGGCCACACGGGCTATCAGAACGTCGATGTGAAGGGCAAAAACGTGATGGACGTCGCCAACCTGTTCCACCAGCTCCATCACCGCTACTACAACTGCAACTACGGCCAGATGCTGGTGCCGCTCGACAAGTGGTTTGGAAGCTTCCACGACGGCAGTGCGGAAGTCACGACCCGGATCATGAAGCAGAACCTGCGCATGAAGGCGGGCGCACCCAAAGGCGCGGCGGCCGGTGGCGACTGATGGCCGCCCGGCGAGTCCCGGGCGGGATCGCCGTGACACAGCAGATAGGGTGAAGCCGGGGTGACGCGGTCACGCAGGACCAGGCACAACCGTGCCGAGGCCCGTGCGCCGTCCCGGCGTGTGGCCGAGACCCGGCTGCAGGGCGGGAGGCTCGCCCCCCTCGACGAGACCGACCAAGAGCAGATTCACGAGGGTGTGTTCGATATCCTCGAAACCGTCGGCATGGCCGAAGCCCCCCGCTGACGTGATCGACCGGGTCTCGGCTGCGGGCGGGCGCATCGACGACCATGGACGCCTGCTGTTTCCGCGCGCGTTGGTCAGCCGTGCACTCGACGAACTGCCCCGCACGCTGACCCTGTGTGGCCAGACCCCTGACCACGATCTCGATCTCTCCGGCACCAACGTTCATGTCGGGACAGGCGGCGCCGCGCCGCTGATCGCCGATCTCGACAGCGGGCTCTATCGCGATTCGACCGTGCGCGACCTCTATGACGCCGCGCGCCTGACTGACTGCCTGGACCACATCCAGTTCTTCAGCCGGCCCCTGGTCGCACGAGACATGGAGACGCCACAGGCACTCGACATCAACACGACCTATGCCTGCCTGGCAGGCTCGACCAAACATGCCTTCACCGCCGTCACCGAGCCGGAGACGGTCGCCGAGGTGTCCGAGATGGGCGCGATCATTGCGGGCTCAGCGGATGCGTTTCGCGAGCGCCCGTTCTTCTCGCTCAATTCCAATCATGTGGTGCCACCCCTGCGGTTCGATGCGCAGACCTGTGCCGTGCAGGCCGAAGCCGTGCGCCGCGGTATCCCGGTTCACGTCAACACTTTCGGCCAGCTCGGGGCGTCGAGCCCGGTCACCATCGCGGGCTGTCTGGCCCAGACCCTGGCCGAGACGCTGGCGGGCATGATCAATCTGTGGCTGGTCGACCCCGGGGCGAAGCTCATCTTCGGGCCGCGCCCCTTGGTGATCGACCTTCGCACGGGAGCGATGGCCAGTGGCAGTGGCGAGCAGGCACTGCTGACAGCCGCCTCGGTCCAGATGTCGGTGTTCTACGGCCTGCCCAATCCGACCATCGCCGGTGCGACCGACAGCAAGGCACCCGACGGACAGGCGAGTTATGAGCGCTGCCTTGCGGTCGCCATGGCGGCGCAGGCCGGGTGCAATCTGGTGACTCAGGCTTGCGGCATGCATGGCGCGCTGATGGGCGTGTCGTTCGAAAGTTATGTGATCGACAACGATATGCTGGGTTCGATCCTGCGTTCCCTCAGCACCATCGATGTCAGCGCCGAAACCCTTTTCCCGGCTGGCATCGCAGAGGCGGTGCGCGGTGAGGGTCACTTTCTGGGCGAGGCCGACACCTACGCACGGATGGAAACCGACTTCCTCTATCCCATGCTGGCCGACAGGCGCACGGTCGAGGAGTGGCAGGCCGATGGCGCGCCCGACATCCGGTCTCGGGCCAGGCTCCACGTCCGCGATGTTCTGAACACGCACTACCCGGATCATCTCAGCGGCGCGCTCGACGACACGCTTCGGGCGCGCTTCGACATCCAGCTTCCGCGCGATGTCATGGGTGCGCCATAAGCGGCGCTGACTGTTTCAGGAGCCGGTCTGTTCGGCGGCTGTGCGCGAGGTCTGCTGATAGAGCATCCGGCGCTCTTCTTCAGTCGTCTCGCCCTTGTCCCAATCCTTGCCGAGATTGACGGCGGCCTGCACCGCCGGCCTCTCCTTCATGGCCTTGCGCCAGCGGCTGACATTGGGGAAGTCCTTCAGGCTCGCCGTGAGCGGCTTGGCGATCAGGATCCACGGCCAGCAGATCATGTCGGCAATCGAGTAATCGTCGCCCACGATCCAATCGCGGCCTTCCAGGCGCGTTTCCAGGATACCGACGCAGCGGTCGTATTCGTTGCGGTAACGCTCTTGGGCATACGTGATTGTCTCAGGCGCATAGTTCACGAAATGGGAAAGCTGGCCTGCCATCGGGCCCTGGTTGCCGGTCTGCCAGAACAGCCACTCCAGCGCTTCCTTTTCCAGGATCGGATCGGCGCTCATGAACCGGCCGGTCTTTCTGGCGAGGTAGAACATGATCGCGCCCGATTCGAACACACTGACTGGCGCGCCCTCGACATCATGGTCGACAATCGCGGGCATGCGGTTGTTCGGGCTTATCGCCATGAACTCCGGCTTGAACTGATCGCCCTTGCCGATGTTGACCGGGATCAGGTTGTAGGGTGTGCCGAGCTCCTCGAGCAGGATCGCCACCTTCCACCCGTTCGGTGTCGGCCAGTAGTAGAAATCGATCATTACTCTGCCGCCTCCTTTGTCATGGTGCCGAACACGCCGGTCTGGCGCAGCGCGGCAATCTCGTCGGCGCCGAAGCCCGCTTCGGCCAGGACCTCATCGGTGTGCTGCCCGAGCTCCGCGCCCGTGTGACGCAGCTCGAAGTCGGTTTTCGAAAAGCGGGCGGCGGGCCGTGCCTGGCGGATCCAGCCGGTGGTCGGATGATCGTGTTCGGTTACGATGCCGTTGGCCTGGATCTGCGGATGGCTGATCATCTCCGTGCGTGTCAGCACCGGCGCGCAGGGCACACCTTCTGCCTCAAGCCGTCCGATCCAGTGATCGGAGCTCGCCGTGCGCAGCACCTCCTGGGTCATCATCAGCCGGTCGTTGATGTTGTGGTGGCGGCCCGACGATGTCTTGAACCGTTCGTCCTCCAGCCACTCGGGTTTGTCGAGCGCCCGGGTCAGCCCCCACCATTCCTTGTCCTGCTGCACGGCGACCGAAATGTAGCCATCAGTCGTCTCATAGATCAGGTCGATGAAGCTCTGGGCCTTCTGCTGCGGGATCGAGCCGTCGGCGAGCGTCTGGCTCTCCATGTCGGAACCCCAGAGGAAGGCGATCACGCTGTCGAGCATCGAAAGGTGAATGGCCTGGCCTTCGCCGCTGCGCTCGCGGGCGAACAGCGCCGCGCTGATCGCCTGGGCGGCGACTATCCCGGTCAGCTTGTCCGGCAGGATCGTGCGTACCAGTCGCGGCCGCTCCTGGTCGGAGCCGGCCTGCACGGTGGCCAGCCCCGATAGTGCCTGGATCAGGGGGTCGTAGACCGGCTTGGCGGCATAGGGGCCTTCGAAGCCGAAGCCGCAGATCGAGACATGGATGATGTCGGGTGCGATCTCGCGCACCGCGTCCTCGCCCACCCCGATGCGTTCGGCAACACCGGGGCGGAAATTCTGCACCAGAACATCGGCACCCTTGAGCAGTCGCTTCAGCACAGCCAGACCTTCGGCGTGCTTCAGGTGGATCGTGACCGAGCGCTTGTTGCGGTTGTTGTTGAGAAACGAGGTCGCCAGACCGCCCCGTCTCGACGCCACGTGGCGGGTGTGATCACCGCCGCCGGAAGGGTTCTCGACCTTTATGACGTCGGCCCCTTGGTCGGCCAACATCATGGTGGTGGCAGGGCCTGAGACCATGCCGGTGAGATCGATGACTCTGACGCCGTGAAGAGGACCGGGCATGCTGGCTCCAGTTCTGGGAAACAGGAACCAAGACACTGAGGACCGGACGGTCCGAAATCAACCCCGTCTGGCTACCACGTGAAGCGCAGGCCGCCCGACTGCAGAACAGCACTACTCCGCTGCGGCGGGTTCCACGTCGCCTGACACATCGCTCTCCTTCCCGGAGGCCGGAGTCTTCGTGCGGAAGAGATAGAGCACTGGGATCAGGGCCAGCATCAGGATGAAGGTCGTCAGGAAGGCGTTGTTGTAGGCGATCATCGTCGACTGGATGCCGATCTCGACCTCGATTGCGGCGAGGCTCGCCGGGTCGCTTGCCGAGAACATCCGTTCCATGGCGTCGTAACGGAACAACTCGTTGAAGGGATGGATGTGTTCGGTCAGGGCGGCGTGGTTGATCTGGGTGTCACGCAGATGCTGACCGACAATCCCGGCCACGCCGATCGAGCTGCCGAGTTCGAAGAACAGATAAAACAGCGAGTAGCCTTGGTCCTGGACTTTGCCGCCAAGATGGCTCAGCGCCAGCGTGCTGATCGGGACCCAGATGAAGGCGCCGCCGAAACCCTGAATGAATCCGGTCCAGGCGACATCGTTGAAGCGGACGTCGACCGTCCACTGCGCCATGAACCATGCCGGCACGGCCATGAAGGCGATGCCCGTGACAATGAGTGTCTTGGGTGTGAAGCGCTCGGCGAGCTGGCCCACGATAATCAGACCCAGCAACACGCCACCGCCCCGGTACATCATCATGCGGCCGGTCTCGACCGGCGGGTAGCCGCCGATCTGCTGCAGCATCAGCGGCAACAGGAAGTTGGGCAGCACGATGATCGAACCGATGATGCCGACAAACAGCATGCCGATCACGAAGTTGCGGTCGACAAAGAGCTTGCGTGAAACAAAGGGCTCCTTGGCGAAGAACGTGTGAACTGCGAAGAGATAAAGGAACAGGATCGCCGCGGCGAACTCCAGCATCACTTCGACCGAATCGAGCCATTCCTCGCGTTCGCCGCGGGCCAGCGCGAGCTGCATCAGGCCCGCGCCCAGCACCAGCGTGGCGAAACCGAACCAGTCGAACTTCGCAGTCTTGTCGGCCGGTGTGTTGGGCACAAAAAGCCATGTACCGATGAAGGCGACGATGCCGACCGGTACCGTAACGTAGAAGACCCAGGGCCAGCTGAAGTCTTCCAGAAGAAAGCCGCCGCCGACCGGGCCTGCGACCGATCCCAGCATCACACCGACACCCCAGATCGAAGTGGCCTTGCCGTGGAGGTGTTTGGGGAAGGCGTCGACCACGATGGTCTGGCCCAGTGGAATCAGCGGCGCGCCGACCAGGCCCTGAACGAAACGCCAGAACGCGGCCTCGAGCAGGGTTTCTGACATGCCGCAACCGATCAGCGTGATGGTGTAACCGGCCGTCGCGAACAGGAAGAGGTTCTTGCGTCCGAAGCGGTTCGAGAACCAGCCCGCGCTTGCGGTCGCCGTGGCGCTGCCCAGCATGAAGGCGATCAGGACCCAGGCGATCTGATCCGATGTGGTGGAGAAGGTGCCCTGCATATGCGGCAGGGCGACCGAGACGATGGTCCAGGTGAAGTCGTAGGCCATCGTAGCCAGAGTGGCGAAAAAGACCAGCAGAACAAAGCGCAGGCCCTGGGGGCGCTCGGCATCGTCGCCGACCGTCTGGATGACGACGGAGTCGTCTGCCATAGAGGCGTCGGCGGTCACTCGCTCGGCAGCACGTCCGCCAGCACGCCGTCCACGACGCCGTCGAAGGTGCGCTCCTGGCCGGTATCGATCGAAACGGTCACGGTCATGCCGGAGCGCAGAAGATCAGCCTCGTGGCCATCCTCAAGCCGAAGACGCACGGGAACACGCTGCACAACCTTGACCCAGTTGCCGGTCGAATTCTGCGGCGGCAGCAGGGCGAACTCGGCCCCGGTCGCAGGGCTGATGGCATCGACTGTGGCCGACCACACAACGTCGGGATAGGCATCGACCACCACGGTCGCGGCCTGGCCAACGACGACATAGGTGAGGTCGACCTCCTTGAGGTTGACCTCGATCCAGGGCTCGCGGGTGGCGACCAGGGCAAACACCGGATCGCCCGCTTCGATGTATTCGCCTACCTCCAGCAGGACCTGCGACAGCGTGCCGTCCATCGGCGCGGTCACCAGCGTCCGCGACATGTCCATCGAGGCGTCGCGGCGCATCGCCTCGGCGGCGCGGTACATCGGCTGATCTTCAACCGGGGAATCGAGCGAGCCGCCGAGATCGGCCAGCACCACAGCATTCTGTTCACGCAGAACCGCCAGTTCGCGGATCGCTGCGTTCAGTTCGTGCTCGGCCGCATCCAGCTTCGACTGGGTACCGGCACCTTCGTCGACCAGCGACTGCTGCCGCTCCAGTTCGCCACGCAGGTAACGCACGTCTTCTTCCGCCGCCCGAATCTCGGCCTCGCCCTGGCGGTAGAGGGCGCGCAGGGCTTCGACCTCCTGCTCCACGGCGGCCATTTCGGCGTCGGCCATCGCAATCGCGATGCCGAAGGGTTCGGGATCGATCTCGAAGAGCGGCTGGCCCAACTCGACATGGGCGTAGTCGTTGACGAAGACACGCACGACGCGGCCGTTGACTTCGGAACCGATGTTGACGATGTCGGTTTTCACGTAGGCGTTTTCGGCGGTCACGTATCGCCCGCCCGCCAGATAGACCTCTACCGCGATCCACACTGCGATGGCGGGCACGCCGACCATCAACACGACCCGGATGAGGATGCGTTTCAGACGCTTCATGCGCTTCGTCCGCCTCCATCAGGCTGCGACGTGCAGCCTGCCATAGCCCTTACGCTTAAATCGCGTCCATGGCAATTCACCTGACAAGACTGTGTCGGTGTCCGTGCCGACCTGCATGGGGGTTTGCGTTGCCTTGCGTCGGCTGCCACATCTCGATGACCGAAGGGGGGCACGATGGCCAGGCTCGATTTCATGATTGCGGGAACGCAGAAGGGCGGCACGTCGGCGCTCAACGCGGTGCTGCGCAATCATCCCGATTTTGTCATGTGCGATGTCAAGGAGCCCCACTTCTTCGACACGGAAGCCCACTTTAAGGGCACGCCGGACTTCGATGCCTATCACGCCCAGTTTCCGGATAACTCAGCCGCGCGGCGCGCTGCCGGGCACCAGGCCTTCGATGCGGGCGCCGTGGGCTTCGAGGTGCGGACGGATTGCAGTGAAGAGCCGGCGGTAGTTGTAGAACGGCACCGTGGGCAGCATGTGGTGGACCAGATGCAGGTTCTGCCACAGGAACAGGATGTCGCCGCAGGGGAACAGCGCGATGCGTGTGTCGCGATAGCGGCCTTGCTCCTTGTTCACCTGGTGAGGCGCCCAGCCGAAGGTCGTCAGCATGAAAAGATTGCCGAAGAACCAGGGCAGCAGCCACAGGGCCAGAAACTCCAGCCAGTAACCCATGGCCAGAACGGCCGCGATCACGGCGACGTAGACACCGTAGAGCGTCATGGTCAGCACGAACTCGCCGCGCGGCATGCCGAAGCGGCGGCATTCGCGCCACAGCGTGACGGGGTTGAGATAGTGCAGCAGGATCAGCGGAATCTTCACCAGTAGGGCCGACCAGAAGCTGACGAAACCATACTGGTCCGGGTCGTCCTCGGTGCTCGCCAGCATGTGGTGCCGGATGTGCGACCGCTTGTGGTGGTGATGAAACATGAAGATCGGCGCGGCACTCGCCATGCCGATTGCGGTGTTGACCCAGAGCCAGCGTTTGCGCCGTGGGATGATGGCGTTGTGGCTGGCGTCATGCAGCGGCGTATAGATCGCAAACTGCAGCACTCCGATCATGATCCCGGCCAGCCACAGGGGGATCGTCCGCGCCGCCCCCAGCCAGGTCACCGCAACCATGCCCGCCAGCACCGCAATTGCGAACACCAGCGTCGGCCAGGCGAACACCGGGGTCAGCCGCCGCGCCGCCTCAGCCTCCTGTTTGATCGTGTCCAGGGCATCGGTCACGGTGCGGGTCCTAGCCCTTGTCGCTGGTCGGGTTGATAACGAAGCTGTCGATGTTGATGTGCTGGGGCAAAGCCAGTACGGCCAGGATCGCCTGTGCGACATCCTCTGGGGCCAGGATGGCGGGATACTTGGCATAAAACGCCCGGGCCGCGTCTTCATCGCCATGGCGGCGGGCGGCGGCGAAACCGGTCTCCACCGTGCCGGGCATGACCTCGATCATGCGGACTGGCTCGTTGGCGATGTCCTTGCGCAGCCCGTCGCAGAAGGCGTGCACGGCATGTTTGCTGGCGGCATAGATCGAGCCGCCCGCATAGGTCGCCAGTGCTGCGACCGAACCCGTGACCACGATGTCGCCCCGGCCACGCTCCAGCATGGCGGGCAGCAGTGCATGAACCAGCCCGACCACGCCGTTGACGTTGACCGCGATGGTGTTGCGGTAGCTCTCCATCGGCCCGTCGAGGAAGGGCGCGCGGCCGCTGAGATCGGATCCCGCGTTGGCGACCACGAGATCGAGGGCCTGCCAGTCTTCCGGAAGGCTGGCAGGCAGGGCGGCCAGGGCCGCGTCGTCGGTGACGTCGAGCGGCACCACCAGGGCGTTGTTATCACCGGCGAAGGCCTCTTCCATGGCCTCGCGGCGGCGGGCGCAGCATACCACACACCAGCCGTTGTCGAGCAGGGCGCGGGCCGTTGCAAGACCGATCCCGCTGCTCGCGCCCGTCACCAGCGCAATGCCGCCGCCGCTCATGCGGTGCGGGCTCCGCGGCTGGGCCGATTAGACATGGCGTTGGCCAGTTCACGCATCGCGGCGTCGCTCGGCGGGGTCAGCGGTGCGCGGTGACCTCCCATGGGCAGGCCGGCAAGGCTTGTCGCTGCCTTCACGCCGGTCTCGATCAGCCAATGGCGTTCCTCCTGGCTGAGATAGGCGTACTCCCCGGTGCCCGAGCACAGCACCAGGTCGTGCACACCGCCCTCGATCAGAAAATCGGTGTGATCGCGATAGCGGCCCTCATCGATGGCCTCGCCCGCATCGTCCATGGGCGTGGTGATAACGGCAAAAATCCCGCGAAGCTCTGTCATGGCCCCTATCCCCGTGTGCTGTCCGATGTTGCCTGATCCCTGCTTTCAGTGCAAAGCAGCGCCAGACTATGACGGGACGACCACCATGAGTGCCTTTGACGCCGCCGCAGCCCAGGACCAGGCCCGCCGGTTCCTGGCCGACAACCCCGATCTCGAGACCATCGAGGTCGTCATGACCGACCTCAACGGCGTCGTGCGCGGCAAGTGGTTGCCTGCCGCCAAGCTGGTCGAGGTCGCCGGTGGCACGACCGGAATGACCATTGATCTTGCGACCTGCGACATCTGGGGCCGGGACGTGCCTGCGGTGATCGAAGACACGCGTGAGGGTGATGGCGTCTGCCGCCCGGTAATGGGTTCGCTCAAGCGCCTGCCGTGGATGTCGCGGCCCACGGCCAGCATCACGGTCCAGATGTTCGACGAAAACGGCACAGCCTGGCCGCTCGATCCCCGCACGATTCTGGAGAGCGCCATCGCGCGGCTGGCCGGTCACGGCCTCTATGCCGTCGCCGCGCCGGAACTGGAGTTCTATCTCTTCCGCGAGGAGCGCGGGCCCGACGGCGAACCGCTCCTGCCCGGCACACGGCTGAACGGCGAGACCCAGATTGGCGGCCAGCTCTTCAGTGCCGACCTGATGCAGGAGCAGGATACCATCCTGGCTGACATGCAGCGGACCTGTGAGGTCATGGGCCTGCCGCTTGAAAGCCTGGTCAAGGAGCTGTCACCCGCTCAGTACGAGATCAATCTGCGCCACGACGGCGACATCCTGCAGGCGGCCGATGACGCCCAGATGCTGAAGCGCGTGATCAAGGGAGTCGCGGCCAACCATGGCCTGATCGCCTCGTTTATGGCCAAGCCCGCGCGTGACCTCGCGGGTAACGGGCTCCATGTCCACACCAGCCTGGTCGATGACGGGGGGCGTAACTTCTTCGGCGCCGACGATCAGTTGCTGCGCCACGCCATCGCCGGTCTCGGTGCCAGCGCGGCCGACGCCTTCTTGATGTTCGCACCCCACCGCAACTCCTACCGGCGGTTCTCCTCGGGCCACCACGCCCCGATGGAGCCGACCTGGGGCCATGACAACCGCAACGTCGCCCTGCGCATTCCGCGCGGCGGGCCCGAATCGCGCCGTGTCGAACACCGCATTGCAGGGGCCGACGCCAATGTCTTCCTCGTGCTGTCCCTGGTGCTTTCGGGCATGGCCCATGGCATCGAACACAAGCTCGATCCCGGCCCCGCCTCGGAGCCGGGCGACGAACACGCCTGTGGTGAGGCCATGCCACGCCACTGGCCCGGCGCCATCGAACGTTTCGAGGCCTCGACTCTGATCCCCACCCTGCTGGGTGCCCAGGTGCACGCGGCCTACGGCGACATCAAGCGCACCGAAATGGCCGAGTTCGACGCCATCGCCAGCCGCCTGGAGTACGACACCTATCTCGTGACCGCGTGATCATGTCTGCGTGAATCCGTCGTCTGATGTGCTGAAACTTTTGGGATCGACCGTACCGGCCCCGACTTCTTAGCGTGAGCGCCTGATTTGCTGGAGCCATGATGGCCGGACCCGTCCAACAGGACATCCGTCCCCCGCACCGCCGGAGACCGGAGCATCGACAAAGCCGTGACCGTGATCCGATACCAGGGCCGCCAGCTCCTGTGCTGTCGTGACGGCGATGGTCGAGCAGTCTATCAGCAGGCGGTTCCGCGGCAGTACGGCGAGCAGCGCACTGTTCAACACAGTCCGCACATGGTCTCCCTCGGGCAGCATGGTGATGATGGTGTAGGCCTGCATGGCCGCCGCCTCCGTATCTGCCGCCGCATGCCCGCCGGCCTGTTCGAGGGCGACCAAAGCGCCGGGATTGATGTCGAAGCGGGTTACATCGTACCCAGCAGCAGCCAGCACGGTCGCCATGGCCAGCCGGCCCTCGCGCACGGCGCGCGCCAAGCCCAGTGTGCCAGCATGCTGGTGCCGAGCCCGGCGGCAACCAGTTCCATGATCGCCTCGGGCAGTTCGGCCGGCGTCGTCCACTGCGGATAGCTTTCGGCCGGACGCATGAGGCGGGCGAACTCCATGTCGGGTGCCGGCGCAAGCTGGGTCGTGATGTGGTCTTCGCCCTTCAGGTCGGCTGCCTCAATGAAGTCGTGGTCGGCATGACGGTGGCCTGGCGGAATGATGAAGAAGCTCTCTTCGGTGAAGAGCGGCAGGGCTACGGTCCCGCCCGCCATGGCTGCCTCGCCGGGCAGCACGGCAAGGTCGATATGCCGGTTCAGCAGGTGGTGCATGGTGTGGCGGCTGGCGTCGGCCATCACCTGAAGATCGAGATCGGCCCGCTCCAGATCGACCAGGATGCGCTCGGCGACCTGCACCAGGTAGTCGGCCGCAGGAGTCATGCGCAGCCGCTTGTGCAGGCGCACGAACAGCGTTACGCCCAGGCGTCGCTCGGCCTCGCGGATCCGGTGGCTCAGGGCCGACGGTGTCAGGCTCAGGCTCTCGGCCGCA
>CEUN01117932.1_pt1 | contig 16733 bp, 14 predicted proteins | sample 361501 | NCBI WGS metagenome assembly CEUN01 (sample SAMEA2622801, study PRJEB7988) | marine metagenome | biome: marine biome (ENVO:00000447); feature: marine epipelagic mixed layer (ENVO:xxxxxxxxx); material: "saline water (ENVO:00002010), including plankton (ENVO:xxxxxxxx)" | depth 120 m | reverse complement strand
GCCATAGTACGACATGACACTGCGCCCTCGTTTCGTTGAGTCGTCAGACATATCTAACATTGGTGGAGACTGATCGGATCTAGTGTTTTCCCGCCACTGACCAGTTTAGTGCTAGGTAAGGCCTTCCACGGGACACGATGGCACGACTGCCCACTCTCGCCATGATCCGTCGTAGTCGCGAACGTTTTCGAAGCCAGCGAGCTTCAATGACCAGAATCCGTGCGCCGCACGGATACCGCCCTGTCAGTACGTAATGACGTTTTTATCTGTTGTCACACCGTGCTCGGCGAGGATTTTCCTGATTTCATCGGCTGTTTTGAGAACAGGGACTTCCGAATCGGTCATGAAGTTCGTCCATTCGAGATGGACCGCGCCAGGTATACGACCACCGCGAGGGCCGCCTCGCTTGTTTTTGCCTGTCCATTCGTCGTCGGTGCGTACATCGAGGAGAATCGTGTTTTCGTCATCTATTGCAGAGATGACTCGTTCACGTGAGGCGAATATTTCGGAGTTTGCTTTGGCAGTGAACTGACCTACTGTACCTGCAGCCGAGTACGGTTTCTTTGTAGTCGCTCGCCCTTCGGCTTCCCACTTTTCTAAACCACCATCGAGGACTTTGACATTAGAGTGTCCGTAGTAGTGAAGCGCCCACATGAGTCGAAACGCGTACACGCCACCTTCACGGTTGTAGCCAATTACGGTCGTTTCATCGCCGATACCCAGATCCGTCATCGTTTGGGCGAACTGTTCGGGATCCTGAATGTGCGTCCTGTCTTCGAGAGAGGTCTTGTAATAGTGATCTACGGGATTTACAGCACCGGGAATATGCCCTTCATCGTACATTTCTGGAGTGTCCGTATCGACTACTCTTACGTTCGGATCGTCAATGTGCTTGGCTAACCAATCGGTGGTTACAAATACATCTGGAGTTGTATAGCCGCGCTCGGTTGGCGGGATTATCGATGGATTACTCATTAGAGGGGCTGAAAATCTCCGGTTCGATTGATACATTTACTAGCTGGGCATGATAGTACCTGAACCATGACGGACTCTTTATGTCACCAGTTAGAACACGCAACTGAGTGTGATTACTTTTACAGTCAAACGTAAATAACTACTAACTTACCGTTCACTCAAGGCTTGGGATTCAGCGGACGAATATTCCAGTCTTCAGGCAATCCGGTAGGTTCGATCAAATTGAATTTTATTCTCGCAGGGCTAAATATTGACCGCGCTCCAGTGGAAGTACTCGAGTGTGTGGCAGTTCCGACCCACTCCCTGAAGATCCACCTTGAAAGACTCGCTACCCACGCGGGTGGCGGTGTAATTCTGTCTACATGCAACCGGACAGAGATTTACTCGGTTGCTGGAGATCCAGAAGTCGGTGTGCGTCAACTCAAAGAGTTCATTGACGCAGTTTCCGAACATGCTGGAATTTCCGGTATAGGGGACTTTATTTACACGAAGACCGGTGACGAGGTCGCCGAGCACCTGTTCGGAGTAGCTGCCGGTCTGCAATCTGTCGCACTTGGCGAATCACAAATTCTCGGACAGGTTACTCGAGCGATGCGGGCGGCCGGTGAGGCAGGAACCATCGATCCGATGCTCTCCCGATTGTTCCATGCAGCTCTCCGCACGAGCCGCAAGATCCGCAAGGAGACCGATCTAGGTCGAAATAGAACCTCGGTTTCTTCCCTAGGAGTGCAAGAGCTCCAGAACACGCTGGGTGATCTCAGCGATATGCGAGTGCTTCTTGTTGGTGCCGGAGAAACGGGCAAACTTACCGCCCGAGCGCTTCGACACTATGGTGCCGACGACATTGTTGTTTCTAGCCGTTCGCTTAACCGAGGACGGGTTCTCGCCGACGAGATGGGCGCACCACAGGTTGCATTTGAAGACATCAACGAGGCAATGGCTGAGTCTGATGTGGTGATTACCTGCACCGCTGCTACTGATTCAGTCATTGTTCCCGACGTTGTTCAGGAAGTAATGAACGCTCGACTAGACCGAGGACTGAGCATCTTGGACCTTGGAATGCCAAGGGACGTTGATCCTGCCTGTGGCGATATTGACGGTGTGACCGTAATTAGCCTTATCGAACTTCAAGAGAGATCCGCCGAGAGCTGGGAGCTTCGGGAAGAGGCGGCTGCAGAGGCGCAGGACATCATTGATGACGGCATACGTCGATTCAAAGAGCGTCTTACCGGAATTGGAAGCGAACCTGTTATTCGAACGCTCGGTGCTCGTGTGGAACAGATGCGCCGCGAAGAGGTCGAACACACTCTTGGTGGACTGGGTGATCTGACCGATAAGCAGGCCAAGTCTGTTGAAAAGATGACTCGTTCGCTGGTTCGACGGATACTTGCGGACCCGATCAGCTTCTTACGCAGTGAAGAAGAAACTGCGGCTGAAGCTGTTCAACGGGTTTTCGCACTTGCCGACTCTGACGAAGACGAGTCGGAATAAATTCAGGCTACTTGCCGAATTTCCATTGATACGACTAAGGGGCACTGTTTACAGTGCCTTTTTTAGCGCCAAAATGCGTTTGGTACTTTTTCAAGGTTCGTTAATTGTTGGTTCGGAGGCCGCATTTGTCTCGTGCAAAGTCAGCACAGTTGTTTAGTGATGCCAAATCGATCATCCCTGGAGGGGTGAATAGTCCCGCCCGAGCCTGGGGCTCGGTTGGGGGCGATCCGATCTTCTTCAAGAAGGCTTCGAGATCACGCGTCTGGGATGTTGATGATAATGAGTTGATCGATTACGTCTGCTCGTGGGGCCCGATGATTCTTGGTCATGCTCACCCGGTTGTTATTGATGCCGCCGTCGGAGCAGCGCGTTCTGGAACATCGTTTGGTGCACCTACGGAACTTGAAGTCGAAATGGCTCGTCGAGTTGTCGACGCCGTGCCGTCGATTGAAGTAGTTCGATTCGTAAGCTCCGGAACCGAAGCAACCATGTCTGCGTTACGACTCGCCCGCGCTAAGACGGGTCGAAACAAGATTTTGAAGTTCGATGGCGGATACCATGGTCACGAGGATGCGTTGCTGGTAGAAGCGGGTTCAGGTCTAGCGAACCAGGGAATTGCCTCTTCTGCTGGAGTACATCCGGACTATGCCGCCGCCACGTTAGTCGCCGACTTCAACAATGTTGAGTCGGTTCGAGTACACCTCGAAGCGAACAAGGGCGAAGTTGCCGCGGTGATCGTTGAGCCGATTGGCGGCAATATGGGTGTCGTTCCACCGGTTCCAGGATTCCTCGAAGGACTTCGTGAACTCACGACGGAACACGGCGCCTTGTTGATCTTCGACGAAGTGATTTCAGGATTCCGGGTCGCACTTGGTGGTGCGCAATCAGTTTACGGGGTGATACCGGATATCACGTGTCTTGGGAAGATTGTCGGTGGTGGATTTCCTGTTGGGGCTTATGGTGCCAGTGCCGAAATTATGAGCGAAGTCGCACCTCTTGGCCCGATGTATCAGGCTGGAACGCTCTCGGGTAACCCTGTGGCGATGGCGGCAGGTATTGCCACGATTGATGAACTTGCGAAGCCGGATGTTTACGAAGGTTTACAGGTCAAAACAGACAAGTTGGCTAGTGGTGTTCTCGATGTATTTGGTAGTGCTGGCATTCCCGTTGTGGTCAACAAGGCTTGCGGTCTATTGACTGTTTTCTTCACAGGTAATGAAGTAACTGACATGGACAGTGCGTCGGCGACTGACAGGGAATCGTTCGGTGCGTTCTTCCACTCAATGGTCGACAATGGGGTTTACTTGCCACCGTCGCAGTTCGAGGCGTGGTTTCTTTCTACAGCACACTCTGACGCAGATATTGAGCAGACGCTGGCTGCCGTGGCGAAATCGCTCCCTGGATAGGTTTCACTACATCATCGGTTCCCGAGTTCCGATATCCCTAGCGGTAGCGGATACAGGGATCTGGGGCGGTGTCGCGGTTGGGCTGTTCGCTAGATCTGGATTCGTAGGTAGGGTGATTGGAGTGATCGGTGTGTTTCGTTGGACGTATGTAGATCCTGAAAATGAATTCAGGATGACATGTGGTGGGTGTTGAGATTTTTGGTAGCGGCGGGAGTCGTATTCGGTGTGACGTTCGACCCACCTTCTGACTCCCTCCCTGTGAGTAAGGGAGGATTTAGTTGAGGTCGACTAGTGTGGCGCCGTTGCCGCCTCGGTGGCGAGGGGCTGCGTAGAATGAGGCGACGAGAGGGTGTTTGGAGAGAAGACCCCGGATATTTTCCCGTAGAGCTCCCGTTCCATCGCCGTGAATGATTCGCACACTTGTCAGCCCCTGTATGGACGAGTCATCAATGAACTGGCGAACTATTTCGTCGGATTCGTGAACTCTTGCCCCGCGGATATCGAGTTCACCAGAGGTCGTGGCGGTCTCCCCGGCGGAAACGGTGTTAATCGTGATGTTGGGTATTTCGTTTGGGTTCTTAGGTGGGTCGACTGGGTCGGCAGGCTTGATGAGTCGGAGCTGACTCTCGTTCAGTTCGATTCGAGAGTTGCCCATCATGAGTTCGACCGTGCCGCCACCACTCACAGAAATCACATCTGCTTCGACGTTGAGTCCTTTTATTTCGATCGTGTCGCCGGGTCGTAGTGGACGATCTTCATCAACATCTTCGGAGTCATTAGTCTCGGGACTCGGAGCGACGGGCAGCCATGTGGGGTCTGAGAACTGATTACGGATACGTCCGATTGCGCGCTTTGCTACATCGAGATCATGATCGTCTTTTGCCTGACTAACGATCTTGCGTAGCGAACGCTGGACTTTTTCAGTTTCTCGGCGCAGTTCCTGTCGAGATTTCTCGATCATGTCTTCCTGGAGCTTGGAGACGTTCCTAAGCTTGATTTGGAGGTCTTTTATATTGGCTTGAGCTTCCTTTTTAGCTGTTTCGGCTTCTTCGCTGGTACGCCGAGCTTCTTCCCGCTCTCGCTGGAGTTGTCGAAGGATAGTTTCAGCCTCGGCCCGAGTTGGATCCATCATTTCTTCGGCGTCGTCTAGGACGTGACTCGGCATTCCGAGGTGTCGTGCAACGTGAATGGCGTAGCTTCTACCCGGGATACCCATGATCACCTGGTAGGTAGGTAGCATGGTGTCGGGATCGAGTTCGACAGAGGCGTTGGCGAGTTCATTCGATTCAGCAGCGTATTCGGCAACTGCTCGATAGTGAGAAGTGATCGCTATTGGCATATCGTTTTCAGACGCGTGCTGGAGAATCGCTCTTGCCAGTGCAGAACCTTCTTCCGGATCGGTGCCAGTTCCGAGTTCATCCAAAAGAATCAGGGAGTTTGGAGTCGCTTCTACCAGGATTTCGATCACTCGACCCATGTGTGAAGAGAAGGTGGAGACTGATCGTTCGATTGATTGGGCATCTCCAATGTCGGCATAGACCGCATCGAAAATAGCCATTTCGCCATCGGTAACGGGGATTTGTAATCCCGACTGGTGCATTAGGGCGAAGAGTCCAATCGTTTTGATTGCGACCGTTTTACCGCCAGTGTTAGGTCCCGTGATCACGAGTCCACGAAAGCCCGGTCCTATGTTTATCGTGATTGGCACTGCGTCATCACCAAGAAGCGGGTGACGCGCTCCTACGAGATTCACCACGTTGTCGGAACCAGCAGGCATGGTTTCAATGCGGTGAGCTTTCATTGATGCCGCGTAGCGGGCGCGGGCCGTTATGAAATCGATTGCAGCCGCTGCTTCGAGGGCAATGACAGCTTCGTTCTTACGATCACCGATAAGTCGAGACATCTGGCGGAGGATTCGTTCCTCTTCACGTTGTGCTTCGGCCGCCGTTTCGCGCCATTCGTTGCATAGTTCAACAGCTTTGAACGGTTCGACAAACAAAGTTGAACCGCTGCCAGATACATCGTGGACAATCCCTGGTACTGATTCACGGGCGTCGGCGCGCACTTCAAGAACGAGTCTTTCACCTCGGGTGGCAATTGCCCCAGATTGCAGGGAGTTACGAACTGAGGGGCTGTTGGAGATGCGTTCCATAAGACGCATAACGCGTTGGAATGTTTTACTGACGTTGGAGCGAAGTCGCCCCAGCTTGGGAGTGGCTGAACTGAGAACTTCACCCTGAGGAGAAATAGATTTGTAAATATCTTTGCTCAGATCACGGAGGTCAGGAATATGATGGGCGATCTCCTCAAGAAGAGGCGCGCTACCTTTCATTGATACGACGACGTTACGAGCGTCCCATATCGAATCGAACAACGTTAGGACTGACGTGATTTCATTGCCCGTGAGCATCCCGTCGATCGATGCGCGACGTAATAGCTCTCGTGGATCACGCGCACCCGAAAGACCGATATCGCCAACTGTCCCGAGCATTAGAGCGGCCTGTGCAGTCTCGTTCTGAAGTCGTTCTATGACCTCAATGTCCGTATGCGGTTGCATGGTTAGAGCCATGTCGCGCGACATAAAAAAACGCGTTCGGTTAGCCAGGTGTTCTCGTACATTGGTGAACTCGAGAAGATCCCAAGCTTGCAGCTGGAGCGAAGAAACCTTTGGGGTTTGTTCGTCGTATCCCGCGTCGTACTGATCGTCTATTTCGTATGTGTCATCCATCATGCTCATGTTCGGCTGACGATTGTAGGTGTGATTGGTTGGCTATACTCGTGTTACCTCTAGGAAAATACTCGAATCAAGCCCGTTGTGGCAGAAAATGACTACTTCTACGAACCAGATTCAAGAACGTTCGATGCCCAACATTATCGAGCAAAAGATATTTAAGAGCATGTCGGAGCTACTCCGTCGTGTTGGATTGGACTATCGGGGCGGGTACGTCGAAGTTGATGGGAAGCGAATTCATTATCTCGATTACGGTGAAGGTGCACCTGTGTTGCTCTTGCATGGTGGTGGTTCCGGATCGGCAATTTGGTTTCGACAAATTGAGGTTCTTGCACGAACTCGCAGGGTGATCGTGCCGGATCATCCCGTTTTTGGACTTTCAAGTCAGACCGTATACGAACCACCATATCCTGATTGCGTTGTTGACTACATGACCGGGTTGATGGACGTTTTGGATATTCAAACTGCCGACCTAGTTGGATTGTCGCTTGGTGCTCAAATGGCAATGGCTACGGCGATGCAGATTCCCGAGCGGGTCGGAAAGATCGCTGCAATTGGTGCTGCAGGGCTCGGCAAGGAATTTCCGTTGCTGTACAAGCTGGCGGGTGTTCCGATCGCCGGCAGGCTTATCGTTCGACCAAATAAATGGGGACAGGACACCTACTTCAAAACGATGGAAGTGGTCGACTACGAATTCCAAGACGCTATCGCCTATAAACAGTACGCGTACGACGTTACTCTGATGGAAGGGCATCCTGAAGCAATGCGTTCGAGTATCGGCACGATCGCTGATTTTGGTGGGCAGAAGTCGATCTTTAGCGACGAAGAATTGCGCTCGATTGAATCACCCGTACTTGCTATATGGGGTGATGGCGACCAGGTCTTTCCGGTTGGGCACGCCTATCGACTTGCCGAGGTTGTTCCCAACGCACGATTGCATGTCATTGAGAATGCGAGGCACGTTCCACTGCTCGACCATCCAGTTGAAGTGAACAAACTACTGGTCGGTTTTTTGAGCAGCGACTAGTTATCAGCCGAGAATGTCGCCGACTTGAGCGTCGACCTGTTCCGCCCACTCCGCTGCACCGATTTTCTTGCCTTTTTCGGGACGTACTCGCCCGATAGTGATTGCACCATCAGAAGAGGCAACTACGATCTTTTCTACCCCGATTTCAACAATTGCGCCGGCTTGATGCCCCGATGAACCGTATGAAGAGCGTGCAGCGTCGTACAGCGATAGCTTGATCCCTTTGTGAGTGGTGTTGGCTCCGGGTTGCGGATCGGAGCCTCGGATCATGTTGAATACGATATCGACTCCAGCGGACCAGTCGATTACTACATTGCTGGCTTTGCACCAGCTTTCATAAGTGGCTTTCGATTCGTCTTGAACGATTCTTGGTGCGTTCCCTTCTCGGACGAGATCGACAGATTCGACCATCGCTTGAACGCCAAGTGGGAACAGCTTGTTGAAGTAGACGCTACCGAGCGTTGCATCGGGAGCGATCTCGACTTTTTTCTGCATCAGGACGGGGCCGGTATCGAGACCGTCGTCTGGCCAGAAGATTGTGAGTCCAGTTTCGGTTTCACCATTAATGATCGGCCAATTGATAGAGCTTGGACCGCGGTGCAGCGGCAATAACGAAGGGTGGTACTGGATTGTTCCGAGGCTTGGATAGTTGATCATTGCCATCGGGACGATGTCGGTGACGAATGCCATGACGCAAAGCTCAGGTTCAAGGGATTTGAACTGATCGATTGCTTCTTGATCGCGGAGCCGTTTGAAATCGAATGATGGGATTCTGAGTTTTTTTGCTGCGTCAGATATAGGGTCGGGAGCACGACCTTTTCGTGTCGGCGGTGCGAACACGCCAACGATGTTGTCCCTACCGGTTTCGGCGAGTGCCTCGAGAACGGATTTACCGAATGCCGATTGGCCTATTATGGCGATTTTCATATCTGGAATCGTGCTCCGATTAGCGACACCGTACCAGCTTTCGTTTTGAATCAGAATTTTGGTCGGGTGACGTCAAATATTGTTCGATGGTATTTCTAACACGAACTAACGGTTGATGTCGGTTAGCATTGATGTTTATCAATCAATCGAATCCGAAGAGTCGATCACCAAAGCCGATACTTAACCTCGAATAGCGAGCAAAGTTTGACCTCGTCAGAAAATCCTCCGAACGAACTTAGCGGTGCGGATATAAGTTTTCCGCCGAAAACAGCCTTGGATTTTTTCAATCGAGGTTTGAAAAATGCTCAGCTAGGGATACCAGATAAGGCGGCTGCTGACTTCGAAGAGGCTGCATGGTTGGATCCGGAGAATGACGAAATCCAGTTCAATCTTGGTGTTGCATATCTTTCGATGGGTGATTTTGAACAGGCTATAAACAATTTCACTAAAGCTATCGAGTTGAAGCCAGGGCAGCCTGATACATACGGAAACCGAGCGGTTGCTCACGCTGCGATTGGTGAAGATGAAAAGTCAGAAGCCGATGTTGCTGAAGCGATTCGGCTTGGCGCTCCGCCTGACGGATTGGCGAGCGTGATCGAGTTCGTGAAGGCTCAGCGCGTGTAAGTGCTGCATCCTCTAAGGGTTTCGCCAGTCGGGAAACGCTTCGTCGAGCTGCCGGCTTCTCAAGTAGCGACGTATGGCGTCGAACGCTGCAACGAGATTTACCGGCTGCGTGGTTTCCGTGGAGTTTGTAGCTTCGTTCAAGTGTTCGGCAAGGAACACTGCCTCTGCCTTGGACAACGGGTTGTATTCGGTGTGCCGTTCCAAAAGTGAGTAGCCAACACCTGCAGAGGTTAGGCGAGCGAACGCGCGGGCTGCTGATAGATCACGCCGATCATGAGCGGGCGCACCCTCGGGACCAGTACGGGGTCGCCTGAGAAGTCCGGCAGAAATCAGGCCTTCGTATAGTTCGTCATCAAGCTCACTTTGTTCGAGAAACTCTGGAATTGAGATTGCTCCAGATGCCGTTTGTTGCCTCGAATGTGATGCCTGCTGAGAGGGAAGAGCCGCTGCAAGCGGAGACGTTGGATCGCCGTTGACAAGTTGCTTGATCCCGGTCAGATTGAGCCCTGCTGCCTGGAGTTCTTTGATTCGTCCAATCAGCTGTTCGAAATGTGCCGGGTATACGGCGCGAGTTTTGCTCGTTTTTCGAGGCGCAGGGAGCACGCCGAACCGCACGTAGTAGTTGATGGTTGCTGTCGTGATACCGGTTCTTCGAGAAAGTTCGCCAACCGACATTCCTGGCTCGGAAGTCGGTGAATTTTCTGTTTGTTCTGAATTGCCAGAGTTGATCATTAAAGCGAGTAGAACTTTTGAAACCAAAGTATGGGTAAGTGCGTAACAGTGATTAGGGAGCGAGCTCATCATTCCGGAACCGTGCACCGGTGTGAAGAGTTCGCTTTCTTACTTTGATTTACGTTGTGTTTGGATCAAACTGCAGGATAGCGTAAATGATGCTGCATACGGTGTCGGGTTCTCTAAGAATCACTCCCAGCGGAACATTTTTGTGGCAACTGCAAAGCTGATAGCGATCCATACACCCAAGCCGATCAGTTCTGATCCCAGTGTCGTAATCCGTGCGCCTTCAACCGTAATTGCGCGCATTCCATCAACAAGGAACGTAAGCGGCAGGTACTGGGACCACTGAGTCAGCCAGTCGGGCATGATCGACAGCGGGAAGAACACTCCTGTTAGGAACATCATTGGCAGTGAAATAACGTTCGCAATGGGAGCCGCCGTTTCCTCGTTTTTTGCCCACCCAGAAACTGCGAGTCCAATTGTGATAAACAGTGCGCCTCCGAGAAGCGCCAGGACTGTCAGGTCGAACCATGCAGCAATTAGATCAGCCCCAACCGCTACGCCAAGGATTATGGATCCGATAATCACCAATACATAAGTTTGAATAACGACTACAAGTGCTTTGGTAGTTAGCTGACCAGCGAGGAAGTGTGTGGCGCCGATAGGTGTTGCCTTAAGGCGTCGCAGTACACCTTGAGATCTGAATCGGACCAAAGTGAATACAACCGTGAACAGCCCTGTCTGCATAATTGCCATCCCAGTAATTCCGGGGATTAACCAGGCTTTGTATCCCTGTCCCTGACCAGTGATGAGCGATTCGGAAACCCCAATTGCGTTTTCGACTCGGTACTCGTTCGGTACTTGAGCGACTTCTTTGAACACGGCGTCGGTTACCCGGCGGAGGATAGTAGCAACTACAGCTCGTTCCTGTTGGAATCGTTCGTCATAGGTGACCTTTATTTCCGCGTATTCGCCGGGAATTCCGTAGTTCGATGGAATTTCGATGACCGCGCGGTTACTACCGAATTCGAGTTCGTGGTGAATGTTTTCCAGAGTGTCGACAGTGACGCTTAAAAGCCGTTCATCATCGGGTCCGCGTAGTGCTGAGATGAAGGCGTGCGACGCTTTATTGTCCGCAGCGTCGTAAATGCCAACGTTTGGGGAGTTGTATCCGTCGAAGTTCATCATTCCGAAAATAGTCATGATCAATAACGGGAAGAACAAAGCCCAGAATAAGGCTTGTTTGTTCCTGAAATACATCTTCAGAGACGCGACGGTGAGTGCGAGATAAATTCTCATATTTTTAGTCCCGCAGATCACGTCCGGTAAGGTGTAGGAATACATCGTCGAGGGTAGCTTCTCGGACCCTCTTCTCTGGTTTGAACCCGGTTTCTAGAAGTTGATCAATTAGTGCATCAGGTGTGTCGAGGGCGATTATTTTCCCGTTTTCAACTACAGCTATCCTGTCGCAGAGCTCTTCGGCCTCTTCCATGTAGTGGGTTGTAAGTACGATTGTTGAGCCTTCGGTCTGGATTTTTCGTACAAGTCCCCAAAGCTGACGTCGCGCTTGTGGATCGAGTCCGGTTGTCGGTTCATCCAGAAACAGAACGACGGGTTCGTTCACCAACGCGACTGCAATTGAGAGTCGCTGTTTTTGGCCACCCGAAAGCTCCGCGTATTTTGAGTTCTTTCTATTTGCTAGTCCGACGCGTTCTAGAACTTCGATCGGATCGACTTTTGCCAGATAGAGCTTGGCGTATAAATCGACAATTTCAGACAGTTTGAGGTTGTCGAAAAACGCGTTTTGTTGCAGTTGCACGCCAATGATTGCTTTCACGCCGATCGGGTCTTGTTTGACGTTCAAGCCATTGATGATGGCTTCGCCGGAGTCGGCGTCGCGCATACCTTCCAGTATTTCGACAGTTGTGGTTTTGCCAGCGCCGTTTGGCCCGAGCATCCCAAATATTTCACCCCGGCGAACCTCGAACGAAATTCCGTCTACCGCAACGTTGTCTTCGTATTTTTTCCGAATATCTTTAGCGACGATCACAGGATCGATGGCTGTTGTCATTAATCAGTTTCCATGCGCAGTGGTCTGCGGTGATTTACCGACGAGGCTGAGAAGTGCTGCTAGAACTATTACGCAAGCTGCAAGAGTAAGTCCAATCATTATGGCAGTCAGAATACCGTTCGTTAAGAGCGCTAGAACCGCGACGCATGTTGAAGGTATTTACTGGTTCGTTGTTTGGGGCATAGTTCTAATAGATCTATCGCGCGTTATTTTGAAAACGCAAACGCGAGATAGTTCGTTTGATACGTCTTCCAAATTTAGATCGGGGGACTAGAATCTGGCAGCGAGACTTTATCGCTGAATCAAGGAGAAGAGCTTTTGTCGATCGATTATGTGAATTTCGGAACTGCTGGCGTGAAGGTTTCGCCAATGGCGTTAGGTCTAGGTTTTCGCGGACAGTTTGATCGTGGTGAAGCCGAGAAAGTGATACACACCGCACTTGATTCAGGAATCAACCTGATCGATTGTGCGAATGTCTACGGATTCATGGACGACCGTCGAAATATTGGTAGCTCCGAGGAGGTGTTGGGTAAAGCTCTAAAGGGACGTAGGGATGACGTGGTCATTACGTCTAAAGTCTTCAGTCCCATCGGAAACGGACCGAATGACTCTGGTCCTTCACGATTTCATGTAATGCGTGAAATTGAAAGGTCGTTGACGCGGCTCGATACCGATCACGTGGATGTATACATTTTTCATGGCGTTGACGACATCAACTTGTTCGAAGAGCAGTTCCGAACGATGGAAACCCTGATTCAACAAGGCAAGATTCGATACGTGGGGGTTAGCAATTTTCAGGCTTGGCAGGTAATGCAGGCGCTTGAAGTGCAAAAACGGATCAACGCGCAACCTCTAATCGCCGTTCAAAATCCATACTCTCTGATGAATCGAACTCAAGAGGATGAACTGTTCCCGATGGTTCGAGAGACTGGTGTCGGGATCATGGCGTACAGTCCGCTCGGGGTCGGTCTGCTGAGTGGAACTTACAAAGCTGACGAGGTTCCTGACGAATCGACATTGTGGGGTTCGCGACGGAAAGGAACAATCGGTCGATATATGCAAGGTCGGGCTGGCAAGGTGATCGCAACGGTTGAAGAAGTTGCGGCCGATTTCGGTGTCTCAATGCCGCAAGTTGCCATGGCTTGGGTTATGTCGCACCCAGAAATAACGGTTGCGATATCTGGCGCAGACACGATTGAGCAAATGAGAGATGTGGTCGGCGCAATGGACGTTGAATTGTCCAGCGATGTGATAGCTCATCTAGATTATGTATCAGCAGGAATGCGAGCCGTTCTTGATGGAAACCCTACCGATATTCCTGAGGATTTGGATTAGTACGAATGGTCGAGTCGAGATTCCTTCTGTCTAGGTTGGAAGGGATGTGGTCGTATGGTTTTGGTGTATCAAAGCGGAATTAAGAGGATTTGAATTGAAGGTATTACTTGCTGGCGGTTCGGGGATGGTCGGGTCGTTTATAACGCCCTACCTGATGGAACAGCATGAAATTCGTGTGCTCGATTTAGCCGAGCCAAAACATCGGGGCGTTGAGTTCGTGAAAGGCTCTGTGACCGATCCGGAAGCGATTCAGAAAGCAATTGAAGGAGTCGACGCTTTTATCTGGTTGGTAATGCTGAGCCCACAGGGCGGATCCGTGACCGATCAAGACTTGAAGGTGATTCGAGAGAATTATGAAGTTAACTGTCTTGGCCTCCACACTTTCTTGTGGCTCGCGCAAGGTGCCGGGCTAACCAAAGGCGTTTACACCAGTTCGATGAGCGTTCACTACCGTGGTCGTGATTACTACAAGAATGAAGACGAACTGCCTCTCGACACTCCGAGTGCATACGGATTGAGCAAGGGGCTCGGCGAACGTATTTGCAGTTACTTCGCTTCGTGGTTCGACATGAACTTGATGGCTCTTCGAATTACGGGTCCACGTGGTAGGGCAGCGTACATCGAGGAGCGTGCGAACCCAATTACTAATCGTCCCGACGGGTCGAATCCGTTGTTTGTTACCGACGAAGCCGATCTTGCTCGAGCGTATTCGGCGGCTTTAGAGAACGTTAAAATCGGACATGGCAGATTTGATGCAGTGTTCATTGCCGGTGATGAAGAAGAAAAAGAACACAATCTGACCAAGGCGAAGTCATTGCTCGGTTGGGTTCCCCAGTCGCACCTGGAAATCGAGAACTAGTAAATGCGAATTGCCGTCATTGGGAGCGGGAGTGTTGGTTGGGGATTGGCGCGGTCGTGGTCGACGCTGGGTCACTCGGTCGTGGTTGGATCGCGATCCCCCGATTCTGAGCAAGTAGTTTCGTTGGCGAACGAGATTGGCAACGGCGTTTCGGCTTCAGGATTGGCAGATTCGGCACAGAGCGCTGACGTGATTGTTCTGGCAGTTCCGTGTAGCGCGACTGAAGATTCGATTGTTGCGCTCGGAGACCTGTCGCATGGAGTGATTATCGACGCTACAAACCCGTTTGTTGGCGGATTGAATCTTGAACTCTGACACTCTGATTCTGGTGGTGAGCAAGTTGCTCGTTGGGCGGCCAACGCTCACGTAGTAAAGGCGCTGAACATCGTTGATGCCCGATTACTCTACCGACGAAAGTTGGACGACCGAGAAATCACGATCCCAATATGTGGTGATGATACTAAGTCGAAACGTGTTGTTGGTGAGCTGATCGGTGCACTCGGCTTCGATGTAGTTGATGCTGGAAAGCTGGAGATTTCGCGTCTACTGGAGCCGCTCTGTCTGCTCATGATCAAGTTCTCGATTAAGAAGAGTCTTGGCAACGAGATCGGGTTCAGATTGCTGCGGGATTAGAGCTTCACTCTCCAGGCGATTAGGGCGGAGAGGATTCTGACACTCGCCATTCCAAGGAATACAAGGTGCCACGGCGCGCCTGCGGTATCCAGAACGAGTGCGAAAATTAGTGCCTGGGCTCCGGCGTAAACATAGCCGGTGCCATCGAGGACTCCCGAAGCAGTCGAGGCGTATTTGGGTCCCACCATGTCGACAACTAACGTAGCGGTCATCGAGAGACTCATCGCGAACGCTCCAATGAACAGCAACGCGGCTCCGGCGTAGACATTTTCGGCAGGCACGACGGCGAGTCCGATTAGTGCCAGCGCGGAAATGACTGCCGATGCCGCGATCATCGGACTGCGACGACCTCCGAGGAGCACATCAGAAATCCAGCCGGAAATAAGCGGTGCTGTGAGATAACCAACGGGAAGAGCCACAGTTACGAGTGCGGTACTTTCGATCGATAGTCCCGCTTTTTCGAAGTAATAAAGCGGTGCCCAGGTGGTAAGTCCGTAGCGGACAACGTTTTCGAGTCCCTTGACTTGCGATGTTGCAACGAACCGCCAGTTTGTGAAGATGACTCGATAGGCAGTGAACGGACGTTCGTCTCTCGATGAGTTACTCGGTTCAGATCGTTCATAAATCCCGTTTTGATCGATGTTATTGAGTCCGACGTCGGACGGTCGATCTCGAACCAAAAAGAATAAAGCGACGGCAGCCGGAACCATGAGCAACGGCGGAAATCGGAATGCTGCTCGCCACCCAAACTCGGCGACAGTCCAGCCGGTGACCAACCACATCATGAGCATTGCCGATCCGGCTGCTACGCCGACCAGCCCCATGACGCGTCCCCGTTGACCCCGCTGCCACCACTGAGCGAGCATCCCGATTCCGGGTGCCCAAACCGTGGCATTGGCGAATCCGTTTAGACCCCACGGAATGGCGATGGTCCACAACGACGTGCCGAAACTTGTAACCCAATTGAGAATCACGGACGCGATGGTGCCGGTGACAAGCCAGAACCTGTATCCATAGAGTTCGGCAATTCTGCCGTGGGTCATGCCACCTATGGCGAATCCCCACAGTAGACAGGCATTGATGATGCCGACTTCTACGTGAGTGAAGTCGAGTTGTTCTCGCATCACCGGACTGGCTGGCCAGTGATTGAATCGACCCATGTAGACGAATACATAGAAAGCGGCGTAGCTAAACAGCACGCGGTTGCGCCAACGTCGAAATTCGCTGTCGTGGTGGGTGGTAGTTTGAGTCACGGTGGCAGGGTATATGTGGGCGAGATATTTATAAGTGGGTTTGTTATAGGAGTTGCAGAAGTTTGTAGGGATATCGTGCCCTCACCCCAGTCCTCTACCACTGGTAGAGGACTGGGGTGAGGGCACGATATCGATTAGTACGAGAGTGAATTGGACGTGGTGAGTTCGGGCAGACATTGGCATTTGGTGGGCGTACTATTTGCGCTATCGTCGGAAGTTCGAGCCGGTGAATCAGAACGCAGATTTAAGAGAGATAAATTCAATGATCGTTGATGTCCACACCCATCTACCAAGTCACCCGGAGACCGTGCCACCGGAGGACATGCAGATCGAAACGACGATGAGATCGGGCGAAACTGTTCAACTGACGAATTCAGTTGATGACTATTTGAATGACATGGGTCCTGTTGATAAGGCGTTTATTTTCGGCATCGCTCCACGACCGTGGCGGCCTGATGAGCGAGTTCTTCGTACTGAAGGTTGGCCAGAGGATGTGAATCACAATGATGTTGCCGCTCTGACCGCCAGCAAGGCACCTAACAAGATCGTGCCGTTCATGTCGCTTCATCCGCTTGATACGAATTGGCGGGACGAATACGACCGTTGCGTTGGCGATCTTGGATGTAAAGGGATCAAGTTGGGTCCCAACTACCAGGACTTCGATCC
>CEUN01062145.1_pt1 | contig 16733 bp, 20 predicted proteins | sample 361501 | NCBI WGS metagenome assembly CEUN01 (sample SAMEA2622801, study PRJEB7988) | marine metagenome | biome: marine biome (ENVO:00000447); feature: marine epipelagic mixed layer (ENVO:xxxxxxxxx); material: "saline water (ENVO:00002010), including plankton (ENVO:xxxxxxxx)" | depth 120 m | reverse complement strand
ATACGCACTTTCCAGGCGCGCGCCTTCGACCGCTCGGCCACCTCTCTGTTTATCAAGAATGCAAATCAAATAAATTTATAACATTCTGGGTAGTTATATTTGAAACTAATTCAATAGGCACTACATATATTTCAGAAAGTTTCTGCGAAACATAAATAATATTAGCTGGTTCATTTACTGATCCTCTTCTGGGTTCTGGAGATAAGTATGGACTGTCCGTCTCCAGTATTATATGGCTTAAATCAATCTGAGAAATCACAGTTTTAAGATTAGAATTTTTAAATGTTAATACTCCTCCTACACCAATTTTAAAACCTAAATCAATAATTTCATTAGCCTGATTCAGACTTCCAGAAAAACAATGAAAAACACCCCTAAGACCTTTTGATGAAAATTTTTTGACAACCTTTATAGTTTCATCAATAGAACTTCTAGTATGAATCACTATTGGTTTGTTTTTACTAATAGCATACTCACACTGTATTTCAAAAGCTTTTATTTGATCTTTTTTATTTTCTTTGGTTCTAAAAAAATCCAAACCAATTTCTCCTACTGCAATTATTTTTGAAGAAAAATTTTTAAATATCTCATCAATCTCATACTCAAAATTATCTTTTATATAACACGGATGAAGACCAAGCATAGGGTAACAGATTTCTTTATATTGATCTGACACTTTCAAGATATCTGTAACAGTATCTAAATTAATATTAGGCATCAATATTTTATGAACATTATTATTTAAAGAATTTTTAATAATATTATCAATATTACCTCTAAATTGATCTAAATATATATGAGCATGTGAATCAATATATGAAACATCCATATTTAATAATATTTGAATAGATTTATTGTAGTGAAATTAATAATTAATAAAACCATAAATGAAATCTAATAGAATAATTTTAGGGTTAGATCCAGGAACCAATCTAATGGGCTTTGGTATTATCAAAAAATCTGGAGAAAAACTGAAAGCAATTCAGTACGGAGTCATTAAAATGAATAAAGAGAAAAATCATCTAATAAAACTTAAGATGATATTTGATTCGGTTAATAATTTAATTGATGAATTTAATCCCAATGAAATTTCAATTGAATCTCCATTTTTTGGAAAAAATGTTCAGTCAATGCTTAAACTTGGAAGAGCACAAGGTGTTGCAATGTTAGCAGGAGAAATTAAAAAAATTAAAATAACAGAATATGCTCCAAAAAAAATAAAGCAATCAGTTACTGGTAATGGAAATGCATCTAAAGAACAGCTATCTGAAATGGTAAAAAATATTTTAAATCTTGATATTAAAAAAAGTGAAAAATTTGATGCAACTGATGCTTTAGGAGCAGCAATATGTCATTTTTATCAGAAATCTAATAATCAAACTCCTAAAAAGTCATGGAAAGAATATGTAATTTCTAACCCTGAGAAATTAATTTAAATTTTTAATAATCCTAGACTGAAGGTCTAAGAACTCCTCATTAGTCATTTTAATTCTTGTATTTGAAAAACTCATATCCTGCTCACTGATAAAAGGAATTAAGTGAAGATGAGCATGAGGAACCTCCAATCCTACAACAGATACTCCTACCCTCACACAATCAACAGTTTTTGATAATGATGATGAGATTTTTTTAGAAAAAATTAAAATTTCTTTCAAATAAGAGTCATCAAGATCAAATAGATAGTCTGTCTCTATTTTAGGTACAACTAAACAATGACCAACAGTAAGTGGATTGATATCTAAAAATGAAATAAAATTTTCATTTTCAGCAATAGTATAAGAGGGTATTTCTTTATTTATAATCTTAGAAAATATTGTACTCATTTAGATTTAAAGTGAAATATTTAATATTTTGAACTTTAACTCTCCTGAAGGAACATCAATAGAAACTTCTTCGCCTTTCTTTTTGCCAAGCAATCCTTTTCCTATTGGTGATTGGACTGAAATTTTACCTTGTTGAAGATCTGACTCCTCTTCAGAAACAATTGTATATTCGAATTCTTTATCAAAACTGAGATTAAGAACTTTTACTTTAGATAAAATAGATACCTTATCAGTGTTAATTTCAGATTCATCTATTACTCTTGCATTACTAATTGATTCTTCTAGTTTTGATATTTTAAGTTCATGAAGTCCTTGAGCTTCTTTAGCTGCATCATATTCTGCATTTTCAGATAAATCACCTTTATCCCTAGCTTCTGCAATCTGACTAGCTATTTCAGCTCTACCTTTTGTTTTGAGAAGATGTAATTCATCTTTCAATTTTTTCAAACCTTCTTCAGTAAAATATTTTACAGTACTCATTTTTTTAAGATAAAAAAAACGGATTATATCCGTTTACAGAACAAATATATGAATTATGAATTAAAAACCACCTAGTGATAAAGCAACAATAAAATAAATTGCTAATGCAATTAAATCATTTGTGGTTGTGATAAATGGCCCAGATGCTAATGCAGGATTAAAATTTAATTTGCCCAAAACAATAGGTGTTATAGTTCCTAATAAAGATGATACCATAACTATAGAAAATAATGAAACAGATACTATCAGAGCTGTTTGAGAATATAATCCGAAATCTAGAATATTATAGTAATCAGAAATTAAAAGACCAAGATATACCAATATAGATAATACAATTCCGTTCAAAATGGAAACCAATAAAACTTTAAATAATCTTTCAGAAACAGTATTTTCAAAAGCACTAGGATTAGATAAGCTCTGAATAACTATTGAGGATGATTGAATACCAACATTACCAGCAGTTGCCATTATTAATGGAATAAAAAAAGAAAGTGATAAAAAGATCTGATTATCCCTAAAATAATTATTTTCAAAAGAACCTAAAAAAAATGCACCAAATAACCCACCTAGGATACCTATAACTAACCAAGGCAATCTAGCATTGGATAATTTCCAAATAGAATCATCTTCCTCAACATCAGATGTAATACCAGACATAATTTGTCTTTCTTCCTCTGCAGTTTCCGTTATCACATCTACAACATCATCTATTGTTATTCTACCTAGTAGTTTTCCTCTTTTATTCACAACAGGCAATACTGTTAAGTCATACTTTTGCATTATCTGTGAGACTTCTTCCTGATTCATTTTAGCGTCAACAGAAATAACATAATCATCGTAGACATCTTTTATTCTAGAGTTATCCTTTGCTAAAAGAATATCCTTAAGAGACACTTTACCTAATAATTTTCCCTTATTATCCGTTACGTAAACACTATAAATATTAGAAACATTTTCGGCTTGTTTTTTAATTAAATCAATACATTGATTTATTTTCCAATTGATATTACATTTCACCAATTCAATTGCCATAAGTCCTCCTGCCACATCCTCGTCATACCTTAACAGTTCCTTTAAATTTTTTGATTTCTCTGAATCTTCAATTTGAGAAATAACATCGCCTCTAAACTCAACATCTAATTCTGATAGTATATCAGCACCATCATCAGAATCAATAACATTTAAGAATTTTGCTACTTCTTTAGCAGAAAATATTTTTAAAAAATTTTTGCGGTTATCTTCATCAAGTTCTGAGATTATTTTAGCAGAGATATCAAAATCTATATTATCTAATATATACTTTGAGTCATTGGAGTCAAACTCGTAAAGTAGCTCTGTGATGTCAACATAACTTACCCCCTCAAAAGACTTCTGAATAAAGTCAATATTGAAATTTAGTATCTCCTCTCTTAATCTATCCTTAAATTCATTAGTTAATGAAAATTTCATGGCTCATTTTTGTTTATTTCATTTGACAACCATATAAAATCTTCTACATCTAACTGTTCAGCTCTTTTTGAAAAAATTGAATTAGAGGTAAAGGATTCAGGTAAATTTAGGCTTTTTAAAGAATTTCTCAATGTTTTTCTTCTATTTTGAAATCCTGTTTTTACAATATTTTTAAATAATTTGAATGGAATTCCGATGTCATTTCTTCTGTTTCTTACTCCTCTAATAACAGCTGAGTTAACTTTTGGTGGAGGATTAAATTCATCAGGACTAACTTCAAAAAGATATTCTAAATCAAAATAAGTCTGAAGTAAAACAGATAGTATACCGTAAGTTTTATTTCCTGACTTTGAACAAATTCTTTGCGCTACCTCTTTTTGAATTAAAAAAGAAAATTCACATATAAAATCTTTGTTATCTAATATCTTAAAAAAAACTTGGGATGATATATTATATGGTAAATTGCTAATTATTGAGAATTTATCATTAAATAAATTATTAAAGTTAAGTTTAAGAACATCCTCCTTTAAAATATTTAAATTTTTAAAATCTTTTTTCAAAAGATTAACACAATCATCATCAATTTCTACCACATAAAAATTATCTGATTCATTTATTAAATATTTAGTAAGAGCCCCACTTCCTGGACCAATTTCTAATATATTATTTCTATTAACATGAGAGATTACTATTTTTTTAGATATTTCTTCATTATTTAAAAAGTGCTGTCCTAACTTTTTTTTCGTACGAATCTTTACCATAAAGATTATTTGATTGTAAATTTGAATTGCGTTTTTCAAATTAATGAAAAAAGATACTAACAAAAAGATAATTATTGGCTTTAGCATCGGTGACTACAATGGTATAGGTCCCGAAATTTTACTCAAGTCATTCTCTGATTCTAAGCTACTTCACAAAGTTATACCTGTAGTATTTTGTGATAAACATATATTAGAATTTTATTCTAAAAGATATGGGCATGAATTTATAATAAAAGAGACAAATAATTTAGACTCAATTACTGACGAAAATTCAATCTACACATTTTCAATATCTAATTCAGAAATAGAAATATTACCTGGAGAAATTAAAAAAGAATCTGGAAATTATGCTGTAAAGTCTTTAGAAGAATGCACTAATGCTCAAATAAATAAAAAAATTGATGGTATAGTGACTCTACCAATTAGCAAAATAAATTCACAATCTACAAAATTTCCTTTTCCAGGTCACACAGAATATTTTCTTGAAAAATTTAATATAGATGATAATATGATGATAATGCATTCTGAAATGATGACTATTGGTTTTATGACTGGCCATATACCTTTAGATTCTATCAAGTCTGTTTTAGATAAGAAAAAAATTATAAAAAAGCTTAAGATTTTTGTTGATTCTATAGAAAAAGACTTTAATAAAAAAAACCCAAAAATTGCAGTTCTTGGATATAACCCTCATGCAGGGGAAGACGGGTTGTTAGGTGATGATGAAATAAGTTTAATTAAGCCCATTATTAATGAATTAAATACTTCTAAAACTATTTTTGAAGGCCCATTTCCTGCCGACTCATTTTTTGGTTTAAAGAAATTTAAAAATTATGATGGAATAATATCTTGGTATCATGATCAGGGATTAATTGGATTTAAATCTTTTTCTTTTGAAAATGGTGTCAACTATACTGGGGGGTTACCATTAGTAAGAACATCACCAGATCATGGAACTGCGTTTAATATTGCAGGTAAGGGAATTGCAAATGAAAAATCTTTAATAGAATCCATTAAGCTTAATATTAAAATTATTAATAACAGAAAATTTCTATAATAAGTTAAATGATAATACTTTTGCCCACCAATAATTTGTCATGAGCAAAAAGCTACTAAGAAAATTTGATATAAAAATTCAAAGCTTATCTAATAATGAACATAGGTTTCGATTTGAATTTAATCAGGATTTGTTTGATTATTTTTCTAAAGAAAATGAAATTATCAATACAAATGGTAATTGTAAAGTATCATTAATTAAATCTGATTTAATGTTAGATGTTAAGTTTTCAATAGATGGACAAACTGATCTTATCTGTGACAGAACACTTAAAAAATTCACTTATTCATTAAATTCTGATAAGAAAATACTTTTTAAGTTTGGTGAGGAGGACCAGGAGCTATCTGAGGAAATGGTTGTTATTGATAGAAATAAATCAAAAATAAATATGGGAAAGTTTATTTATGAATTTTTTATTTTAGAATTACCTGTAAAAAGATTGCATCCATCTGTTAAAAATGAAGATAATATTGATAATTTTGTGTTCACTACAAAAAAAACAAAAGATACTGATCCAAGATTGGATCCTTTAAATAAATTAAAATAATTAAAGATGGCGCATCCTAAAAGAAAAACCTCAAAAACTAGACGAGATAAGAGAAGAACCCATTACAAGGCAAGTGCAAAGAAATTTGTTGTTTGCTCTACAACCGGTGAATCTCATTTACCTCATAGAGCTTATTGGTATGAGGGTAAACTTTATTATAAGGGAAAAGTAGTTTTAGAAAAAGAAGCAGTAGCTTAAATCTTTTCTTTATGTCTTCTAAAAAATTAAGAGCTTGTATTTCTGGAGTTCATGGGTATGTACCTGATTATATCCTCACAAATTCTGAACTAGAAACATTAGTTGATACTAGTGATGAATGGATTATGACAAGAACTGGTATCAAAGAGCGAAGAATTTTAAAAGGGGAAATGCAGGGAACATCAGTTCTTGGAGTTGAGTGTGTTAAAGGACTTTTAGAAAAAACAAATACTGACCCTAAAGATATTGACCTAATTATATGTGCAACGGTGACTCCAGATATGTTGTTTCCTTCAACTTCTAATTTAATTGCTGATAAAGTTGGAGCTAGCAATTGCTACAGTTTTGATATTTCAGCTGCTTGCTCAGGTTTTATATATGCATTATCTACAGGATCCCAGTTTATTGAGGCAGGAACACATAAAAAAGTTATTGTAATTGGTGCAGATAAAATGTCATCAATTATTGATTACACTGACAGAAAAAATTGTGTGTTATTTGGTGATGGTGGAGGAGCCGTTTTACTAGAACCATCAAAAGATGACACAGGTATTCAAGATTATCTCTTGAGAAGTGATGGTTCAGGTGGAGATATGTTATGTCTAAAAGCAGGCGGTAGTTTAAGACCTGCTTCTGTGGAAACTATTAAAAATAAAGAACACTTTATCTATCAGGAAGGATCTTCAGTTTTTAAGTTTGCAGTAACTAATATGGCAGATATCTCTGAAGAGATTATGAATAAAAACAATCTAAATTCTGATGATGTTGCTTATCTCGTACCACACCAAGCAAATAAAAGAATTATAGATGCTACTGCTAAAAGAATGGGAGTTGGACCAGAAAAGGTATTACTTAATATTGAAAAATATGGAAATACAACTGCAGCAACAATTCCCCTTTGTCTGTGGGATTATGAAAAAAAATTTAAAAAAGGAGATAACTTAATTTTAGCAGCCTTTGGAGGTGGTTTTACTTGGGGTTCTCTATATTTAAAATGGTCTTATAATAACTAATTATGGCATCAACAAGTGATATAAAAAATGGTCTTTGCATCGAATATAATGGCAACTTATATTTTGTAACTGAATTTCAACATGTTAAACCTGGAAAAGGACCAGCTTTTGTAAGAACAAAACTTAAAAATGTTAAAACAGGGAAAGTGATAGATAATACATTCCCATCAGGACATAAAATTATTACTGCAAGAGTTGAAAAAAGAGCTCACCAATTCTTATATAAAGATAGCTCTGGTTATCACTTTATGGATACATCGACATATGAACAACTATCCTTAGAAGAGTCTCAAATTGATTATCCTGAATACTTAATGGATGGTATTGAAGTTGAAATATCCATACATACCGAAACAGCAGATATCTTATCTTGTGAATTACCACAAAGTATAGAGACTAAAATAATATATACTGAACCTGGAGTAAAAGGTGATACCGCTACTAATGCTACCAAGTTAGCTAAAATTGAAACTGGAGCTGAAATTCAAGTACCATTATTTATTAATGAAAATGATAAAGTAAAAATTGATATTCGACAGGGTAAATATGTAGAGAGAGTAAAATGATTTAAATTTGTAAAATGAAAATAAAAGAGATACAAGAGATTATAAATTTTATTAAAAAATCTGATCTTGATGATGTTAGTATAGAGACTGAAAATATTAAGATTAGAGTTAAAAAAAATAATGGAAATATCACTACTATAGAGCAACCTAAAGTAGTAAAAACTGAAATTCAACCCCAAGCTCCTCCTGTAGAAAAGAAGATATCTGAAGAAAAGAAGGAAAAAACATCTAATAATATTATAATTAAATCACCAATGATAGGGACTTTTTATAGGTCACCAAATCCAGAAAGTGATCCATTTGTTAGTGAAGGTGACTCAATAAAAGTAGGTCAAACTATATGTATTGTTGAAGCTATGAAACTTTTCAATGATATTGAATCTGAAATATCAGGTAAAATTGTAAAAATTCTTGTTGATGATAACTCACCTGTAGAATTTGATCAACCATTATTTGAGGTAGATCCCAGTTAATTATATATATGATAAAGAAAGTACTTATCGCAAATAGGGGCGAAATTGCTCTTAGAGTCATAAGAAGTTGCAATGAAATGGGCATCAAAACAGTTGCAGTGTATTCTACAGCTGATAAAGAAAGTCTACACGTAAGATTTGCTGATGAAGCCGTTTGTATAGGTCCTCCTGTATCCAAAGAATCTTACTTGAGCATTCCTAAAATTATGGCAGCAGCAGAAATAACAAACTCTGATGCTATACATCCCGGATATGGATTTCTATCTGAGAATGCTGAATTTTCAAAAATTTGTAGTGAAAGTGGAATAAAATTTGTTGGACCTGATTGGAAAATGATTGAAAGGATGGGTGATAAAGTAACAGCTAAGGAAACCATGAAAGAAGCAGGTATACCAACTGTTCCAGGATCAGATGGTTTATTAAATTCTATAAAAGAAGGTAAGGAACTTGCAAAATCGATTGGATATCCTGTTATTTTAAAGGCAACTGCTGGTGGAGGAGGTAAAGGAATGAGAATTGTTAATAAAGAAAGCGAATTTGAAAATGCATGGAATAGTGCTAAAGCTGAATCTGAAGCTTCATTTTCAAACTCAGGTCTTTACTTAGAAAAATTTATAGTTGAGCCAAGACATATTGAAATTCAAGTAATGGGAGACCAGTATGGCAATGTTTCTCACTTATCAGAAAGAGATTGTTCAATTCAAAGAAGACACCAAAAACTTATAGAGGAGACACCATCACCTTTTGTAGATGATGAATTAAGAGAAAGAATGGGTCAAGCTGCAATTAAAGCTTGTAAATACATAAAATATGAAGGAGCAGGAACTATTGAGTTTTTAGTTGACATAAACAAAAATTTCTATTTTATGGAAATGAATACCAGAATTCAAGTAGAACACGGTATTACTGAGGAGGTTACTGATTATGATCTTATTAAAGAACAAATTAAAGTAGCTGATGGAGTTAAAGTATCTGGTAAAAATTATTATCCTAAATTACATTCTATTGAATGTAGAATAAATGCAGAAGATCCCTCAGCTAATTTTAGACCTTGCCCCGGTAAAATTACTGCACTTCATAAGCCTGGAGGTCATGGTGTTAGAGTTGACTCACATATTTATTCAGGATATGTTATTCCTCCTAATTACGATTCTATGATTGCAAAATTGATTGTTAGCCATCAATCAAGAGATGAAGCAATAGTGAGAATGAAAAGAGCCCTAAAAGAATTTATTATTGAAGGCATTGAAACTACCATTCCATTTCATATAAAAATTATGAATGATAAGAACTTCATTAAAGGAAACTTCACTACAAACTTTATGGATGACTTTAAATATTGATTTCTTTATCAATAAAATTAATCCCTAACTCTGATAATCTTTCTAAAACTGGTTCGTATATATTCTTTTTAAAAGGTAAATGTATTCCTGATTTATTAAAATTAATATTTATTATATGTTCAACTAAAACTGCTATTGGAAGACCAACAGTTTTAGACATTGCAGTATAAGTTTTATCTTCTCCTTCAATTTTTAGAAATGACGTAAGTTTTATTAGGTTCTTATCTGTCTTGAAAATAAATGTATGAACCATTACAATTTCATCAATATCATCATCATCTAAAGTCCATTTATCTTTCAAAATTGCGAGCAAAAAATCTGAAAAATTTCCTTTTCTAATTTTAAATTTTTTATCTGAGAAAAAACCAGACCATTCTAAATTCTTAAATTCTTGAGATGTAGGCAAAATACCATATTCTAATTTTAAAATATCTACTAACTCATCATAATTTTTAGCTTTTAAATTATAATTAAAGAAATCAAAATATGACATATTATTATCATTAGATAATGATTTTTTATCGTTTGTTAAACCTAAATCAATTAAAATACTCCATGTTTTACAAAAACTTTTATTTCTAATTGTTCCCCTTTTTAAGGTTTTAACTCCATGTAGATTGTACAATTCTTTATACTTTAAAGAGTCTCGGTTGGGGTAACCTTCATAAGATTCAGTATTGCTTAAATTTATCTTTGAAAGATCTTTGAACACCTTATTATATGGAATGTTTTTCTTTTTATTTTCACTTAGATAAGTTGCTCCATCTGCCCCAGCAATTATAACGTTCATTGGATTCCACGTAAACTTATATCCCCATGGATTTTTATCAATATCATATTTAATTAAACCACCAGTATATGACTCAAACTCTAAAATGTCTCCCCTCTTATTTAAGGATTCAATAGTACTCATAGCTGACATATGATCAATACCGGGATCTAAACCCATTTCCATAAATAAAAAAGAATCATTTTTTTTAAAGGAATTTTCTAGTGTTTTAATTTTATCATCTAGATAAGAGGCCGTTATCATATTAATACCCTTTTTTGAACATAAATTAGCAATTTTAAAGTGCATAAAGGGGGGAAGTAAACTTATAAGAATATAAGTTTCATTTATTAACTCTTCCAGATTACTGCTGTCGTTAATATCTAGAATTTCAAAATTTATATCTTTAAAGTCATCAAGATAATCTGCATATTTATCAGAAAAAATATTAATATTTATATCTAACTCTAACCTCTTAGAATATAAATATTTAATTAAGTAAGATGATGATTTACCTGCCCCAAGAATAACTATTTTTTTTGTCATAAATTTGAATCTAATTCAAAGTAATGAATTAATTATATTATTAAAAAAGCTAATGAAACTAATTATTACAGGGGGTAGACAAGCAGATTCTAAATTATCATATTTTAACAAAGAATGGAACAATGGAATAGAGGGAGTGATATTTGAATATGATCCAAAAAAAAATTTAATTAAAGAAAAAATTAGTTATAAAACCCCACTAGAAAATAGACCTATTGATAATTACAGTATATCATTCAAAAGTGGTTCAATACATAATAATAAACTTTACGTAACAACATTAACTGAAATATTAATATTTGATCTTCCAGAATATAAATTAGTTGATATAATTTCCTTAAATATTTTTAATGACCTTCATCATGTGATCTATCATCAAGAAAACTTGTTTATAGTAATTACGGGATTAGACCTTGTTGTAAAATTTTCATTAAATGAAAAAAAAATTAAAACGTTCTACAACTGTTACCCTGAGATTAATACCTGGGAAAGATTTGATAAAAATAAAGATTACAGAAAAATTAACACTACAAAACCTCATCTAAGCCATCCGAATCATGTTAGCATCTTTCAAGATAAAGTTTTAGTTACCAGATATAAACAACAAGACGCTTTAATTTTTTCAATGGACGGCAAAGTATTAGATAAAATAAAATTAAATAAAGGAATTCCTCATGACGGAGCCATTTTTAATGAAAGCTTTATTTATACAACTGTAAACGGAAATATAATAGAAGTAAATAAAAGTGATTTTTCAATAAAAAAAATTACAGATTTAAATTTTCATTCAAAAGATGGTAGGTCATTAGGATGGTGTAGAGGATATCAAAAATTGGACTCATTAAATTATGTGGGTTATAGTAGGATAAGACCAACAAAATTTGTTGAAAATATAAAGTGGCTAGGAAGTAAACTTACTGATAAGGTAAAATTAAAAATGCCAACTAGAATTGAGTGTTACAATGAAAACTATTCTAAAATTGAAAACACTATTGATCTTGAAAATTATAAAATGAATTGGGTATTTAGTATTCTTAAATATTAGTTTTTCTATTAACTACAACAGACGAAGCTTGGGATTTAGGTAAAATAGTAATATCGCTTATATTAACATTATCAGGTCTCTCTATTAGGAAACTTATAACATCAGCAATATCGTCAGCACATAAAGGTTCCATTCCAGCATATACATTTTTTGCCTTCTCTAAATCATTTTTAAACCTCACTTTTGAAAATTCTGTATTCACTAATCCTGGGTTTATTTGAGAAACCTTTATATTTTTTTCAACTAAATCTAATCTCATGCCTTCTGATAATGCATCTACTGCAAATTTAGATGCACAATAAACATTACCTTTTGGATATACCTCTTTACCTGCAATTGATCCTACATTTATTATATGTCCTGAATTTTGAATGAGCATAAAACTCAAAACTTGTTTTGTTACATATAACAAACCTTTAACATTTATATCAATCATCTTATCCCAGTCACTAATATCTCCCTCATCAATAAAATCTAACCCATGAGCATTTCCAGCATTATTAATGAGAATATTAATTTTTTTCCATTTATCAGGAAGAGAATTAATTTTATCAATTACATCTTCTTTACTTCTTACATCAAAATTTAGAGTTATTACTTCAGTTTTTTTACTTAGTCTATTCTTAATTTTTGAAAGTCTTTCTTCTCTCCTACCACAAAGAATTAAATTATATTTATTAGACAATAAATTGGCAGCTGCTTCCCCTATCCCTGAAGTAGCACCTGTGATAAATATTATTTTTTTTGAATTATTTAGGTCCACCTTCAAAAGTAAAGAAAAATGAAATATTGTGAACTACAATTTTATCAATTGGTATGTTATATTGGTTCAAATTTTTTTTATTTAACATATTTCTTAATCCTCTAGAATATCTGATCTCTGGGGAAAGTTTAAATAATTGAAAAAACAAATCACTACCAAACCCTATTTCAAGGGAAATATCAAAAGATTTTAAATCTAAAATATCTTTACCTGCTTCATCTTTATTTTTAGCACCAATCTCAAGAGAAGGTTTTAAACCACCAATTAAAAACATTCTATGATTTTTTCTTCTTTTTGACTTATACTTAAAGAGTATCGGTGTTTCTAAAAAAGTAGCAGGTCTTGTATCTGAAAAGACAGTTCCATCAACATTATAGTAATCCGTCCTGAATTCTGAAAAAGAAACTTGAAGTAGTGTTCTTAAATCAAAAGGATAATATAATTTAAAATCAGATATAAATCCTAGCTTAAAACCAGGCATAGATTTAGAATGAATACTATGTAAATTATTAAAATCATTAGAGGTAAAATCTGAGGAATAATCAATTCTATAATAGGATGAATGAAGACCTAATAAAAATCCAAAATGATTATCTATATCATCATAACCTCCTAAATTAATTCTTGTTGCTTGAGAAAAAATATTATTTGACGATAATATTAGTAAAAATAGAATCAAAAAAATCTTTTTCATTTCTTAATAAATATAATATCTAAACTTTAAAAATGAATTAAAATTGCATATAGTTAATAAAATTGATGATTAGAGAAGCAACATTTGTAAAGAGTAGTTCAAAACTAGAGGAGTGTCCTAAAACTGGTTTACCTGAATATGTATTTTTAGGAAGATCAAATGTTGGTAAATCCTCACTAATTAATATGTTAGTAGAAAGAAATAAATTATCTAAAACTTCATCGAAACCTGGAAAAACTCAATTAATAAATCATTTTATTGTTAATCAAAAATTATTTTTTGTTGATTTACCTGGATACGGATGGGCTAAAACGAGCAAAAAAAATAGAGAGTCATGGGATAATATGACAAAAGACTATTTATTAAACTCAGACAAAATTGCCCTGATATTCATCTTAATTGACATAAGATTAAAACCTCAGGAAATAGATATTAATTATATCAATTATTTAGGAAAAAATAAGCTACCAGTAAATCTAATATTTACTAAAGCAGATAAAATAAAGAAAAGTGAAATTGATAAAAGAATTGATGAATTCACCGCCTCTCTGAGTCAATACTGGTCTTCGATACCGAACTATTTTATTTCTTCATCATTAAAAAAAATAGGAAGGAAAGAGATCATCAAATACATTTTTGAAATAAATGAAAACTTAGTTACATGAGTTTTATTTATAGTTTATTTATTTCATTTTTTAATATATCACTAAAATTAAACTCATTATTTAATGAGAAAACAAAAAAAATAATCTTAGGAAGAAAAAAAACAAAAGACTATATAAAAAATAATATTGAAGATCAAAAAGTTATTTGGATCCATGTTGCATCTGTAGGTGAATTTGAGCAAGCCAAGCCTATTATTGATTCTCTAAAAATAAAATATGAAAATAAAATATTAGTAAGTTATTTTTCATCGTCCACAGAAAGTGCAGTCTCCAATTATAAAAATGTAGATTTTCATTTTTATATGCTTTCTGATAAAGAAGATCAAATGAAATTATTATTTGATTTATTAAATCCTAAAATCTTAATAATTATAAAATATGAGTTCTGGAGAAATTTAATTTTTCAGGCAAAATTGAATTCTGTACCGATAGTTTCTGTGTCATCAGTTTTTAGAAAAAATCAAGTCTATTTCTATCCAATAAAATTTTTTAAAAATATCTTAAAGAATATTTCATTATTTCTAGTTCAGGATGAAAACTCAATGGAGCTTTTAAAAAAAATTAAAATAAAAGAAATAAAAGTAATTGGAGATTCACGATATGATAGAGTCCTAAAGATTTTTAAGAAATCTATAGAGATAGAGGGAATCGAAGAATTTACAAATAAAAAAAATACAATAGTAATTGGTAGTGCTTGGAAAAGTGATATAGAAAAAATAAAAAATGAAATAATAAGAGATTTGACTGATACTAAATATATAATTGCTCCTCATAATATTAACTCAGATGAAATTGAATATCTAGAAAACACATTTATTAATGACACAATAAAATTTTCTGAATTACCTCAAAAAAATGTTAGAAAGAGAATACTTATTATTGATAACATCGGTATGCTATCATCAATTTATAAATATGGTAAGATTGCTTTTATTGGTGGTGGATTTAGGGGTGCTCTTCACAACACATTAGAGGCAGTTGTATGGAATTTACCAGTCATATATGGTAATCATAAAAATAATAGAAAATTTATTGAAGTAGATAGAATTGAAAAAAAAGGAATTGGATTTCCAATTAAAAATGGTAATGAATTTAAACTTATAAAAAACAGAATATTAAAAAATAGGGATATTGGAAAAGGAGGAAATGAATTTATAATTAAAAATTCAGGAGCTACTGAAAAAATAAGTTATCATCTAACAAAATATATAAAGTGAAAGGGCTCGTTATCAAGACTGTTGGCAACCTATACAATGTTCAAGTAAAGGATAAAATCTATAAATGTAATTATAGAGGAAAATATAAACTGAGTAACAATTTTTCAAATCCTATAGTTTCAGGAGATATTGTTGAGATAATTATTAATGATGAAGAAACAGGTATTATTGAGGAGATATATGATAGAAAAAACTACTTTTTAAAAAAATCATTAAAAGATAATAAGGCACATATAATAGCATCAAATATTGATCAAACACTAATTATGGGTAGTATTAAATCTCCATATACAAAGTTAAAATTCATAGACAAATGCATTGCCGCTTCATTATACTATGAAATAAAACCTATTGTTTTATTCAATAAAATAGATTTACTTAATAAAAAAGAGGAAAAAAAATTAAATGAGATATCATCTATATACAAAAATTTAAATATCGAATTCATCAGTATTTCAATCAAGAAAAAAATTAATATGGATGAAGTTTCAAAAAAATTAAAAAATCACAAAACACTTCTAATCGGTAATTCAGGAATAGGAAAATCATCCTTAATCAATTTCTTAACTGGAGTAAAAAATCAAAGAACAGATAAATTATCGACAAAGACTGGAAGAGGGAAACAGACAACGACATTTTCAGAAATCTTTAATATAAAAAATAATGGTTCGGTAGTTGATACTCCTGGTTTTAAAGATTTTTACTTTCACGATATTGAAAAAAGTGATTTAAAATTTTTATATCCTGAATTTAAAACAAAAAATAATCAGTGTAAATTCAACAACTGCAATCATATAAATGAGCCAGGTTGCATAATAAAGAAAAATGTCGGAGAAACAATAAGTGAAAGAAGGTACAATAACTACTTATCAATAATTGATGAATTAGATTAAGCTATCCTTTTGATTTTTATTTTTAAGTAAGCAAATAAAATAGTCATAATTGGACTAATAAGATTAAAGAAGCAGAAAGGGAGATAAGTTAATGTTGCAACATTTAGAACAGATGCATGATATGCACCACATGTATTCCAAGGGACAAGAACTGATGTAACAGTACCGCCATCTTCTAAAGTCCTACTTAAATTTTCAGGTGCTAAACCCTTTTCTTTGTAGATAGAAGAATACATTTTACCTGGTACTACTATAGAAAGATATTGATCTGAAGCTGTGAGATTAAAAAATATACAAGTACCTGCTGTTGAGGAAATTAATGATCCAGATGACTTAATTTTATTTAATATAATTGATGTGATTTGCTTTAAAAAACCTGCTTTCTCCATCACTCCTCCAAAAATCATAGCACAAATTACTAACCATATGGT
>CEUN01015445.1_pt1 | contig 16736 bp, 16 predicted proteins | sample 361501 | NCBI WGS metagenome assembly CEUN01 (sample SAMEA2622801, study PRJEB7988) | marine metagenome | biome: marine biome (ENVO:00000447); feature: marine epipelagic mixed layer (ENVO:xxxxxxxxx); material: "saline water (ENVO:00002010), including plankton (ENVO:xxxxxxxx)" | depth 120 m | reverse complement strand
ATTCAAGGCCGCAAGACACACTTCCGCTCTGTTGGTGAATGGCTCGTAGGCCAGCCACCTAATATGGGCATTATTTAATCATTTAGTCGTAACTTTCGCGGTTTCCACCTCAGCCATATCAAATACCATCTCGACAACTACCCCGTTTGGATCTGGAAAAAAGATTTGCATTAAGTCCTTGTCCGGCGTCGGATGTTCTTCGTACTTAATGTTTTTCTCCGCTAATAGACTCTTAAAATCAAGGTAGCCGGTTGCATCAAAAGCTATGTGTCCAAACCCAGCATCCATGCTCTTGGGCTGAAGTACAGGATCATCCTTCGAACCAGTTGTAGAAATGTGGACCCAAGGGTGGCCTTCTCGCCACATCCAGTACCCGTGTCCCTTAAAGGGCTGCCGATAGCCTTCTTCCATACCAAGAATATCTCGATAAAAATCGCGTGTTTCGTCTAGCTTTTCCGGTAATGCCCTAATATTGAGATGATGTATACGACTAATTTTCAACATTTTTCCTCCCCCAATTATTCACCCGTTCAGTTGCACTAAAGATAGCATAGGCATAATATTCTTTCTTTGGTATTTTATAATGCGACTATCAAAGTAGGGAGACAAGTCTATGACAAATGAGCGTATTTGGGAAAAATTTCTTACCGAACGTGACAAAGAGGTTTTTGCGGCCTCAGGTTATGGGGCAACCGCTGGGGGAGGAAAAAAACCAGCACTATTAGTGATAGATGTAAACTACGCATTTTGCGGTGAACGGCGAGAGCCTATTCTAGAATCGATTGAGAAGTGGAGAACATCATGCGGTGAAGAAGCTTGGGATTCCTTACCGCATATAAAAAAATTAATTGACAAATGTCACGATAAAGGAATCCCTGTCATTTATACTACAGGGACAGTCCGGAACGACGGCTGGGACAAAGGTGCATGGAATTTTAAGAGTTCGAGAAGTGACGAAGACATCCCAAGTGGCTCACCTGAGGCGCGCGATAGCAACCGCGACGGTAACGATATCATGGATGAAATCGCCCCAAAACCACAAGACATTGTCATACGAAAACATAAACCGAGTGCTTTTTATGGGACACCATTAACCGCATTCCTTAATGATCTCGGCGCCGACTCCCTAGTCGTAACTGGAACAACAACATCGGGATGTGTTAGAGCCTCAGTTCTTGATGGCTTTAGTGAAAATCTCCGGATAATAATTGCCGAAGAAGCCTGCTTTGACCGCTCGCAGGCTAGTCATGCAATAAATCTGTGCGATATGCATGCCAAGTATGCAGATGTAGTATCAACCCAAGAAGCCATGGATTATATTGATGCTATAGAGGCTGATTATAACTTACCCAGCGGAAAACCATTATAGGTGGAACTATCATTATGCTAGAACGTATATGGGAACAATTCTTAACGGACAGAGATAAGCAGGTTTTTAGAAAGAGCGGTTTTGGGGCTGAAGCTGGTTTTGGTGACAGACCCGCCTTACTAGTTATTGATGTGAGCTACAATTTTTGTGGTGACCGACGGGAACCAATTTTAGAGTCAATTAAGAGGTTTCACAACTCATGCGGGGAGTATGCATGGGACGCCCTACCTCATATCAGGGGCTTAATCGATAAGTGCCATGAGAAGAAGGTCCCCGTAATTTATACGACTGGAACGGTACGCGACGATTGCTGGGATTCTGGAGGCTGGGCTTGGAAAAATAGCCGGACAGATGAGGATGTTAACCCTCCTAAAATTAGCGACTTTAATCGTGACGGAAATGAAATTGTAGACGAGATTGCTCCATCCCCACAAGATATTGTTATTTATAAGCATAAACCAAGCGCATTCTATGGTACCCCACTTTCTGGTTTCCTAAACGACCTTGGGGCCGACTCTATTATGGTTACTGGTACAACTACCTCAGGATGTGTCCGGGCGTCCGTGATTGATGCCTTTAGTAACAATTATCGAGTTTCGGTAATCGAAGACGGTTGTTTCGATCGGTCACAAGCAAGCCACGCAATTAACCTTTGCGACATGCATGCGAAATATGCAGATGTTGTTACGACAGAACAAGCAGTAGAATATTTAGATGGTCTCGATGTGGATATGAACCTGCCGACGGGCCACCCTGTTTAATGCAAATTTCCTGAGGTAAATCTTTAGGCTCTAAATTTGGAATTAATATTTACCAACAAGAAAAAAGAGCAAATGAAGACAGTTAAAGATTTACGCACATGCCTTAAGACCCGCTCCCTCCAAAAGATTTTTGTGATCGCACATGAGCTTTTTCCCTGTTTTTTCCTTCACTTCGTAAGCGAACCCTTTATGACGGGTGTTAAATGCATCTGCCGCTTCTTTTACCTTCTTTTTATCAGTGACCATGGAGGCAGTAGACGCAGAAAAGCTAACCCAGAATTTTTTTCCCAATCTAATTGCTCTTGTGTGAATCAGTAGACCCTCAAAGGTCTCCATAGTGGCCTTGTACAGCTTATCTCTTCGCATCGGCACCTCATCCAACGTCTTCAAATCAAGCAATTCCAGTTTGTCCAAGACTTTTGCCATTTCATTAGTTTCCCACTGTCCCCTTTGGCGCTTCCCAGCAGGTATATCAGCTAGACGAAAGTCATTTTTATTAGCCATGGATCGGCTAATTACAGTCAGGCCTCCCCCCGGCGCTTGCACAACAATTCTTTTAATACGGGGTCTTTTGATATCGACTATCTTCTTATCAACCCAGTCGGCTGGTCCTTTGCCAATTGATATGGTTCCTTCAACTAACCAAGTTTGGTTTTTTTTACCAATTCGCATATAAGTCCCACCGCGCCCGGTGCCAAATAAATCTTCATTTTTTTTGCCAATAAGACCGGAAGCTAAAACCTGCCCTTTCTGATCATTTACCGTAACCTCGAGAGACTTGGCGCCCTTTTCGGTTACATCTCGTAAATTCAATCGCTCGAATCTCTCTGGATCACTGGTTTTAGCCTCAAGAAATTTTAGCTGGGACAGCTCTACTAGCACTGTTTTGACTTTATTGAAGTCTGCTGCATACCCATTTAGTTCGGCTACACCCCAACCTTTTGAAGTTCTTTCAATTGTATAAATTCTCTTAGCAGATCGTATTTTAAAAGAAGCCACATCATTTAATTTAGCATCCACACCAGGGAAGATCAGAGCTCTATCACGAGCAATCATTGTATTGGCTGGACGAGAACTAATGGCAACGATTGCCGCAATAACTAGCATCGACGTTATTAGTGAGTAAATAATGAATGATCTTGCGGTCATGAAATTCGATCTCCTGAAACTCTTTATCTTTCTAGGCTAGCTTACTACTGCTCGTTGACGGCTTGCATTTCGACGCCTTAGCAACCCCAATCCGATAGCAAATAAAATAACAACGGCAGGCATAAAACCAATATTAATAACTTTTAAACTAGCATCTAATTGGTCTATATCACGTCGAAGAGCAAGCTGCACCGACCGAAGCTCCTTTCGAACGAATATAGATTCACGACGAAATTTTTCGATGGCTTCCTTCTGCTTATCCGTAAGGATTACTGTCTTACCTTCCTTTGTCTCCTTGGTCTGCAAGTCCTTTAATTTGCTTTCAATCTCTTTTAGTTTTTGCAACAAGCCCTGCTCGGTGGACCGGTATTTATGCTCGGCTGCACGCTTGATTTCTTCAACCTTATGGAATGGACGGCTAGTTACACCACGACTTCTCAAGCTTATCAGCGCCGCCGTACCTGCCATATTATCTACAGCATTTGTCAGAAAATCGGCATTATTTGCAACCGGAACTGAGATTCTTTGGCCGAAGAAATCTTGTTGTCGAACCCAGAAACGATCGACGAGGATATCCGTGTCTGCGACAACAATGAGGCTGACGGGCTTCACACTTCCCTTTAGATGTTTCTGAAATTTTGGTACTTTCTCACCTTTTCTGAGAGCTGCCTTCCGAATATCAGCTCGAATTTTATCCTTTGGTCTTCCCTCCGGGAACCCACTTTTAAAGTTTCCTGTAAAACGCGCGGAAATAACAAACGGCTTTCCAGAAGCCTTGAAATTTTTAATCAACTCTGTAGGCTTTGGTTGGGTCCTTGTATCTGCGACATTAAGAGACATGGCGTCCTTGCTAGAGATAAGAAGCGGATCCATTTTGTATGTTGCACCCTCGGCTTTTTCAAGATAACCGGAGGTGGCAATATTTATTTGTTCGAGTTCTCCTGTAACAACATCATTCTTTTTTATTCGACCACCACTCAGTGTAATCCAAGCTACATAGTCGGTAATTATCGGCTGACCAAGTGAATTTCTGCCAGCGCTGACACGCTGCGCGCCGATTCGGTCGCCAACAACCTTGCTCTTATCATATCTAATGCCCCAAGCTTTGAAAAGTTTGTTCAGATCTGAACCATCATCAGCGGGCTGGCGCTTCATCTGATTGCCACGAGTGGCTTCTTCTGAGAACGGATCGACAAATATAATCGTATTGTTTCCGCGCATGACATGTTGATCAATATAATAGCGATCAGTGTCATCCATATCTCGCGGGTGAATTACCAACAGCAAGTCAAGATCTTCAGGGATTGGATTTTCAAGGGTAATCCTTTCTACGTCAAAACGCTTACGGAGCTGCGCTATAACCTCCCATGGCGCATAGCGCTTCATCGGATCAGAGCCCACCGGGAGTGATGAGACATAACCAATTTTTTTCCTTTTTGGATTTGCCAAGTTTGATACCAACCTGGTCAAGTCATATTCAAGAAAACGCTCACGCTGAGGTGAAATAAACGAGATGACGTCTAGGTCATCGGTCGTATTTGTTCCGGCCAACCCGAAATAACCTAAATTACCCGCTTGTGTAATGGGCACGCCATGAAGACCAAATCCAACTGCCCGATCTTCCTCAGGGGAAAACGGTTCCGGGCGAATAATTTCGAGTTTAATGCGCCCATTTGACAACTCGACATATCGCTCTAGCAACTCTCTGACACTCCTAGCATAATCCTTTAGGCCAGGACTTTGCTGCACTAGCTCATCTGAAACGAATAGTCTAATTGTTACAGGCTCTCGAACCTTGGAAAGAATATCTTTGGTTCCTTCAGACAGGGTAAATATTTTTTGTTGGGTCAGGTCAATACTTACTGTTCGAAAAGTTTCGGTTGAGAATATATGCAGAGCGATAAAGAAAACAAAAGTCACCACTAAGCCACTAAGGCCGAGCTTACTACGATCCCATGACTTAAGGTTATTTCCCATGATCACCCCCTTAAGAACCTTTTTTTAGGTCAACCACGACCATATTTGCAAAAAGAAAAACACCGATAATTGATATAAAAAAGATCAAATCTCGTATATCGATGACCCCCCTTACTATAGCGTCATAATGGACAAGAAAACTGAATGATCTTACTAGATCCACGACTAGATCTGGGGCCCAACCCCGAAATGCAGACTGCACTAACTCAAGACCACTCATCATAAACAGAAAAATAACTGCCGCCCCAATTACAAAGGCTATAACCTGGTTTCGTGTCATCGCCGAGACGAAACCGCCAATTGCCAAATATGATCCAGCCATCAAAAACCCGCCTAAATAGCTTGCAATAATAACCCCATTATCAGGGTCACCCAGATAATTAACTGTAATCCATACCGGAAATGTCAAAGCAAGTGCAATTCCGGTGAAAATCCAGGCCGCAAGAAATTTCCCAAAAACCGCGTTGAACGTCGACACTGGCAAGGTCATTAGAAGCTCCAGCGTACCAGCCTTTCGTTCCTCCGCCCAGAGCCGCATTGCAACGGCTGGAATAAGAAAAAGATAGAGCCAAGGTAAAAATCCGAATAAAGGCTGCATGTCTGCCTGCCCTCGATCAAAGAGCCCGCCGAAATAAAATGCTGTTACGCCATTGAGCGCCAAAAAAATAACTATAAAAACGTATGCAAGCGGTGTCGTAAAATATGCCCTTAATTCCCGCTTTGTAATGGCCCAACTTGTGCGCATGACTTCCTCCGTTACGCCTTTGTAGTTATTCGACGAAAAACTTCATCCAACCGCCCCCGCTCGGAACGAATTTCTTGTACATCGATGTTTGACGCTCTTAGCGCCGCGCTGACCTCGTCCACTATTAATCGTCCATCGACTGGATAGACAATAAAGTTTATGGAAGTACCATCATTTTTTTCTTCAGAAACTTGTTTGACATCTTTTATCCCCTCTAACGAGCACTTTGCGTTTTCAAAGTGCTCCCTAGAAATCCGCAAAGTTACCGCATTATAAAGTTCTGAGCGTGCCTCCAGGTCAGCCGGTGTTCCGTCAGCCACTATTTTCCCATTGGCAATCACCAGAGCTCGTGTGCAAACGGTATCTACTTCGTCGAGCAGATGGGTAGATATTACAATCGCTTTTTCTGCAGCCATTTCATTGATCAGTTTACGCACTTCATGTTTCTGGTTAGGATCAAGACCATCTGTCGGCTCATCAAGAATAAGAATCTCAGGATCGTGAAGAATTGCCTGCGCAATACCAACACGTCGTTTGTAACCTTTGGATAGTGTACCGATTGCCTGATGCATAACATGCTCAATATTTATCCGTTCGGCAGCCTTAGTTACAGCTTCCTGTTTCTTAATTCCAGTCAAACCCCGAACATTTGCAATAAAATCAAGGAGCTCCGATGGTGTCATATCCTCATAAAGAGGAGCCCCCTCAGGCAAATAACCAATCGATCGTTTCACTTCTAAGGGTGCCGTAATTACGTCATAGCCCCCCACATAGGCGGTGCCAGCACTGGGGGTCAAAAATCCGGTAACCATTCGCATAGCAGTTGTTTTACCCGCGCCATTAGGGCCCAAGAACCCGAGCACCTCGCCGCGATTGACATTGAAGCTAATACTGTCTACGGCGGTGAACAAACCAAACCGCTTAGTTAGCCCCTCTATTTGGAGCATGAGATCCATTTTCTGCATCCCCTTTCAACACTTTACCGTTTAAATGACAATTTCCTGTTACCTCTTCGTTGAACAATAACCAAACAAAAGGGAAAATTGACATAAAATTCACTTTTCACGGCTAGTCCAAAAAAAAACCTGCTAGGATTTGGTCAATCACTAGATTTTTGTCAAGAGGCTAGATTTAAAATCATGAAAATAAATCACAGTTCGCAAGGTTCATTTATCCCCAATAACAGTGCAACTCTGTTGGCAATTGCCAACGATGCGGTCAGCCCGGGTGATTCAATCCCATAGAGATTTACCAAACCACTAACACCGTGAACCTCGGACCCTTGAACCAGAAAATCACGAGCTGCTTCACCGGGCGCTTGGATTTTTGGACGAATTCCTGAATAACCAGGCTGAATGGACCCATCGGGTAAATCAGGGTAGTAGGCTCTGACTGCTGCATAAAATGCTTCAGCACGTTTAGGATCAACGTCGTAATTAATTTCATCAATCCATTGGACATCAGGACCAAAACGAACTTGACCACCAAGGTCAACAGTTACATGCACGCCAAGCCCCGCTTTTTCAGGAACTGGGTATATTGGTCTTTTAAAGGGCGCTTTTCCTACCAGCGAATAATAGTTCCCTTTAGCATAATATGAAGGGGGTATTGTGTCTTTTGGTATCCCTTTAATGCATGCAGCCACTTTTTGCGCATGCAGACCTGCCGAGTTTATGACTACCCGTGCTTTAATTTCCATCGGAAAGTTCCCTCCGATAGACAAATTAATTCCATCACCCCCAATTAGCCCACCTTCAACCGGTGAATTAAAAGCGATTGTCGCGCCAGCCGCTTCCGCGTCACCCTGATAAGCCAGCATTAGTCCGTGACTATCAATAATGCCCGTAGAAGGAGACCACAAAGCTTTGACACAAAATACAGCAGGTTCCTCAGAACTTACGTCTGATGGAGAACGCCACTCCAAATCCTCCACGCCATTATCAATTGCCGCTTGTTTTAAACGCGCAAGTTCAGTGATCTGTTCTTCACTAGTAGCAACAATATATTTTCCACAATTGCGATACTCCACTCCATGAGTTCGACAATAGTGATAAATTGCTTTTTTTCCATCCACACAAAACTGGGCTTTCCAACTACCCTTTGGATAGTAGATCCCGGCATGAATGACTTCGCTATTTCGAGAACTCGTTTCCGTTCCTATTGCGTCCATTGCTTCCAGAACAATAACCTCACGGCCTGCCATAGAAAGACGGCGAGCAATAGCCAGTCCCACAACACCTGCTCCGATAACAATTGAGTCAACTGAATCAACCATTTCACAAACCCAAATTAATTTGTTTCATAGGAAATAAGCCAAAAAAGAATTCACAGACAGAACCAATTACTAGATTAGTTTATGAAAAACCTTCCGATGATACGTCCATAGCGTCAATAATCCTAATAATATAATTGCTGTAAAACCGATGACGTAAAAGCTATCCTCTCTGCCAAAAATTTCAGCAACAAACCCCATTATTACCGGGACAGCGAACCATGTCATTTGGTTAAGGGTCACTCGGAGACCCATCGCCCTGCCCTGCATTTCTCTTTCCGAATAGCGAGCAATCATCGAAATTATAAAAACTAAGCTTGCGGCCATGGCCCAACCTCTGACGCCTGATGCAAGCATTAAAGCGATGACGTGATCACTAAGTATGGGTGTAATAGTGATAAAAAGAATAGACACCGTAACTAAAAACATTAGGAGCCAATGGTCTTTAAAATACCTCTGCATAGGTGCAGCAGATAATGACCCAACCAGTCCAAAGGCTCCGTTAATCGAAATCAACAAGCCTATTGTTGTTGCGGAAATTCCAATATCCTTCAAATGAACACCATAAAATGAAGCCTGAATTCCTCCGCCTAAATGTCTGAGAAGAGACATCGTCAAGACAAAGAAGATTGTTTGCAGTGCAAGTAGCTTAAATGCCTTAAGATAATCAGAAACTTTGGGAGTTAAGACTCTAAGTGTAATGGTTTCTGATTCGACTCTATCTTTGGTATAGCCCTGCTGCTCAATGTCTCGAGGAAGCAAATAAACGGAAAATAAAATACCGGCGGACCACAAACCAATCAGTCCAAATCCACCCCAAGGGCCTAGGAAATCCCATGCAACTCCGCTAAAAGCAGGCCCTATTAATAGGCCGATCCGAGTACAAAATGACATGCGCCCTGTATATTTGGCATCCCCCTTCATGACCTTGCTCACGAGAGTTTGTGCTCCCACCCAACCTAGGGCATCGACAAGACCGGTAATTAATTGAAGAACTATTATAGCCCAAATGAAGGGCGTAATAGGATAAAGCAAGGGTGTAAGGGCACCGATGATGGCTAGAAAAAACATAACCCGGCGCGCGCCAAGCCGATCGATTACAGCACCGCCGTGAATAGCAAGTAACATCGGCCCTATATGTCTACAGCCAATAGTGATACCGATGAGCCAATCGGGTACACCTTGCAATAATAGCCAGATGGGTACGACAACCCACCCCATATTGGGCATGGTATTACTGAAGGCTGCCGCACCATAAATCCCGGCTTGTACTTGCCAGGGGATTCTTCGAAGTTCTGCACTCATTATTATATTTTATTGTTTTCCACCGGCAATATCTTTCTGTCTTGAAAGCCAACACCCCGATACGACGAGCGTGGCGCAGACAATAATGCCAATAGCGTAAAATCCATTTGCCAACCCAAAAAAATCTATCAGCACCCCCATTAAGAGGGGGACTAAGAATCCGGTAAGCCTATTAGCAGTATTTCTAAGGCCGACGCTGGTGCCCTGCACCCTCAAATCACTAGCTTTTGCCAAAATAGAAATCATCAGTGGTTGGCTCACCCCCAGAAAACCTCCGCGCAGGGTAATTGCCACCGCAAAAAATACAAAAGTCCCGAGAACAGGGGTGATACATATACAAATTACTGAGCCCATTACGGTAGCAAGTAATAACCAGTGGGGAGAAAAAACCCTCGCGAGAAAGCCCACAGATAAGGAACCTATCCCACCGGCTATTGCGGCCATAGAGGTTAATATACCTATCAGGGTTCCGGATAGGCCAACTACTTCATCAAGATAAACAACATAAAAACCGGTCTGGACGACATTTCCGGCGTTACGCATCATTGTTATAAAGACAACAAACAGAACGGTCGAAATTGTTAGCATCTTAAAGGCTGCTATGTAATCACTTGACCTTGGAACCATGTTTGAAATCGAGATTTTTCTTACTTCCTCATGTCGCTTGTTTTCGACTGGCAGAGCAAACGCCGAGAAAAAACCTAGCGACGCCCACAAACTCATTACCGAGAACGCCCACCACACACCACCAATATCCCATGAAAGTCCAATCATGGGCGGCCCAACAAGGTGACCTAGCCTAAGTGCAAGTGATAACCTTCCAGCATGTACAGCGCTTCCTTGCATCACCTGACCAATGAGCGTTTGTGCTCCCATCCAGCCCATCGAAGTAGCTAAGCCAGCCAGCGTTTGTAGAAATATTGCTGCCCAAATATAAGGCATACCGGGGAAAAAAAGAGGCACTAGAGCATTGATTACGGCAAATACTAGCATCACGCGCCGTGTTCCCAGCCTATCCATCAGGGCCCCACCATGAATTGATAAAAAGAGTGGTAAAAAATGACGTGCTCCAAATACAAGTCCGATGAGTGTTGCGGAAGAGCTGAAGGTTGAAACCCAAAGTGGGACAATTAGCCCCGAAATATTAGACATGCTATTAGCGAACATGCCAGACCCATAGACGGCAAGCTGGGTTCTTAAAGAAATTTTGATTTCACTCATTTGAATTTGCTTGCGCTCTTCTTCCTATTACCCAACGAATCACTTTGTTTCACAAATAAAGCCGCGAAAAATAGGATCATTAAAAGGAATCCTCCTATGATAAAAAAACTATTTTGAATGCCTACAAACTCTGCAACTGCCCCCATTAATGGCGGTATCAAGCTACTTGCCAAACGATTAACAGTAGTCCGCAAACCTGCCCCGAGACCTTGTTCGTTAATCGATATAGCCCTTCCCAAAACGGAAATTTCCATAGGCTGACTAATACCCAAACATAAACCTCGAATTCCAATTACAAATGCCAACAAAATCAAGGTAACCCAAACCACAGTGCCAAATACTAAAAGAGGAGTTAATGCGATGGTTATAACAGTCATCGATACCGCGCAGAGAACTAGCCAATGTGGATGTATTACTCTAGCCATGGGGGAGGCTAGCAGAGAACCAGCACTGGCAAGTAGTTGCGCAATGCCAATAAGGACGCCAATGACCGCTGCGGAAATCTCGATATCACGCAAAAATACGACGTAGAATGAATTTTGAATACCTGTGGCACCTATCCTTACCATTGTTGCCAAAAGAATTAGGGCTACGGCAGGAATTGCAATTAGTCTGAAGGCATCAATATAGTCTTTTACTCGGGGTACAATGTCAGAGACGATTAACGGCTCATGTTTCACCTGAAGCCCTTCTTCAGATATTTTGGGTATCTTTAAAACACACCAAAACCCTATAGAAGACCACACTCCCATCAAAATAAAGGTAGTTGTCACATTTGTTTGATCCCATAGAACTCCAAAAATTATAGGGCCAAAGAATGCCCCAAGCCTGACAATCGATGTCATGCGTCCTACGTAGCGAGGACGTCCACCCATAATATGCCCGCTGAGTGCTTGAGCACCGACCCAAACCATGGCATCGGAGACACCCGCCACCATTTGCAGAAAAATGATGACTGTAATAGCCAAACCAAAAGGCAACCAAAGCGCTATCGGAAATAATAAAGGGGCAACTGCTGCCACGATCGCAAATACAACCATAACACGTCGGGTACCCAACCGGTCCATCAGCGCTCCGCCGTGAATAGATAGTGCCAACGTGAGGAAATATCTAGACCCGACAATCACTCCGATAAGAAACTCTGACTCGGTCAATTGCACGGCTAACAGAGCAACAATTAAGGATGATATCAAAACCATCGTGAAACTGAACAGTCCAGCCCCGTATATTGCCGCCTGTGTCTTCCAGGGAATTTTATCGGACGGAATTTCACTCATATGCTCTAATATCTCGCGTCAAATGAATACTACTGATCATATAACTACTTTGCTTGACAGTTGTTGGAGTGTCCAAGACACTTGTTTCTACATTTATTTTTAACTGATCAAGGGTCTTACATTATCTTATCTGGCCTAAGGGGAGCGTGGTGATGGAGAGACAATCTAATTCCGCTGTGGAAGTTGCAAAAATAGAAGTAGCCGCCTGCACGCGTCTTCTCAACTTTGAAGGTGTACTGGGATATAGCGGACACGTAAGTCAGCGTCTACCCGACGGCGAAACTTTATTGATCCAAGCCTTTGACGCGAGCAGAAATGATCTAACTCCGGAAGACTTGTATGTTATAGACCTCGACGGAAATGTACTGGACGGAGACCCCCATGCACGACCAGTCAATGAACTGGAAATTCACTCAGAACTTTTGCGAGCAAGAAGGGATATCAACGCTGTCCTGCACTGGCACCCAGAAATAGCCACCCTGTTTACAATGGTCGACGGAATTGATCTAGTACCAATGAAGAACCATGCCTATAGATGGTCCAGTGGCATCCCAACTCACCCAGAATCATGGCACATAGATACCCAAGAGAGAGGACAAGCCATGGTTAAGACAATGGGAGACAAAAATGCGGTGCTATTACGAGCGCACGGAGCGGTTATTGGTGCCGAAAGCATACCAGCACTGATGGTTGATGCCGTCCACTTTGATGAAAATGCAAAAGCTTTATTTGACGCTTCCCGCCTAGGAACCCCCACTCCACTAACAAAAAGAGAATCTGAGGAATTTGCGGCAAATTTTAAAAGAACCAACCACTCTGTAAAACTTTGGCGATATTATGTAAGTAGAGGGCATGAGGCAGGGGTAATACCAGATGATTGGGCCCAAAACCTTGCACCGAAAGAAAGGGCTTAATCTTCGTATTTATTGCCGCCCAAAGAACAGCTAACTATCTTCTCAAGTCCTAGCTGGCCTTCTTTACTGTTCGAATATTAGTTATATGATCCAAAACCTCATCTAGATGCATAACATCCGCATATTTATGATGCATATCAAATAAATTGACCATGTGATTTATTGGCGTACGGTCATAACAACATTCCTCCACGAGCGTCACATGAAATCCATTTGCCTTCGCATCCTGAACTGCCGCGCGAAGGCAACCGCTAGTAGTTCCTCCTCCCATAATCAAACTTTGAATTCCCATTTGCGTCAAATGAGACAACAAGGGGGTACCATAAAACGCGCTCGCCCTTTGCTTATGAACAACTAGTTCGCCGTCTTCTGGAGCTAATTCCTCCAAGATCTTATATGAATCTTCGTGTTCCTTTAAAACTTGTCTATTGGTAGCACGTCCCTGCCCTGAGAGACTTCTGGTATCACCCGTACAATATGTAACAGGTATCCCTGCTGCTCGCGCCGCGCCAAGTAACTGTTTCGCCGGTTCAACCATTGCCCACGCGCGTTCTCCGCAAGAGCTAGGATGCTCCTTGATGACGTCCAACACCCTTTGCTGACCGCCCTCATAGCTAGCTTTATAGACATCAACCATAAGAACTGCGGGATTTTTTCCGACAAATACCTCGCGATTGTAATGACTATAAATTTCCAGCGTTTCCTCATCAATAAAATCACGCCAACAATGATCTTCAAAATCTCCAAACATATCTAACCCCTGCATTATTGGTTCAATCAGCCACTATATAGCGCTAAAGACAAAAAGGTCGATAGCACTTTTACACCTAAATTAAGTTTTTAACTCTCGCAGCCCTAAATATTAGAATCGTACAAATTGTGTAAAAACTTATAAATGCCAATAGCAATATTATTTTCGTCATGGGCGATGCATCCTGCATGAAGATTGCTGTTAACCCTTGTAAAACCCCTAAAAATGCATACAGAATACTGACCGAAGAATGAGACCACCCCAAACGATTAAGTAGTTGATACAAATGGGCTCGGTGAGCCTCAGTAATATTTTGTTTAGAAAGTAAACGCCTAATTACAGTAAAACCCGCATCAAAGATAAAGTGGAGAAATAGTGTTGGCATTAACCAAACGGGAAGCTGGACCTCTATTGCAGTGATGGTAAATACCGAAAGTGCCGCAAACAGGAAACCGAGAAATTGACTGCCAACATCGCCCATAAAAAGCTGGGCTTTCGGAAAATTAAAAGGGAGAAAACCAAGCACAGAAGCCATGATGATATAGCTAAAGCCAAAAACCAGAATATTATTTTGAAATAATGCTATAACAGCAAAAAAGAACGCCGTGATAATGGCTGTGCTCGCGGCTATTCCATCGAGACCATCCATAAAATTAAAAACATTGGTCAGGCCAATAATCCAAATTAATGTAATCACATACCCCCACCACCCTAGACTGATCGTTCCGACAGCAGGTATTGTAATTTGATTGACAACCAAATCCCCAAAAAACAACATCAGAACAGCACATAACTGTAGCAGAAATTTTATTTTAAAAGTCGGCAATCTCCCAAGGTCATCAGCAAATCCAGCAATCGCAACAACCAATGATCCGCCTAACAGCCAGAATATGTGGGTACCATGTAACCCACCATCGATAATGAAAAGAAACAGAATGATAGATACGATAATAACCGCAACAAACCCAACCCCACCGCCGCTCGGTGTCGGCTTATCATGAGAGGACCGATGGTTTGGCTGCGCCAATATGCCAACCTTAAGCATTAAACGAGTAAAAAATGCTGAGACTAATATCATCACAATGACAAAAACTATGTGGTATAAAAATATATTCATTAATTTGTGACCAATGGGCTGACGATTTTTTCCAGACCCTGATTAAAATAAAATCAATCCTGAATATTGAAGAATCAAGATATTATAATTTGTATTTTAACAGAAACACCTTGCTTTTAATAAATCGAGTTCAAGTTTGAAACTATAATTCAATTAATGTAACACTTGCATAGCGACGTTTGTAACCTATCATAGATGTATGATTGAAATAATTGACCTCGCATATATCCGTTTAGGCGCTGCTGACCTTCAAGAAGCTGTTTCATTTGCCACCGAAACAATTGGGCTTCAGGAGGTCCGTCGAGAAGATAACCGAATTTATGTTCGTGGCGATGAACGTGATCATGACATCTGCTATGTGGAAGGCGGAATCAACGAACACGTGGTAGCTTTTGAAGTGGCCGACCAAGATAAACTCGAGGCTGGATTTGAGGATCTCAAGAGTGCAGGTGTCTCGGTAAAATGGGGAACGGATCAAGAGCTCCACGACCGCAGGGTAGTTAATTTTTTTAAATTCTCCGACCCTACAGGTAACAAATTCGAAGTCGTAACAAGACCGCAAAAATCTGCGAGACGATACTTTCCCACAAGGGATGCGGGAATTACCGAATTTAGCCATGTGGGGCTGAAGACGAATGACGCTCCGAGAGATGAGAAGTTTTGGACAACAAATTTCAACTTGCGTCCAAATGACTGGATAGGAGACGCCGGTCTATTGTCATTCGACTCTGTTCATCACCGGATTGCCCTTTTCCCCGCGAACACACCAGGGATCCAACACGTAAACTTTCAGGTCCAAAGTATCGACGACATAATGCGGTCATACTATTTCTTATCTGAAAAGCAAGTTCATATTGTTTTTGGCCCAGGTCGTCACGTAACCTCTGGAGCCATGTTTTTATATTACGAGGGCCCTGACGGAATGGTCTATGAATATTCTCATGGTGTAAAAATTATTGAAGATCCGAATTATAAGCCTCGCCAGTTTCCGTTTACTTCTGAAGCGTTCTGCGCTTGGGGATCAAAACCAGACATTCCTGAATTCAGAAAGTAAAATTTTTATGGGAAACGATTTTGGATCACTTGAGGAGCCGATAGAAAAGACCCAAAGGAGGGTTAGGTTAGCAGCAAGGGCGTTAGCGCGACATAACCTTGTTCATGCATACGGACATGTCAGTGCACGGCTTGATGATACAAAATTTCTTGTATGCGCACCTAAGCCGATGGGCTTAATAAAACCAGGGGAGGAGGGGTCTGTAGTACCCATAAATGGAGAATTACCCAGCGGGGTTCTTGGAGAAGTAAGGTGTCATCAACAGATATATGCAGCTAGGAAAGATGTGAACGGCATTTGCCGTGTGTTTCCTCGAAATGTCATGACCCTCTCAACTTTCAGAAAGACACCGAGAGCCCGCCTAGGCTTCGGCTCTTATTTTTATCCAAATCCACCTCTCTGGGATGACCCTCTACTCTTGCGATCGGACGAACAGGCTTCTGATTTTGCAAAATCTTTAGGAAATAACAGAGCCATAGTCATGAGAGGGAATGGTGCTGTATGCGTGGCACCCACGGTCGAAGAAAGCATTGTTATGGCATTTTATTTAGAAGAATCCGCAGGAACCGAATTGGCAGTTATGGCCTCTAAAGCGGAAAACGAATCAGTTTGTTTTACAGAAGCAGAAAGCAAGGTAAGGGCAACCGGAACCGGCAGAATATATGAACGTCTATGGGACTATATGACTGCGGGGGACCCCGAAATTTCGCCTCAGTAAACTGAAATATTGTTTAAATCAACCATTTTCAATTTCAAAAATCATTTTATAATAGTCGTCTCTCTTGTGGTTGGCTTTCTTGCATCAGGATGTAGTAACGCGTCCT
>CEUN01173621.1_pt1 | contig 16751 bp, 15 predicted proteins | sample 361501 | NCBI WGS metagenome assembly CEUN01 (sample SAMEA2622801, study PRJEB7988) | marine metagenome | biome: marine biome (ENVO:00000447); feature: marine epipelagic mixed layer (ENVO:xxxxxxxxx); material: "saline water (ENVO:00002010), including plankton (ENVO:xxxxxxxx)" | depth 120 m | reverse complement strand
CACATCGGGTGAGGCCGCCGATGTCATGCTGACGTTCGCCGTCACCGACCCCGATGCAGGCAAGAAGAGCATCTCAGCATTCCTGGTGCCGACTGACCAGCCGGGATACCGGGTCGCGCGGAAAGAGGAAAAGCTCGGACAGCGCTCGTCCGATACGTGCCAGATCGTTTTCGAGGACATGGAGATCACTCCGGACCTGATGCTGGGAGAGCCCGGAGAAGGCTACCGCATCGCGCTGTCAAATCTGGAGGGCGGGCGCATCGGGGTCGCAGCCCAGTCCGTCGGCATGGCCCGTGCCGCCTACGAAGCGGCGCGCGAATACGCGGGCGAACGTGAATCCTTCGGAAGAGCCATCGCCGGACATCAGGCAATTGCCTTCCGACTCGCCGACATGGCGACCCAGATCGAGGCGGCACACCAAATGGTGCTGCATGCCGCTTCGCTGCGCGACGTGGCCAGGCCGTGCCTCAAAGAGGCTTCAATGGCCAAGCTCTTCGCTTCTGAAATGGCGGAGACCGTCTGTTCCCAGGCGATCCAGATTCATGGCGGTTATGGATATCTCTCAGACTATCCAGTCGAACGGATTTACCGGGACGTCCGCGTGTGCCAGATATACGAAGGCACCAGCGACGTTCAGCGCATGGTGATCTCGCGCGCCATTTCAGGAGACTAGGACGTATGCCCGAACCCCTCGATTTCTATTTCGATTTTGGATCTCCCTACGGCTATCTCGCCAGCCTGCGTGTGGACGCTATCGCGGCGAAGCATGGCCGCACGGTTGCATGGCGTCCCATACTGCTGGGTGCAGTCTTCAAGACCGAAGGAACGCAACCACTGTCGATGTATCCGTTGAAGGGCCCATATTTCGAACACGACTGTTTCCGCACAGCGCGTCGCCTCGGCGTACCGTTCATGTTGCCCGATAACTTTCCGCCAAACACTATCACGGCGCAGCGCGCGTACTACTGGCTGCGCGACATGGTTGCAGACAACGCCAAGTCCTTCGCGAGTGGGATCTACCACGCTTATTTCGGTGAGGGCCGGGATGTCACCCAGGCGGAGGTCGTGGCTGAGATTGCAGAGTCCGAGGCGGGGGTGGAGCCGGTCGAGGTGACGGCAGCGGTTCAGGACCAAGCCGTGAAGGATTTATTGCGCGAAGCGACGGAACAGGCCATCGCCAAGGGCGTCTTCGGATCTCCATTTATCATCGTCGATGGAGAGTCGTTTTGGGGCAATGACCGACTGGATGAGGTCGATGCCTGGCTGGAAACCGGGGGCTGGTAGTCAGCGAATACGCAAGCGCCAGCCTTCACTGAGTCGATCGGGAAAGTCACCGTCATGACGATGTCGGGTGCTGACAAGGCGGCACTTCTCAGCGAAGCAACGGGTCATCATCAGGTTGGCCGTCTGGACCTGGCGAAATCACTCTATGAGCAGATACTCGGCGCCGATCCGGATAACGTCGATGCGCTCGGCATGTACGGATTGCTGGCCCACCAGTCAGGACGCAATGACATCGCAACCGATGTTCTGAGTCGAGCTGCACAACTCAATCCCCGGTCACCTGATATCCACCTCAACCTGGGTAACGTGCTGCGTGCCGCGGGTCGGACCGAGGAGGCCATTGCCCATACACAACAAGCGATTGACCTGAAACCCGATTTTCCGCCTGCCTACAACAATCTCGGCCTGATTCTCATGCAGGAAGGGGCGCTGGACGAAGCTGAACGGGTCCTTCTCAAGGTGATTTCCCTGGCGCCCGACTATGCGGATGCCCGGGATAGCCTTGGCCTGGTAGCTCAGCAGAGGAATTTATTTGAGGAAGCCGCCGAACATCACCGCGCGGCCATTGAGCGTGACGGCGGCTTTGCGGAGGCCCATCAACATCTTGGGACCGCGCTGTGCGCACTGGAGATGCTCGACGAGGGGATCGCGAGTTTCGAGCGTGCCCTGGCCCTGGCACCCGACAGCTTCAACGTGATCGTCAGTTACGCCAATGCATTGCGCGATCGGGGCGCTCATGCGAAGTCCTTGCCACACTACGAGAAAGCCCTGCAGATCGATCCGACCAGCGCCCCAGCATTCGTCAGCTACGGCATGGCGTTGCAAGAGAGGGGGGAGATCGACCGCGCCATTGAACAGTACGACCGGGCACTGGAGCTACGTGAGAACTACGCCGAGGCCCAGCGAAACAAGGGTATCGCATTCTTCATTAAGGATGATCTCGACAGTGCCCACGACGCGTTCGTCGACGTGCTTCGATCGAGCCATGGCGGCCCATGGTGGAACGCGGAGACCTTCGACCCCGCGCGCGCCTCGGGGACGGATCCCGACCGGCCGCTCCGGGCGTCGACGTTCAGAATTCGGGATGCGGCGGAACAGGTTGAGTATCTGGTGGGCCGAGGACTGCTTCACGAGTCCTTCGCGGAGATGGCCGAAAGATACCGGGACGTTCTTGCCGAAGTGGAAGCCGAAGTGGGTCCGGACGGCACGATGCCATTGACCGAGGGTCAGCGGGCGAAGATCGGAACCTTCTTCGATCGTGTGGTGCGCTACAAGGACACGCCAGTCCTTTCCGCCCCGGCGATCAATCCAGATGTCGATTTCGATGAGATTCAGGAAAACTATCTCTCTTCACCGATCTCGGTCACGATATTCGATGAGTTCATGACTCCGGAGGCGCTCGCTGCGTTGCGGGCGTTCGCGCTGGAGAACACCATCTTCTTCAAGTACAGCGAGGCGCGTTTCGTCGGCTCCGACCTGTCGGTCGGCTTCAACTGCAGTCTGCTCTATCAGATGGCGCGTGAACTCAAGGCGCGATTGCCGCGAATCCTCGGCGGGCACGCACTGACCAACGTGTGGATCTATCGCCATCGCGCAGAATCTGTCGGTGTCGAGGCCCACTCCGATCAGGGCAAGGTGACATTCAACTTCTATATCTCGCCTGACGACGCCAATCTCGATCCCGAGCATGGCGGATTGGTCGTGTACACCAAGGAGCAGCCCTACGACTGGGACTGGCACCTCTACAACCGGAACAAATACCGCCCGGACATTCGTCAGGAGATCGACGCGTTTCTCGAGTCGGCTGAGACGCTGGTCGTGCCCCACCGCCAGAACCGTGCATTGCTGTTCAATTCCAACCTCTTCCACCGGTCGGACCAGCTGCACTTCCGCGATGACTTCGAGAGCCGCCGCATGAACGTCACCATTCTGTTCGGCAAACGCGGGCCAGGGTGATCACCTGATTTGCGTTCACAGGATTTGAACGATGACTATTCGGATCGACACCCACATTGCCCGATCGCACGGTTTCTAGCATCCTTTACGACGTCAATGATTTCTTCGACAGAACCTCAAGAGCAATGGGGCGAATTCGATGAGTTCATTCTGGGGAGGACTAATATGTTCCGATTTCTGAAGAACCCGATCGCGACCCTTGGCGCGGTTCTGGTAGTCACATTTTTCTCTTCAACATCATGGGCTGAGGATCTCAAGGTCGTCGCCTTTTCATGGGGTGACATCAGAGACTGAAACCCCGGAAGACCCAACACCGTATCGAAGCCGGAATTCACGTTGTCCGGTATTCCGGAAGGCACGGTGAGATTTTCCATGTATATGGTTGATTTGGATGCGCCCGGGTTCAATCATGGTGGTGGCAAGGTCACCTACAAGGGTGGCGATAAGATCATGCTCGGTGCGTTCAAGTACAAAAGCCCGTGTCCACCGGGCAGGGTGCAGCGGTATCAGTGGCGAATCTCCGCAGTGGACAAGGATGGGAAAACCACAGGTAAGACCAGAACGGAGCAGAAATACCCCGTGAAGTAGAGTCGCACCGCTCTGTTCTTACAGGTCTTTTCGCTGCCGCGGCGGAGGCCCGCATGCAGGAAGCTCGACACGTTCGGATTCACCGGAATTCGCCGCGGTTTTGTGTTTACGGTGAAATTCTGTCCATTTCGATCAGGGGATTGCCCAGCGGATAGGTAATGTAGTCGGCAACACGGGCCTCCCATTCCTCTCCGGTGGGATCGGCGAACGGCGGCAGAGCGGCATCGGCCTCCGGCGTATGAATGATCGTATGGCGCGCATCACCGCTCGAGGTGAGGAATTTGCTGATGCCGCAACTGTTTAATGACGGCACATGTTCCTGCAGCAGCCAGGCACTGAAATCCATATCGTTCCCGCCGGCATCACAGAGCGTCAGGCCGATGGAATTGGATTCGACCGGCGAACAATCGGATTCGATCACATCGCTTCCGTTTATTGCCCATTCGCCGCTCAGAATCAGGGAACATGAGCCGATACGACACCCCATCATGTCGCGCGTTTCAGGCGGTTGTGTCAGCGCAAGTTGCGCGGGACTTGGATTGTAGAAGACGGCACTGGATTCGCCGCCGAACAGCGCCACATATCGGGCGCCAGTATCCGACTCTTCGGCCGAAGGAGTCCGGTAGTGTGCGGCCCACGTATAGCCAGGGCGCGCGAGCTTTTCCGGCATGTGGATGTCATGAAACCATGCCACATAGTCGCCCTCCCGGTCATGCTGGAGCTGGTAAGTAATCAGCCAGATTGCACTCGACATCAATTTCTCCGGTTCAGCTGTTTCCCCACGAATCTTGTTGGAAAATAGACGATCCAAAGGGTTCCGTCAGGGTGAACGAGAAGCTGTTCTCCCATTCTCAAAACAGGAAATAGCCGCCGTCGATAAGGATCTCGTCGCCCGTGTGATAGGAACTGGCATCGCTCATCAGGTAGATGGCGATGCCGCCGAAATCCTCTGGCTGGCCCCAGCGTCGGACAGGAATCCGCGCCATCACATTGCCGGCAAACTTCTCGTTGGACATTGCCGTTTCGGTCATGTCCGTTTCAATCCAGCCCGGCAGGATGGCGTTGGCGGTAACGCGGTAGCGGGCCAGTTCGACGGACAGGGCCTTCATCATGGCTGATACACCGCCCTTGGTCGCGGCGTAATGCTCGTTGCGTGCGGCACCCGAGATCGAGGCGAGGCTCGAAGTCACGATCAGGCGCCCGCCGGGGTCACCGGATTCTGCGCGTTCCTTCATGTGAGCTGCGGCCGCCTTGAGCGTAAAGAAGGCGCCATCCAGATTGACTCCGAGAACCTGATGCCAATCGTCCGTGGAGATATCGAAAAACGATCGCGCGCCGCCCAGGACACCTGCATTGGCGAAACATCCATCGATCCGACCGAACTCTGTCAGGCAGTCACCCATCCGATCCACGACTTGCGAGTCATCAGCCACGTCACAGACCTGTGCTGAAACCCGTGTGCCGTGAATTTTCAACGACTCGACCGCGGCCGTGTTCCTTTCCTCATCCCGGCCCCACAGGCAGATGTCGGCTCCGGCCTGGGCCAGCGCCTTTGCCATCCCAAGCCCGATGCCACGATTTCCACCCGTAATGAGTGCGACTTTTCCGGACAGGTCGAAGGGGGTGTAAGTCATGAATCGGATACTCCGTGGAAACAGCGGCCCATTCGGCTGCAAAATCCCTAAGTCGTTATGGTCACTTAACTTTCCGCTCGTTCGACAAAGCGTGATACGCTCTCTGCATGACGCAGCTCTCTTCTAGCATGGATACACGCTCGTCCGCCTATAGAGAGAATCGAGCACATATGGAGGGGTTGGTGGCCGACCTTCGCGAGAAGGTCGCGCACATCCAGCTCGGCGGCGGTGAAGCAGCGCGGGACCGGCATGTCTCGCGCGGGAAGCTCCTCGTGCGGGACCGTATCCAGCGTCTGCTCGATCCAGGCTCTCCGTTTCTAGAGCTCTCACAGCTCGCGGCTTACGGCGTGTACGACGATGAAGTGCCGGCGGCCGGAGTCGTTACCGGAATCGGACGCATTGAGGGGCGGGAATGTGTCGTTGTCGCCAACGATGCCACGGTCAAGGGTGGTACCTATTTCCCGCTGACCGTGAAGAAACACCTGCGGGCCCAGGAGATCGCCCGTGAGAACCGCCTGACATGCCTGTATCTCGTTGATTCGGGTGGCGCCAATCTACCTCATCAGGACCAGGTGTTTCCCGACCGGGAACACTTCGGGCGGATCTTCTACAACCAGGCAACGATGTCGGCTGCAGGCGTGCCACAAATCGCTATTGTCATGGGGTCGTGCACCGCCGGTGGCGCCTATGTGCCCGCTATGTCGGACGAGAGCATCATCGTGCGTGACCAGGGAACCATATTTCTGGGTGGTCCGCCCCTGGTGAAGGCTGCGACGGGCGAGATCGTGACGTCGGAGGAACTGGGGGGCGCGGACGTGCACGCCCGGACTTCAGGTGTTGTTGATCACTACGCCCAGGATGATACGCATGCCATCTCGATGGCGCGGCGCATCGTGGCCGGTCTCAACTACGAGAAGAGCCCCGATATCGTCTGCCGCGAGCCAGTGGAGCCGAGTTTCGATCCGGCGGAAATCTACGGGGTAATCCCCGCTGATGTCCGCTCACCCTATGACGTGCGCGAGATCATTGCGCGAATCGTCGATGGCAGTGAACTCGATGAGTTCAAGCGCCTGTACGGAACGACCCTAGTGACAGGGTTTGCGCGCATTTTCGGCTACCCCGTCGGCATCGTGGCCAATAACGGCATTCTGTTCTCCGAATCGGCGTTGAAGGCCACGCACTTCATTGAGCTCTGTTGTCAGCGGCGCATACCTCTGGTGTTCCTGCAGAACATTACCGGCTTCATGGTCGGACAGAGGTATGAATCCAGCGGTATCGCCAAGGACGGCGCAAAGATGGTCACGGCGGTGGCGTCAGCCCAGGTTCCGAAATTCACCGTGATCATCGGTGGTTCGTTCGGCGCCGGAAACTACGGTATGTGCGGACGCGCCTTTGGTCCGCGCCTCTTGTGGATGTGGCCGAATGCGCGAATTTCGGTTATGGGAGGGGAGCAGGCGGCCAGTGTGCTGGCTCAGGTGCGCCGGGACGGGCTCGAAGCCAAGGGTGAAACGTGGTCGGAAAACGACGAAGCGGAATTCAAGGCACCCGTTCTGGAGCAATACGAAACCCAGGGGCACCCCTACTATGCCAGCGCGAGATTGTGGGATGACGGCATCATAGATCCCGCCGAAACCCGCACCGTGCTGGGCTTGTCGATTTCAGCGGCGCTCAATGCGCCGGTTCCGAAGACCGAGTTCGGCGTCTTCAGGATGTAAGTGGAAGGAAGGGAAGTATGCCCGGATCGAGCGTTCTATATCAGGTGGACAATGAGGGTATTGCCACGCTGACTCTCTGCTCCAATTCATCCCGAGCCTTCCGCAATGCGATTTCCGAGGCGGCCTGCTCGTCCTGCAGGTCAATAAAAGATTCAACCACACGCCCGAGCTCGTCTTCACTTCCCCAATCCACGCGTTCCCGCGTGTGACCCGAACGCATTTGCTCGATCGCATGCTGTAAACGTCCGATGGGACGGCCGATGACGATGCGCGTCGCAAGGAAGGTCACGCCGACCTTACAGTTCGTCTTGTGTGCCATATGAACCGATGGCCTGAACTGGTGTTCAGTCGGTTATGCTCCTCCGTGATGGGACCGAATCGCAGGTAGTCACCAATGTTTGAGAAGCTTCTGATCGCCAATCGGGGCGAAATTGCCTGCCGGATTGTGCGGACGGCGCGCAGACTCGGAATTGCGACCGTCGCGGTGTATTCAGACGCGGATTCGGTTTCGCAGCACGCTGCAGCAGCGGACGAGGCTGTTTTGATCGGCGGAGCGGCAGCGACAGAAAGTTACCTGAACGCGGACGCCATCATCGCGGCAGGCCGGCAGGCCGGAGCTGATGCGGTTCATCCAGGCTATGGCTTTCTCTCAGAGAATGCCGAGTTCGCCGAGGCCTGCGCAGATGCGGGGCTCACGTTCATTGGTCCGCCGGCGACCGCGATGCGGGCCATGGGAGCGAAGCATGCGGCGAAGGCGCTGATGGAGAGTGTGGGTGTACCCGTTGTTCCTGGCTACCACGGGGATGACCAGACAGAAGAAGGATTGCTCGCCGCGGCCAGAGACGTTGGTTTTCCCGTGCTTATCAAGGCGTCTGCCGGTGGTGGTGGGCGAGGCATGCGGATCGTCGAGGAAGAGGATGACTTCGCTCGATCACTTGAAGGTGCCAAGCGGGAGGCAGCATCAGGATTCGGTGATGATCGGGTGCTCATTGAATGTTATCTGCAGAAGCCACGGCATGTCGAAGTCCAGGTGTTCGGTGACACCCATGGCAATGTCATTCATCTCCTGGAACGAGAATGTTCCATTCAACGCCGCCACCAGAAGGTTATTGAGGAAGCGCCTGCACCCGGAATGACGGCTGCCACGCGTCACGCCATGGGTGAAGCCGCTGTCAGCGCCGCAAGGGCAATCGATTACATCGGAGCAGGTACCGTTGAATTCATCGTTGACGGAACGTCGGGCCTGGATGCCTCTTCCTTTTTCTTCATGGAAATGAATACACGGCTTCAAGTCGAGCATCCCGTAACGGAAATGATCACGGGGCTTGATCTGGTTGAATGGCAACTTCACGTGGCGGCGGGACATCCTCTGCCCGTAACACAGGAGGAGGTCACACATTCCGGCCATGCTATCGAAGCACGCATTTACGCCGAAAACCCTGCGAAACGCTTCTTACCTTCGCCGGGACGGCTAACCCACTTGCGGCTGCCCGACGAAAGCGCCCATGTCCGGGTTGACGCTGGCGTCGTGGCGGGCGACAGCATCACGCCACACTACGATCCACTCATCGCCAAGTTGGTTGTCTGGGACGAGGATCGTGCCCGGACGGTCCGGCGGCTTTCAACGGCGCTGACCGAGTTTTATGCCATCGGATTGCAGACCAATCGAGATTTCCTGCTTGGAGTCTCCAATCATTACGAATTCAAACGGGCCGACGTCGATACAGGTTTCATTGACCGCCATCTGAAGGATCTTATTCCCGAGCCCGTTCCAGCCGGTGACCGGACGTTGGCCCTGGCAACGCTTGCTGTACTGGAGGCTCGGCGCGCAACGATGGGTGCCGCTCGAATGCGGGGTAAGGATCCTTTCTCGCCCTGGCACGGAAATGCCGGTTGGCAGCTGAATACGCCGGCAATGGAATCAGTGACGTTTATCGATTCGATGCGCGACCCGGGGTCTGGGCGCATCCCGGTCTCCGTGCAGCATACGCGATCAGCAGAGTTCACTTACGAGCTACACCTTCCAGGCGGACTTATGTCAGCGAGTGGTGAACTGACATCTACCGGAGAGCTGCTCGCCAATCTCAATGGAATCCGCACTACTGTCGCGGTTCACAAGGCTGGCGACGAACTTTGGATTGTGGATGAAAGCGGTCGAACCCATCGACTCTCTTTCGACGACCCGACGGCCGCTGTTGCGGCTGCGGACGTTGTGGACACGAACGTGATCGCACCACTTCCCGGCAAGGTCAGCAACCTCCTCGTTGCGAAGGGCGATAGCGTTCGGAAGGGGGAGGGCCTGGTCGTTATCGAGGCCATGAAGATGGAACATACCGTCACAGCTCCCGGAGACGGAACCGTCAAGGAACTCCACTATGTCGTGGGCGATCTGGTGGACGAGGGCGCCAGTTTATTGGATTTTGAAGGTTGACCGTTGTGGCGTACCTGGAGGCCGTCTCGACAGCGATCGCCCGCGGCCACTGCGCCTGCCAGTCTTGATCGGCTTTTGATCCAATGCTCGATGCACGGAAGGTGATCGCCGTTCTTTCGGCACTGGCTGCTCTGGCCTTGTTGCTGTGGCCACCTTCTCAGTTCTCTCCCGAGATGACTCACGCGGCGGCGCTATGTGTGTTTGCGCTTGGATTGTTCGCCGCCGGCCTCTTTCCCGAGCATGTCTCCGCGGTTCTCTTCTTCTTGATTGCAATGCTTTTTGCCGTGGCGCCGGCCAGCGTCGTGTTTTCCGGTTTCCACTCGACCGCTTTCTGGCTTGTTTTCGGGGGCGTCATCATCAGTGTTGCGGTCAGTGAAACGGGATTGGGTGCCCGGGTTGCCCAGTTTGTGGCCGTTCGACTCACTGCGTCGTATCTCAAGATCATAATTGGTGTCTCGACCGTCGGTTTGTTGAGTGCATTCCTCATACCGACGGGTATGGGCCGTGTTGTCGTGCTCTGTCCACTCATCATGGCGCTGGCGGATCGCTTCGGTTTCGTGGTCGGAACCCGCGGTCGTACAGGAATCCTGCTCGCGTTTTGTTTCTGTGCCATTTTCCCGGGCTTCACAATTCTTCCGGCGAATGTTCCCAATGTCATTCTTATGGGAGGCATCGAGTCGCAGTACGGCATCTATCTTTCCTACGCCGAATACACACTTCTTCATTTTCCTGTGTTGGGACTCATGAAATGCATCGTCGTCGTATGTCTCGTCTGGCTGATATATCGAGAACCTCCCCGTCTATGCAGGTCTGAGGATGGCGATGGGGCGACAGCGACACCTAAGCCCTTTCGGATCACGGAACTACGACTCGCTGGCATTCTTGCCGGCGCTCTCTTCCTTTGGATGCTCGATTTTGTACACCACATTTCACCGGGGTGGATTGCTTTGGGCGCTGCGTTCCTGTGCCTGATGCCGCGTTACGGTGTGCTGCCTCCGACAGCGTTCGCAACCAAGATAAATTTCACGCCGCTGTTCACGACGGCAGGCATCCTGGGGGTCGCTGGCGTTGTTGCATACAGCGGCATTGGCGACCTCTTGGGTCACGCTATGCTGGATGCGGCGGATTTGTCTCACGGTGAGCAGGGCAGGACGCTTATCGCCCTCGTGGCGTCATCAATGGGGGTCGGTCTCGCGGGAACAGTCGTGAGTATTCCCGCGATCATGACGCCGCTGGCAGGTGGCGTATCAGAGGCGACGGGCATGCCTCTGGATGTGCTCTTGATGAGTCTGGCGCTGGCTTATTCGACGGTTTTTCTACCCTATCAGCTCCCGCCGCTGCTCGTTGGAGCCCAGGTAACCGGTCTGGGCCTCGCGGTAACGTCGCGTTTTTGTCTTATCCTGGCAGCGATCACGTTGGTTGTGCTTCTACCGCTGGATTATCTGTGGTGGTCGGTGCTGGGTTATCTTGGTTGATCCTTTTCTCATGCGGAGTTGTGCGCAGACAGAGTTGTGATAGTCTCCGCCCGACCGCCATGACAGTTCATTTGCTTAAAATGTGTGTGGGAATTGAGGATGTTGAACATCTGAAGCAGGCTCAGTCTGCCAAGATGGAACAGTCTCAGGCTGCAGGACGCGGCAACAGGCTGTGGCACCGTACGCGACACATGCCCAAACGTGACGCTGAGGTGCTGGGCGGTGGTTCGATTTACTGGATCATCAAAGGATTCATCCGCGTGCGTCAGCGGATTATCGGGCTGGAGGCAGTGATCGGCGGCGATGGAGTTCCGCGCTGCGATCTGATCCTTGATCCTGAACTGATTCGGACCGAACCTCAGCCCCGTCGTCCTCATCAGGGTTGGCGCTACCTTGATCCTACGAGCGCACCGAAGGATCTCGACCTGAAGAATCAGGATGAGGACATACCCGAGGAGTTGGTGATCGAACTGGGCGAGATTGGCCTGATCTAACCGACCGCCGCGATTTTATCCGTGAGCGGTATGCCGCGCCGTGCCGCTTCAATTCTCTCTTCCGCCATATGATCCGCCATCAGGTGCGGGCTTATTCCGTCTGAATCGGCCCGCTGGAACAGATCGACGAGGTTGTAGTAGATGCCGGCAATATGGGCGAAGGCTGCCTGATGGTCGGAGATTGGCGTCTCGTAATAAATGTTGATGATACCGCCGGCGTTGAGCACATAGTCGGGCGCATACAGGATCCCGCGCTCCATCAATGCGTCAACGTGCCGGTCCTCATCCAGTTGGTTGTTGGCTGAGCCGGCTACAATCTTGGCGCTGAGGCGGGGAATAGTGTCGTCATTCAGCGCCGCACCCATTGCACACGGTGCAAATATGTCGGCTTCGGCGTCGAAGATGTCATCCGGCGCGACCACACGCGCGAAAGTTCGTGCGCCGACTTCATGGGCCACGGATTCGTTGATATCGGTAACGATCAATCGAGCGCCTGCCAGCGAGAGTACGTCCGCGAGGTGTCCACCCACATTGCCCACTCCCTGAATCACAATGGTGACGCTTTCGAGCGAGTCGCGGCCGAGAGAATGACGCACGGTGGCGCGAATGCCATGAAAAACTCTCCAGGCCGTTGCTGGGGACGAGTCGCCTCATTGATCGGGGAGGCCGGCGACGTGCCGGGCTTGACGACGGATAGTCTCCATGTCGGCAGCGGAGGTGCCAACATCTTCGGCCGTGATGTATCTGCCATTGAGGCTATCAACGAAGTCGCCGAATGCCGTCAGCAATCCTTCGGTCTTGTGCTTGCGTGGATCGCCAATGATGACGCTCTTGCCACCGCCGTAGGGCAGCTCCGCCATTGCAGAGTTATAGGTCATGCCGCGGGACAACCGCAGCACATCCTCTAGTGCTTTTTCCTCGTCCGTGTAGGGAAACGTGCGGCAGCCGCCAAGGGCGGGGCCGAGCACGGTATCATGGATGGCAATGAACGCGATGAGGTCGTTGACCGGATCTTCGTATCTAACGACCTGCTCGTAACCGGGGACGTTTATGGAGGAAGCCTGGGGCATGGCACGCCTCCTGTGCTGATGATAACTGACGCCTTAAAACCTAGGTGAAAACTCTTAATCTTCAATGAATTAACAAAATCGTGAAGAATCTTTCAGAGACGTTACTGAGACTATGGTTTGCGCAATATTTTCGCTCGCAACCGAGGCGCTCCACGAAATATTGTTAGACGGCTAAAATCGCCGACAAAATTGCAACCGGGAGTATCCTTTGCTGATCCAATGTTCCTTCGATGTCCATGTGCCGGTGCCCCAAGCCTGGGAATTACTCACGGATATCGAAGATATTGCCCCCTGTATGCCGGGCGCGGAGCTGGTCGAAGTCCTCGATGATAGTGCGTATCGAGGAAACGTCTCGGTCAGGCTTGGACCCGTAGCTTTGACGTTCGACGGAATCGCGCGATTTGAAGAGATGGACTCCGACGCATACCGGGCGCGGGTTTCTGCTCAGGGCAGCGACAAGAAAGGGCGGGGCGGCGCGACAGCCGACATAGCGTTCCAGCTGGAACCCATCGATCAAGGCACACGCGTGTTGATCGACACCGATTTAACGCTCTCGGGATCGGTCGCTCAGTATGGCCGCGGCGCAGGTATGATCAATGAATTGGCATCACAGCTCGTCGGCCAGTTTGCCGATTCACTCCACGAAAAGATTGCAGCCAGCTCAACTTCGGGTGAACCAAGTGCAGACCATGCCCCAGCACCGGCATCGCCCAAGCCCATATCCGGTCTGACACTTGTCATTCGGAGCATCTGGGCACCATTCAGCAGGTCGTTGAAGGGATTGTTTGGCCGGGGATAGGTATCCAGGGCGGCAGATCGCTGGTCCGGTCAGTGTTTCGCTTGTGCTTCCTGGATCAATTGAATCAGCTGCGGGGGGCTGATCGGCGTCTCAGAAATCCTTACTCCGAAGGGCTTCAATGCATCCTCGATGGCGGACATGATAGCTGGCGCGGCCGGTATGACTCCCGCCTCGCCAACGCCTTTGACTCCGAGAGGGTTCACCGTCGATGGCGTTTCGTGATGGATGATCTCGATATTGGGCACGACCGGCGCTGTCGGTAAAAGGTACTCCGCAAATGTCGTGGTGACGGGTTGACCGGTTTCATCGTATCCCATCCACTCGAACAGCGAGTTTCCGATACCATGGGCAACGCCACCGATGATCTGGCCCTCGGCGATCAACGGGTTGATCAAGCGGCCTGAATCGTTTACCACGACATATCGCGTGATCTCCACGCCGCCCGTGCCTATGTCCACATGCACCTCTACGACGTGCACGCCGTTTCCGTAGGTGAGACCCGTGGGCAGGAAATTCACGGTTGCCTCAAGACCCGGAGGCACATCTTTGGGCCGCGGGTATCCGACCGCACCGGAAAGAGCCTTGGCAACATCGCTCAACGACACGGAAAGCTCCGGTACACCCTTTACGCTGATCTCGCCGTCACTCAGTTCGAGGTCCTGTTCGGACACTTCCAACATATGAGCCGCTGTTTTCAACGCCTTTTCCCGGACCTCGATCGATGCCAGGTGAATTGAGGAACCCGCCGTTACGGTTTGCCGGCTTCCAAACCCCCCGATCCCCATCGGAACTGTGCCCGTGTCTCCGGCGATCACCTTGACGTTTCCGGGGTCGACACCGAATTGATCCGCACAGATCTGCGCGTAGGCCGTCTTGATTCCTTGGCCCATTGGCATGGCACCAGTGTGGACGGTGATCTGGCCCGATGGGCCGATTCGGACTATTCCGGTTTCGAAGGGTCCTCGTCCCGTGATCTTCGTACAGTTGGCAAGGCCGATCCCGATATAACGACCTTCATTTCTGGCCTGCGCCTGACGTTCGGGGAAGTTCGCGAAGTCTGAGCCGTCCAGCGCCTTCTGGAGACAGGCCGGATAGTCACCACTTTCATATTGGGTCGTTGAACCATCGCGTGCGCGCAATGGCAGCTCGTACGGAATCATGTCGGCCGAAATGAGGTTTCGCCGCCGCACTTCATCGCGCCCCATTCCAAGCTCATCCGCGACCAAATCCATGATCCGCTCCATGGTGAACGTCCCTTCAGGGTATCCGGCGCCGCGGACCGGGATAGTGCCGACCCGATTGGTCGTGGCGATGGTGACGTCGAGCTGGTAGTTCGGCAGAACATATGGGCCTGGAACGGCAAGCGATGCATTGTGTGGAACGTTGAATCCCAGAAGCGTGTACGCCCCCTGATCGTGAATCATCGAACCGCGTATGCCCATCAGGTGACCTTCTGTGTCCGTCGCCACTTCAACGTCCCAGTACTGGTCGCGCTCCTGTATGGCGGCCAGAAAGTGCTCCCGGCGGTCCTCGATCCATTTAACCGAACACCTGTGGAGAAGTGCGGCGCCTGCGGCGATAACTTCCTCGGGATAGACAATGTGCTTAGAGCCAAAACCACCGCCCACGTCAGGTGTCGCTGCTCGCACACGCGTCTCATCCAGTCCGAAAATGTCGACCAGCGAATTCCTTACGCGATGGGCTCCCTGGGTCGATGACCAAGCCGTCAGGCCATCGTTCGCGGCGTCGAACTCGATGACGATGCCTCGGCCCTCGATCGGGTGTCCGCTCCCTCGATGCTGTTTCAGCGAAAGATTGAACACGTGCGCCGCATTCGCGAACGCTGCATGACAGTCACCAAACTCCGTTCGGAATTCCGCGACCACGTTGTTCGATGCATGACGATGCACGCGAGGTGCGTCCGGAGCAATTGCATCTCGACAATCAGAAACGGCGGGTAGAATTTCGTAATCAACTTCAACAAGGGTCAGTGCGTCTTCGGCGACATAGCGGGAATCTGCCAGAACGATCGCGACAATCTCGCCGACGTAACAGACTTCGTCCTCTGCCAGAACAATCGCTTTCGTCGTCTCAGCGAACTCAAGATTCGGATTGTCGGGCGGAATCAGGTTCTTTGTGAGAAGCGGTGCGAGATCGGCATAGCTGAACACCGCGTGTACCCCAGGCAGCTCCATCGCAGCGCTCGAATTTATAGAGCGGATGACTGCATGCGGATGGGGACTTCGTACGAAGGCGCACTCAAGCATTCCGGGGATTTCCATATCGTCGACGAAACGCGCCGTTCCCGTGAGAAGGGCGGCATCCTCCAGGCGCCGAACCGGAGTGCCGATCAAACCTTCGCTCATGATGAGGACTCCTGGTTCGGGGAGCGAAGGCGTCGGGCTGCATCGAGAACAGCCTGAACGATTCCCTGATATCCCGTGCAGCGGCAGATGTTGCCGGAAAGAGCTTCGCGCACTTCCGGCTCATCCGGATCGGGGTTTTCCTGCAGGAACTCCACCATCGAAGTCAGAATTCCCGCCGTGCAGAAACCACACTGCAACGCGTGATGCTCATGAAAGGCCTTTTGCAAGGGGTGCCATTCACCATTTTCAGAGGCAATCCCTTCCACGGTCGCAATTTCTGCGCCGTCGGCTTGTACCGCGAGCATCAGACAACTGCGTGCCGTGTTCCCGTTGACCAATACTGTGCAGGCGCCGCACACGCCGTGCTCGCAACCAAGATGCGTGCCGGTGAGGCCGAGACGGTGTCGAAGACAGTCAGCCAGCGTCAGCCGCGTTTCGACGTCGACGTCGTGGCGTTGCCCATTGACGGTGACGCTGATGCTTCTCCGGTCCGTGGCTTCAGGCGTCATGCTTATCTCGACAATCCCGCGCCCGACCCATCTATCGCGGCTTGGACCGCACGCGCAACCAGCTCAGCAGCCAGATGCTGGCGGTAGGAAGAAGGCGCGTGCACATCCTCCATGGCGTCGATGTCCCGGCACGTCTCAGCAGCAACACGAATCGAGTCATCGTCAATTCCAGGCCCAACCAACTGTTCCTCCGCTGCACTGCACCGCACGGGGCCAGCCGCAACACCTGCGAGGGTTACGGCGGCGCGAAGCACCTCTCCGGCATCGTTGGTCGCCAGCAGTGCCGCAACGCCGACGATGGCGAAGTCACCCGGACGGCGCGCGAATTCGACGAACGCCGATTTGTGTCCTTTAGGCCAGGGTTCGAAGCTGATACTGGTTACAAGTTCATCCAATTCGATTGCAGGCGTCATGTAAAAGGCCGGAAATT
>CEUN01182196.1_pt1 | contig 16764 bp, 17 predicted proteins | sample 361501 | NCBI WGS metagenome assembly CEUN01 (sample SAMEA2622801, study PRJEB7988) | marine metagenome | biome: marine biome (ENVO:00000447); feature: marine epipelagic mixed layer (ENVO:xxxxxxxxx); material: "saline water (ENVO:00002010), including plankton (ENVO:xxxxxxxx)" | depth 120 m | reverse complement strand
AGATTCTGTCAATTGAAGATGGTGCAGGCGTACCCGGTAGCCCGCGGCCACAGATGGCCCTGCGAGCAGCCTCTGCCGTGCCGATCACACCTGGTGAGCAAAAACTCTCCGTCACCGTGACGTTGATCTACAGCATTCAATAACAAGAACGTAAGCCTCGGAAGCACGCAATGAGCAAAAAAGCCTACGAAGTCACAGCCCTGCGTTACGCGACGCGCCCGCAGCGTGTTCGTCAGGAGAACTTTCTTGAACCTGTAGATCAGCATGATGCGCCGATGCCGATAGATTTCTTCATCTGGGTGTTGCGTAACGACGAGCGCACTATCGTGATTGACACGGGGTTCAATCATGAAGAAGCGGCCAAACGCGACCGCAGCGTTATGTGTTTGCCGAGCGAGGCGCTGGCCCGCATTGGTGTTGATGCCGCGACGGTTGAAGATGTTGTAATCACACATCTGCATTACGACCATGCGGGTACGCTCGGCGACTTTCCAAACGCCCGATTCCATATTCAGGAATCGGAAATGCAGTTCGCGACAGGCAAGTGGATGCTTGAGGACTCGGAAGCACACGCCTATTCTGCTGACCACGTCGCGGAGATGGTGCATTGCCTGTTCGATAAGCGCGTCGTGTTCCATTCGGAGGACGGCGACGTCGCCCCCGGTGTGTCCGTGCATCGCATGGCTGGCCACACGATGGGTATTCAGGCCGTGCGTGTGCCCACTAAACGAGGCAACGTGCTGCTGGCGTCAGACGCGTCGCATTACTACGAACACTGGGTCAAAAACGTGCCATTTTCTATCTGCTGGTCGCAGCCTGACCTGATGACCAGCTACGACAAGTTTGAGCAGCTGGCCGATAGTCAGGACCATGTCATACCAGGGCACGACCCGATTGTCCGCGACCTGTATCCCGCTTACTCCTCGGCTACGGGCGATGAGGTCGTTCGCCTGGACGAAACGCCTGCGCGAAGCTTGAAGGATGTTTTCCCCGAGGCTTGAACGGGAGGTCTGTCGCCGTGCTCAGGCATGGCTGTAGAGTGAATGACCAGTCACAGGTAGCTCAGCTTTCAGAATGAGGCCGGTATCGGACTCGGTCACAAATAACGTGCGATTGTCCGCGCCACCGAAAGCGACATTGGTTGTGGTCATGCCGGTTGTGCTGCGCACGCGGTAAAGCGGCTCACCGAGCCGGGAAAATCCCCACACACAACCGTTGCCCGCGTGGGCAACCCACATGCCGTCGTGGCTATCCAAGGCCATACCATCCGGGCCGCTGAGCCCGCCAGAGAGCTGCACAAACACCCCTACCTTCGTGACGCCGCCGTCTGCCAGCAGTGGCAGGCGCCAGACGGAGTTGCCGCGCGTCATCGCCACCAACAGCTGATCCTCAGCCTGATTCAGTATCAGCCCGTTTGGGCTCGGACCTGTGTCTACCAGCAGATCCAGGCGTTCCGTCCCTGGGGCGTAGCGAAAAACCCGGCCGTTGGGCATGTGCATTCCCGATTGCCCCTGGTCCGTAAAGTAGATGTTGCCGTTGCGATCGAATATGAGGTCGTTACAACCACGGAAGTGTTCTGAGTAGCGATGTGTCAACAAAGGCGTGACGTTGCCCGAGTCCGGGTCCAGCCGCATCAGGCCGTGTTTGTAGTCAGTGATACATATCCATCCGTCGCGATGAATCTTGAGGCCATTTGGCCAGCCTTCATAATGAGCAACCAGCTGCCATTCTCTGGACGGTGAGATGCGAAACACGCGCCCGTAGGGAATGTCCGTAACCCAGAGGTTGCCTTGCCGATCGAAGCTTGGCCCTTCGAGAAAGCTGTCCAACTGGTGCCCTGGTTTGTTGGCCGCCGCCCAGTCAGGCGCCATACTCTTGATCCGAAACTCGTCTGGCAGCGACGTCCAGACCTGTGTTTCGATGGTCTCGGGGGATGGATAAAGCGACATCAAAAGATTCTCGTGGTTATTGGTCTGCGTCGGCGGCGGGGGGCTTCTGCCCATAGTCTTGCCATGGCCCGTCGCGTTCCGCGACGGCGCGGCGCACACCTTCGCGTTCCATCGTAGTGCGCCAGTCAAGCGCTTCTTGCGTATGGCGAGCGATTCCATCCAATACTGTGCCTAACATCTGCGAACTGCGCAGACCCATGTTTTCGTACGCCTGGTTGATCAACATCTTGTTGAGTGCAAGCTGATTGGCAGGTATGTGTATAAATCGCCTCGCGTCCGCTTCGATAGTCGCGGCCAGTTCCGCTGGTTCGCAGACGTGGGCAACCAGTCCGATACGGTGGGCCGTGGCCGCGTCTATCGCACGCCCTGTCAGCAAAAACTGTTTGGCGTGCTCGAGGCCAAGCCGGTGCACCCACATCATCGTTGTGGGCACCCCGTAGACGCGGCTGGGCGCATAACCGATATGCGCATCGCTTGCCATGTAGAGCTGGTCCGCACACAGAATGAGATCGGTTGCCCCACCCACAGCCCAGCCTTTGACTTCGGCCAGTACAGGCTTCGGGCATTCCCACAACCGCATGAATCGGCGCACGTTGTGCTGCATGAACTGGTAGTCGCTGACCGGATCCCATGCACCGTCGCGAGAACCTTCTCGTGGGCCGCCGTAAGGGGTGGTCCATTCCTCTGGTGGCAAGGTGCCTGAATAGTCGGCGTTCAGGTCGTAACCAGCCGTCAGTGTGTCGCCAGCCCCGCGCAGGACAATGGCGGCGACATCCGGATTGGCAGTCGCTGCGTCAACGCTGTTCGCCACGCCGTCGACCATCTGGTCTGTCAGCGCGTTCTTCTTGGCCGGTCTATTCAGCGTAACAATCGCAATACCATCGCGCTCTTCGTAACAGATGTCCTCGTCCTGGCTCATGCCTGTTCCCGGTTTATGGAAGCACTCGCTTGATACCCTATGCAAACGCATCGGCAATGCCAAATTCGTTTACGACAATCGCGGCGGCAAACCCGTAGACTGACCGGTTTATTCCTGCCGCCCGCCAACGGTGCCCGTTGAACGTTGCGTGCGCCGTCATACGCTTGAGTGCGAGTGCAACCTACAGGCAAACAGACACGCGAGTTCTCGTGGTTTCTAATCGGCCAGGCGAGCTGGTTCAGCGCGTTTGGCGTGCAGGCTGTATTGTTCCCTTATCTAATCGTGAACGTCCTGCTACAGGGACCGGAACAGATCGGATTGGCACAGATGGCAATGATGGGGCCGTCATTGTTGCTGATGCTGGTGGGTGGTGTTGTTGCGGATGCCAGCGACCTGCGCAAACTACTGGCTTCATTGCAATGCGTCGCCGCATTGCCGCCGCTTGCACTAGGTTGCGCGTTGTTGGTTTACGGACCAACTTTTCCCGCGCTGATCGCTTATGCGCTGTGTTACGGCGCATGTCAGGCGTTTGTGTTGCCAGCGCGCGATGCGTTGTTGAGTCGGGTCGCCGGGAGTGACGTCCAACGCGCCGTGACCTCCGCAACTGCGTTGCAGTTCGCAAGCCAGATAGTGGGCTTTGTCATTGGTGGATCCGCGCGTTTTCTGGGTGCGCCCGTGCTGTTGTTCTCACAGGCAGTTCTGCTGATTGTGGGAGCCCTAGCGGCTCTGCGTCTGAGTCCGGCACCTTCCATCCCATCGTCGGAGGACGACCGATCGCAAGGCCGACCGCGCCTAGGCGATATAGGAAGTGCGATAACGGAAGTCCTGCAATCGAGGAAACTCCTGCCCGTAGTGATTTTGATGGTCGGCGTCGGCTTGTTCTTTATTCCGGTGTTCATGGTTGTCATCCCCGTGATGGTCCGTGACTTTTACGCCGGCAGCTCCGTCGAGCTGGCGATGGTCAACGGAGCATTTGTCCTGGGCACCATCACCAGCACCGTGGTCTTGATGCGACGCGCGGCTGTGCAACGCCAGGGTCGTGCGATTCTGGTCGCGCTGATTGCTGGGGCGACCTTGATCGGTCTGTTCTCGCTACAACCGCCCCAAGTCTTGTTCTACGTGATGATCTATTGCTTCGGTTCGGGCGCTGGCGTTGTGATGTCGATTGGCCGAACAATTGCGCAGGAATCCGCCCGCCCTTCGCATCGGGCGCGCGTGCTGGCGGTCTACAACCTCGGCTTCATGGGGGCTGCCCCCATTGGTGCTTTTGCGCTTGGGCAACTGGGTGAAGTGGTGGGCATATTGGCCGCAGCCAGATATGCGTGCGGCGGGATGTTTACATTACTGGCGCTGACCGCCTGGCGGACCGGATTCTGGAAGTTGCGCCGGGACGGCTAGCAGCTCAGGGGATCAGCACGAGTTTCCCGACGTGCTTCTTCTCCAGAAACTCCTGTTGCGCTTTGACGATATCGGTGAGCGGGAAGGTTTTGGCGACCAGCGGTTTGATCTCCTTGCGTTCGATGTAGCCAATGAGATTCTCGAACACGACGTCTTCCTGGAATGTACAGCCGAAGAAACTGAGGTCCTTGAGGTGTAGCGTTCGCACGTCCAACTCAACCATCGGGCCGGCAATGGCACCCGTGGTGGTGTAGCGGCCGCCAATTTTCAGTATCTCCAGCAACTGCGGCCATCCGTTGCCAGCCACTAGATCCACTACCACATCGACACTGTTAGAGCCTAATTCCGTAACCAGATCCGCGTTACGGTCCAGGCACCGGTCCGCGCCAATCTTAAGCAAATCATCGTGTTTTGCGCGCGAGGCGACTGCAATGATCTCTGCGCCACGCCGTTTTGCGAGTTGCACTGCGGCGGAACCCACGCCACCGCTGGCGCCAGTGACTACAACTCTCTCAGCGGCGACGTTACTACGGTGCAACATGCCCTCAGCCGTTGAATACGTGGGAACTTGAGTGCCTCCCCTGTCCAGGAAGCATCTGCGTCGCTCGCCTCAGCGAAACCGCCGGCGCCGCCCGACCCGGTTGCCGTGCCTACGCTCTTGGAGTACCAGGCTGTACGTGTGTTGATATCTGTGTTGTTGATACCTGCGGCTGCGACCCTGATTAGAACTTCGTTGGGACCAGGCGCAGGCACGGGCACGTCGTCGGCAACGCGCAACTGTTCAAACCCTCCATGCCCAAGCAATTGAACGGCCGTCATATGAGTTGGGATGTCGCTCATGATTCGGGTTCCTGTTGTGTCTCACGCTGGATGCTGCCGCCAGTTGCTGCGAGGTCATCCACTGAGAGTTGTACGATGAGCCGAGATGACATCCAGGCGCGCGCGTGTGGTGCGGACTCATCCGGCATACGCCAGCGCCATGGCGCCCGTTATGAAACGTCTGCGGTCAAACAAAAGGAACGCCGGGACTGATTCGCGGATGGTAAGTGAGGATACACTAGGGACCTCGCGCTCCGGAGTCGCTGCCGCGACCACCTCTAACCTGAAAGTCTTGTTATGCCACGTCCGCAGACGATCGAAGAATTTCACGCAGCCATGGCTAAACTGGCTTCGCCCGAAGGGCGGGGCCGTGGCCTTGCGTTCAAGCCTCGTGAAACCGACGTCATCATCTCCCCTTACGGCAAGTCTGGCACGACCATGCTCCAGCAGATGGTGCACACGCTTCGCACAGGCGGCGATGTGGCACACGAGGATATTTCGGCGGTTGTGCCCTGGCTTGAGACCTCCACGGACGTTGGCATCGACATTGATGCGGAGCAGCGCGCCAACCCACGCGCCTTCAAGAGCCACCTTAGCTACGACCTCGTGCCCAAGGGGGGGCGCTATATCGTCTCTTTGCGAGACCCCAAAGACGCATTGGTGTCCGCGTATCGTTTCATGGAGGGTTGGTACTTTGAACCGGGTTCGATCTCAATGGATGAGTTTGCGCAGGACGGTTACCTGTCACGTCCGCTGGAGCGTAGTTATTGGGGGCATTTTCTGTCTTGGTGGAATCAGCGTGACAACCCGAGTGTTCTGCTGCTCGCGTATGAAAACATCCTGAGCGAAAAGACCGAAACGATTCGTCGCGTCGCGGACTTCATTGGCGTTCCGATGGACGAACAGCTGTTGGCGATTACCGAGGAGCATACGTCGCTTGAGTTCATGCTGCGCCACAAACACCTGTTCGATGACAAACTCATGCGCGATCGCAGCGAACAAGTTGCGGGATTACCGCCCAACGGCGACTCTGCCAAGGTACGCAAAGGTCGGGTCGGTGAGCATCAGCATGAACTGTCGTCGGCGATTGGCGACGCGATGGATGCCATATGGCGTGAGCGCGTGACGGCAGCCGTCGGACTGGCAACGTACGCGGATGCGAGCGCAGCCCTGAGCCTCAACAACTCAGTCCAAGTGCCCAAGCCTTAGCGCCTAATTCTCGACGCCTGAGCTTTACGCCTGGGCTTTGCGCCTGAGCTTTGCGCCTTGGACTCGATTAGTCAGCTTCACTGATCATTTCCCGGATCGGTGCAAAAGCGGCCTCCGCCATCGCCGCGAGTTCTGGTTGGGTCCGGTTTTGAATCGGGTGCTTGACCCAGACAATACCTGGCGACATACCAAGCGATCTCGACTGCGCCGCGGCCGCCGGTTTGAACTCCTCCGAGGCAACGCCGCATCCGGGAATTCCGCGCGTATCCAGGGTCGCAAGGTCATGCAAACTGCACGACGTACACGAACCTCAATCCGCCAGGCCTTCGACGACAACGTCACATTGTTCGACAATTTCCTGGATGATGGCCTCCGGTGCCGGCTTGGTGTGTGTTGGCTTTCTAAAACGCAACACGCGGACGCCTTGCTGGCTGAACTGCTCCGCAACGGTGTCCAGGAACTCGTCGCTGCGTTCCTTCGAAATACTCAAAATGCCAACCGTCTTGCCTTCGAGTGAAGGCAACGGGGCCAATCGTTGGCGTTCCGCCGGCGCGAGCTCGGCCGTCGGATCGCGCATGATGTACGGCTCATTCTTCATGTACCGATCTCCTGCGTCACAATTTGTACTTCTTCGGGTCTGCGGTGGGCCGTCCAACCGCCCACAACAGCGGACATGGCGCCCCCGCGTCCGCCCGCTCGAACGACCAGCAAGTAGCCGTCATTAAACTTGTCGATCATCTCTTCGGCACGCGCCGGATCGATGCCCTCTTCGATGCCGCCAACGCCGGGCAACAGCTCATGACCCGGTCGTTGCAATGAGTGTTTGAGGCCAGCCTCCACATCCTCGCGACCCCAGCCTTGAGACTTGAACATCGCGTAGTGCTCGGGGCCGAGCACCAGGATCGCACCGGACCAACCTGCCAGCTTCGGATGACACACCGCACTGAGCGACGCGGCCAGCGACTGACATAAAGTTTCCGGACTGCGCGCCTGCCAGGCTTGTATGCCCTGCACCCCATCGCCATGGAACAGGGTCACCGCGGATGAACCGGGCGTCGCGCCTCGCGCAACATGCAGCGGTATCCAGTCAGGATCACTTTCATCTTCAGCAAAACAAAACGTGTACTTGCCGGGGTTGCCGAGCACCGAGCGGTCAATTTCCTGTGGTTTACCGCCGCCAACATTGCGAATCAAGAGTTGTAACGCGCGACCGATCGTTGCATTCGCGCGGTTCCCTTGCCCCAACGCGTTACCCTGGCTATTCATACCGATACGTTTGGTAATGGGGCCGTTGACGATCACTACCGGGCCTGCGAACCACAACGTGCATAGCAATCCGTGCATGGAAAACTCTGGACGCAGCGCGGCTTCGATCGTGGACAAGACAACCGGGAAATACTCCGGCCTGCAGCCAGCCATGACGGCGTTGATCGCGGCCTTCTCGACCGTGCACTCGGAGAGGTTGGGCGGGATGAGGCCAATGATGTCATCAGGCTTTCGCGTGGTACCCGCCAGCATGCGAGCCACACGAAGATCTGTTGGCGGCACGATCGGCAGCCCATCCGTCCAGCCCTGATCGAACGCCACCTCGATCGGATCGTTGTCCGCATCAACTTCGATCGCTCGTGCGGCCAGACGCAGTTCGCCAAACCGAAGTGCCAGCTTTTCGGCCATGCCCGGTTCAGTCGAGCGTGATCCGCATCCTGGTCTGAAGTCCGGGAGCCTCTCGCCAAGGCCGTCGCATCCGGTCAGCCGTTCCCATTCTTTGCGGTCCCAGCCGACCGCACGATCGATTTCCACACCGTTGTCCATCGCAATGACGGTAGGCACGGTTTCGATGTCGAATCTCCAGGACTGCTCCAGGTTCGTGTCATCTCGACCGCCTCCCAGTGCCTCCGGAAAGGTTGGGTCGTCTTGCGTGTATAACGTCAACGAATGTTCGTTCGCCATTCGCGATAACACGGGCACCACCATCTGACAGGTTTCGCAGTCGCGTTTGACTATCGCAATCAGCTGCATGTGGGCTTCTATTTGGGTTGTGCTGAATGCCTTCAGGATACCGAGCGGCGGTCATCCGGCACTAGAACAGGGATGAACGGATAAGCCAAACAGTGCCGATCTGCCTGTATAGGGTGCGAGACACTGCCTGTACAACCGCGATGTGCGCTGCTACGGTCAGTACGACCTCACCCACTCGTGGAGCCCTGTGATGGCTGTAACTGTTACCCCCATGACGCCGCAGATAGGCGCGGACGTCAGCGATGTAGACTTGAGCACACTGGATGACGCCGGATTTGCCGCAATCAAGCAGGCTTTCCTCGACCATCAAGTCCTGTTCTTCAGAGACCAGGACATCAGCATGGATGCGCACATGGAGTTTGGCCGCCGTTTTGGTACGCTCCACGTCCACCCGGCCTCTGCCGATTACCGGAACCATGGCAATCTGCCGCCGGAGATCCTCAAGATCCATGCGGATGAGAAAACGGTCCGTACGGCCGGTGACAAATGGCATACCGATGTCTCGTGTGAGCCGGAACCGCCGATGGCAAGTATCCTCAAACTGGACATCGTGCCCGAAAATGGTGGTGACACGCTGTTCTCCAGTATGTACGCCGCATACGAAGCCTTGTCGGAGCCGATGAAGACGATGCTGGGTTCACTGACGGCCACACACGACGGTGGGCCAAACTACCGCGACCGTGCCACCAAAGCCGGCCTTGATATGAGTCACAAGGTCTACCCGTGTGCGTCACACCCCGTCATTCGCACGCATCCGGAAACCGGCAAGAAGCTCATCTACGTGAACTCGACCTTCACGACGCATATCGATGACATCCCGGCCGATGAAAGCCGTGCGATTCTGGATTTCCTGTTTGCGCACATTGCCAAGCCGCAGTTTCAGTGTCGTTTCCGCTGGCAGCGCAACTCGATTGCAATGTGGGACAATCGCTGCGCACAACATCACGCGATGTGGGATTACTATCCGAACGTGCGCTCCGGCAATCGCGTCACGGTAGAAGGTGACAGACCTTACTAAGGAGATCTCTTTCATGGCTGCAAACCCCGAGAATCTGGACATGACTGGCGCGGAGCACGTCGAGGTCAAGCCGGTGTCCGTGCATATTGGCGCAGAGATCAGCGGTGTCGATTGCAGTGCGCCGCTTTCGCCTGCCGAGGTCGCAGCGATTCGTCAGGCGCTGCTGAAATGGAAGGTAGTGTTCTTCCGTGACCAACCGCTGGATCACCAGCAGCACTTGGACTTTTCCACGCAGTTTGGTGACCCGACGCCAGGCCATGTTGTGTTTGGAGGGGACGGCGAATATCCGGCAATTTATTCGATCGCGAAGTTCCGCAAAGCCAACAGCAAGCGTGGCAGTCAAACGCTCAGGCCATGGTCCGGTTGGCACGCGGACATTACTGCTGCGATCAATCCACCTTCCATCTCTATTCTGCGCGGTGTTGTCGTGCCGCCGTATGGTGGGGATACGATGTGGACCAATCTGGCTGCTGCATACGAGGGGCTGTCTCCTGCGTTGCAGGCCTGGTTGGAAACGCTGCATGGTGAGCACCGCTACGAACTGCCCACCGGATCGGCCCAATCGAAGGCATATGACGAACTTGTGGAGCAGCGCACAATGGTAACGCACCACCCGTTGGTGCGAGTCCACCCCGAGACGGGCGAGCGTGTGTTGTATGTGAGCCCGGCGTTTTTGAATAACATTCCCGACCTCGCGCCGGCGGAATCCAAACACGTCACGGAAATGTTGTGGGAGCACGCAGTGCTGCCCGAATACACTGCGCGTTTCCGTTGGGAGCCTGGCAGTATCGCTATGTGGGACAATCGCGCCACTGCGCATTTGGCGCCGCGTGATATTTTTGCCACCGAATTTGATCGCCAGTTCTATCGCGTGACACTGATGGGCGACGTGCCGACCGGTGTGGATGGTCAAGCGTCCAGGTCCATCGACGGCGACCCAATCACGCCACTATAGACGGTGAGGTCGATGTCACGGCTCATTCTTGCAGTCGTGACACTGACCTTGTGCGCATGCCTCGGTATGACTCGTCTTGCCATTGCATCTGATTGGCAAGCGCTACCTACGCCCACAACAGGCGCTGGTCACGCACCCGTGCGGCTACGCGTTGTGCACGCGTTCAATCCGCGCTTTCCGATGCTGTCACACGCGCAGGTTGAGGCCATACTCAAATCCGCGGCGCGCCTGGCCGAGGAGCATTTGTCGCTCCGGGTGCAGTTCGACACCCCGCCCACCGCGCCGCTCGGGCACCTGTTCGCCAGGGTTCCAGAGGCACCGCGCGTGTGGTTGGAGCGCGAACGTTTTCGGGGATGGGATGAAGATGAGAGTGTGAGCGCGCTCGCGAACGCGTTTCACGCGAGCCTGCGCCGCGCGAGGCATTCGCTTGACGCGCTGGTCGAGTATGCGAGGCCTCATATTGAGTATGGTGCGGACGCACCGGACCTGTGGACATTCATGACCGTGTTGTTGGCGCACGAAAAGCACCGCCAGGAACCCTGGCTGCGCCGCGAACTCCACGACGGCAAACCCATCATGCATACGGACGGATTCCATGAGTGGGATCGATGGGCCGTCGTAGGTTACGGAGAACTCGACTACGACATTGTCATCACCAATCAACTGATCGTCGGCTCGTCCCGACAAGGGTCTTCCGTGCACTCCGCGATACGCGGCAGTGTGGCCGTCGGATCGACGTTCTATAACCGGTTGGGAGCCAGTGATGCCTATGCGGTGCTGAGCGTGGCTCCGTTTGAAGACTATTTCGCCGGAATTCGTGGCGATGGTGAATACGCCCCCGCGTTACGCAGTGATCTGGCCGGAGCAGTCCTCGCGCACGAACTGGGTCACCTACTCAGGCGTTATGGTCATCCGTACGCACACGCAGCTTGTTTGATGCGCCCAACGCCCATGTTTGGCTTTCGTGCCTGGTACGAGGGATTGGACGCAAAAGCTTGCGCGGCCAACGATGCAAAACAGATGCGCGCAGGCGCCATACCGCTCTACCGTAACGCTGACTGGTAGGCAGCCGCTCACCGCAATACCTGCCGTCGCGCACACATTACCGTCTGCGCGGGGGTGCCAGGACCTCGACTAGTGCCCAAACGTCTCGCTGTCGGGCTTGCGCTTCTCGCGCATCGACGCGCTCAGTTCCTTGGATTCTTCGCTATTCAGGTACTGCTTCAGCAACAGATCGTGTGCCAGGCGCGCGAGTCCACCTACGCCGCCATGGCGTGCGTTGAACGAGCCTTTGATGGAGGCGAGCGCGAAGCTGCCACGGTCAGCCACTTCGAGCGCAAACTTCTTCGTCTCAGCGGCCAGATCTGCATCCGCAACAACCCGATTGATGAGCCCCAGGGCCAGAGCCTCACGCGCGGGAATCTTCGGATTGCAGTACCACATCTCCTTGGCTTTCTTCTTGCCAACCAGGTCTTCCAGGTACCAGGTCCCGTAACCCGCATCAAAAGAACCCATCATGGGCCCAACCTGTCGGAAGATGGCGCTCTCCTTGGCGATGGTTAGGTCACAGACCATTTGCAGTACGTTGCCGCCACCAACCGCGAACCCATTGACGCTGGCGATAACCGGTTTTTGCACGCGGTCGATCGCTTCATACATTTCCAGCGTCGGCAGGATGCCGGGATACATCTGCGTATCCGGTAATCCGTCCTTGCGACCGCCGATGCAGAAGAAGCGATCCCCCGCGCCCGTCAACACCAACACCCGGGTATTGGTCTCCTGCCGGCGTTGCTCGATGCAGTCACGTATCTCGTGACACATGGTCGCATTGAACATGTTGCCGTCTTCCGGGCGATTGAGCGTGATCGTGCCAATCGGGCCGTCCTCTTCGTACAGGATCGTTTCGTAACTCATCAATGTGTTCTCTTAGTCCTTCAGCGGCAACCCGAACAACTTGCCGTGTTCCAGCAAGAGGTCATCTATTCCAGTCAGACGCAGGCAGTGCCATCCCATGGCGTGGTTGGAGGATGTGATGGGGATGCCGAACCTGGCTTCCAGTTCGGGGATTGCGGCCGCGATGCGAATGGATGTGCATGATACAAACACGGTGTCGGCGTCGTGTTTTTCCAGCATGCGTTCGATCGCATCACTCAGGCTTTTGGTATCTATGGCAGCAACCGTGGGATCAAACGGCTCGTTGAACGAACCGAACACTGGTATCTCAAAGCCCGCCTGGTCGAAGTATTGCCATACACGCTCGTTGACGACGCGTGGATAGGGTGTCAACACGGCGATGCGCCTTGCGCCTAACGCAGTGCACGCAACGCGGCCGGCGATCAACGGGCTTGTGGTTTCCGCGTCTGGCCTGGCCGCTTGCAGCAGTTCGCGAATCCTGGCTTCACCCATTACCGCGGTTGCCGATGTACATCCGTACGCCAGCACGCTGATTTCACCCGGTGCAAGAATGCGGTCCGCCGTCTCGGTGATCATCGGTCCCATTGCGGCGAGCGAATCCACCGACACATGGGCTCCGAACCGAATACGCGATACAAATCGCTCGACGCCGGGTACGTCACGCCACAACTCGGTCAGTTCGTGCTCAACCGTATAGTCAGAGTCGAGTACAACAATACCGATACGGGCCCGACGATCGGCACCCGCGTTGGTCGTGAATGGCAGGTGCTCCAGCCATTCGGTTTGCGTCTCCAGGACGGCGGCCATCGTTAGCGGGCGGCGATCAGACCAATTTCCACCGTGAACGACGGTGACGCGAGGCGAGGCGACTCGACGCACGCGCGCGCCGGCGCGTTACCGCCCTTCGACCACTCGTCCCATACGGCATTCATCTCCGCAAAGTCGTCCATGGTGTTAAGCCAGATGGTTGCGGACAACGCTTTCGACTTGTCCGTGCCGGCTTCCGCGAGCAGCGAATCAATTTGATCAAGGATGGCTTTGGTCTGCTCGGTTACTGTCCCGCCAGGCGCGCTCTGCGCGACCTGACCCGCGAGATAGACGGTGTCGCCGTGAATGACAGCCTGACTCATTCGGTCATTGGTGTGTTTGCGTTCGATGCTCATTATTTTCTCCTCGAGATGTGGTGATTCGATTACGCGGGATCTCTAGCAGTGGACTTGACCATATCTGCCGCTTTCTCCGCAATCATGATCGTGGGTGCGTTGGTATTGCCGGATGATACGCGCGGCATGATCGACGCATCCACCACACGCAGGCCTGCCAAGCCGTGGACGCGCAGCTGTTCGTCAACCACTGCGTTGGGATCCTGGCCCATACGGCAAGTGCTGACTGGATGATAAACCGTTGCTCCGGTAGTAGCCGCGTAGTGCAACAGTTCGTCGTCAGTATTGAGATCCGCCCCCGGCGTGATTTCCTCTTCGATGAATTCGGCCAGAGGATGCGCCTGCGTCAGCTGACGGGCAACACGCATTCCCGCGACCAACGTACGCTGGTCTATTTCGTCGTGCAGGAAGTTGGGCTGAATCCGTGGTGCAGCAAACGGGTCCGCCGAGCGAATGTGAATGCTGCCGCGACTTTCAGGACGCAACTGGCAGGGGCCGATGGTCAGCCCTGGAAAGTCATCGGGCACACGCTCCTTCGGGTTCCTGAAACTCGCATGCGCAATGTGGTACTGCACATCCGGCGTCTCGAGCTCGGGACGGGTGCGTACAAACCCGTAAGCGACACCGGCCGGGACGCTGAGGGCGCCGGTACGGCCGTAGAAGTACTTCCAAACCTCTGCCGCGAGGTTGAGACCCTGTATGCGCTCGTTCAACGTTCGCTTGCCGCGTACCTTGAAGGTCATGCGCGACATGTAATGGTCATGCAGGTTCTCACCAACCCCTGGCAGCCCGTGCACCACCGGGATGCCATGTTCCTGCAGCAATTCGGGTTGGCCGACGCCAGACAGCTCCAGCAATTGCGGCGACTGTACGGCGCCTGTGCTCAAGATGACTTCGCGGGCTGCTCTGATTTCGCGCGTGCGTCCGTTCTGTGAAATCTCAACGCCGACGGCACGGGTACCCTCGAACAGGACCTTGGTTGTATGGGCCGCCAACTCAACACTGAGGTTGGGTCGCTTTTCTACCGGATACAGATACGCACGCGCAGTACTCAGACGCCGCCCGTTTTTCATGGTTGTCTGAAAGTAACCGAAACCTTCCTGAGACGCGCCGTTATAGTCCGGGTTCAGCGGGTAACCAAGCTCTCCCGCAGCTTCGATCAAGGTATCCAGTAGTGAGTCGGTCTCACAGACATCCGCAATATTGAGCGGGCCACTCTCGCCACGAAACGCCGGGTCGCCGCCACCTTCACGATGTTCCGCCTTGCGGAAATACGGCAATACATCCTCATACGACCAGCCACGGTTACCCATCTGCGCCCAATCGTCGTAGTCGCGCGCCTGTCCACGGACGTAGACCAAACCGTTGATCGAGCTTGAGCCACCCAACACGCGGCCGCGAGGAACGGGGATCGGACGGTTGCCGGTTTTGGGGTCAGGCTCTGTATCGAACAACCAGTTGACGCTCGCCATCGTCATCGTCTTGACGTAGCCAACGGGCAGATGGATCCACATATTGGTATCGCGTTTGCCAGCTTCCAGCAGGCAGACGGTGACGCGCGGGTCTTCGCTCAGGCGGTTCGCCAACACACAGCCGGCGGAACCAGCGCCGACAATAATGTAGTCGTAGATAGGCATAAGGACTCTAAATGCTGAGGTCTAACAGGTTGTAATCCTTGAGAGACGCGCGCGTGTTCTGATCCCAATTGTGGGTTTCACCCGTCTCTGCAAATGGTCGGTATTGGAAAGGCTGCTCGTCAGGGAAACGTTGACGCCGAGCATCAATGCCGAGTGCTATCAGGCGCGCGCGCCTGCGAATACGCTCCGAATCATAGACGGCTGCTTCGTTATGCAATCCACCACCCTGTACGCCCAGAACGGATGAGCGTCGGTGGAACCCGAAGTTCACGGTCACGCGCCAGTCCTGGCTGGTGTTCGCAAATGACCCGTGTAACAGCTGGCGGTTATTGATGACCACGTCACCGGGCGCACAGATGAGCGGTACCGCGTCTGGCAGTCGTTCCGACCCGACTTCGGCAACGCGGGCCGCGATATCAACCTTGCCTTCGGCATGACTGCCTGGAACAACCCACACGCCATTTGCAGCCGTACAGCCGTACAATTGCCCCATGAAGTTGAAGCCGTGTATGCCAGGGTCCCAGTCAGGGTTATCCCAATGTGTTGCGCCATCCTGATGCCAGGCGACTGATGCACCGAGCCCTGGTTCTTTGATGAACAAGGCTTCGTTGAACGGGACAAAATCGTCCCCGTTAATGGATGCCGCGACTCGCAGCAGTTCCGGGTGACCATACACACGCAGACAAGCATCTGAAAACTGCAGTGACCCCAGAATCAGATACACGACCTTTTCAGGCGCGTCCGCTGCGGGCTTGGGCTCTAACATCTTGACTGGATGGCGACCACTCGCCTGCGCCGTGCCGCCAAATGGATCCGCCAGCGGTTTGGACCAGAACAGCGTTGGGGCTTTGGAGTCGGCGCCGTAAGCTGGACGACCTTGCGCATCCAGGGCTGCCCCTTCGTGGGTCGGCAACCGTTGCATGATGGTTTTCAGATCGGCCTCGATATCGGCAAGCTCTGGCGCCTCGAGAACGCCCTGAAAGACGTAGAAACCGTACTTCCAGTACGCATCCACGATGACCTGCTCGAGGCGGCCGCTGGCATCGAAGCGAATCGGACCACGATTGGGTAGGCCCAGCGCGCGTTGTTCACCCTCGCGCAAATAGGTTTCCATCTCGGCGGAGGCGTCGCCGTAGGTGACTGCAGCTGACTGGGCCATCGTGTGTACCTGGATGTGGGGTGGCGGCAAAGCGAGCATAGGCGCTTGCGCCTGACGCCGGCAAATCGCTGACTGTCGCGAACCACATGCAGACTTTCCGCACAGGCGTCCGACAAAGACTTGGGTGATACACTATCACGCTCGCCTCTTGGCTCCAGCAGTATCCGTTGTCGATGGTTTCCGTACGTCTCTCGTCTGGTTGCGTGCGTGCCGACCCGCGCGCACGCCCTGGAATCTGGCTCGCGCTAGCATTGACCGCGGTGTTGATGGCCGCACCTGCCGTGGGGGCGCGGGAGTCTGTTCGCGTGGTTGCCTCATTCAGCATCCTCGCGGACCTCGTCCAACAGGTTGGCGGCCCGCTCGTGAGGGTTACCTCGCTGATTCCGCCCGACCGCGATGCACATCTATACGAGCCGCGTCCAACGGACGTACGCACGTTTGCGCGCGCGCAACTCATTATCGTCAACGGTCTCGGTTACGAACCATGGCTCGAGCGACTGATGGGGGCGAGCCGCACAGGGGCGACGACAATCGTGGCGTCCGAGGGTGTGCAGCCACTCACGCAAGCGTTTCATGAAGCGCACATGCACGGCCACGACCACAAA
>CEUN01009294.1_pt1 | contig 16766 bp, 13 predicted proteins | sample 361501 | NCBI WGS metagenome assembly CEUN01 (sample SAMEA2622801, study PRJEB7988) | marine metagenome | biome: marine biome (ENVO:00000447); feature: marine epipelagic mixed layer (ENVO:xxxxxxxxx); material: "saline water (ENVO:00002010), including plankton (ENVO:xxxxxxxx)" | depth 120 m | reverse complement strand
TCTGGTCGAACGATATAACTTAATGAAGCCGAACCAGGGGTGAGATCGGCCCAACCACAGTCAAATTTTATGGCTGCCATAGAGGCCGTCGACAAACTACCACCACACTGAAAAAAATCTTCCACGCCACATAGCTCTTCTATCAAACAATCTAGACCCGGATTATGGCCTACTAACATGCAGTAGCGACAATTGTACGGTTGAGCTTGCACGATATCGAGTAGCGTTTCTAAACTAGCCGCATATATTCGATTGTTAATTTGAATCTCATTTTCATCCAAAGAAATAAAGGCAGCCAGCCCTCGAGCAGTAGATAGCGCACGGTTAGCGGATGAACAGATAAGCCTTTCGGGGAAAATTCTTTTTTTTTTAACCAACATGCTATGGCCCTGGTTTGTATTAAACCTTTATTGTTAAGTAAACGTTCAAAGTCCGCTTTACCTCCCCCACTCTCAGCTTGACCGTGTCGCAATAATAAAAGCAGTTTTTTCATTTGGTTTTCCCAACTAATTCTTTAATTTTATACCAATTATACACTTTAAAAGCTGATCATCGAACCGGTTTTTGTTGACGGCAGGCCAGAGGTCTAAGAACATTTAAAAAAATGTCTTTGTCTTATAAATTAAAAGAGAGAGTTCCATGGGAAAGTTACGTCATATTGCACTTTCTGTTAAAGACCCGGAGGCGAGTTGTGAGTTTTTTAAACAAGCTTTTGATATGTTTGAGGTTGGTAATTCCGGAACCGGCACTAAATATTTAACTGATGGTATAGTAAATATCGCACTTTTAAATAGGAATGGTAAGCCCCTAGGTTACAAAGGAAAAGAACCATTCTTTGGGTTAGACCATTTCGGAATTTGGGTGGACGATATTGATAAGGCATGCAAAAAAGTAGAAGCTGCAGGTGCTAAACATATTATGGGTAATAAAACCGGCGACCCTAATAGTTTTTATGAAATAAAGTATCGTATGCCAATGGGTGAAGTGTTTGACATTACCGCTGGAGGCTGGAGAGGCGCTGTAAAAGACGTGATACCGGCCAATGATTGATAACAAAATAATGTAGGTAGAAGGGATCACGAAATAAAAATGGTTGTTAGTAATGATCTCGCACAGGCTTGGCTGGATGACGGTTTTGTTCTTATTCGAGGCGTTTTCCCGGAGGAAATGATGAATTTACTCCGTTTAGGAACTAAGAAAGCAATGGAAGACCCCGGCCCTACCGCTAAAGAATATGCAGAGGAAGGTAAAGGAAGATTTTTTACTGACCACCACATGAGAAAACGTATACCAGAGTTCAATGATTTTCTCTCAAATTCATCTGTAAAAGACATTGCCGCTGGGCTCATGAACACCAAAAAACTTAATCTATTTGATGAACACTTGTTAGTTAAAGAGCCGGGAACCGAGAACCCCACATATTGGCACCAAGATCTACCTTACTATGAATTATCTGGTTCTCAGATTATCTCTCTTTGGATACCAATGGATCCAACAAGTGCAGAATCCGGTGCCATTAGTTTTATACGAAACTCTCATAAATGGGGTAAAATATATCAGCCTATTAGAATTGGGCTGGGTGATTTGGTAGAAGAGGCAGAATATTTTGACGGACCGGCTCCTGAAATTGAAAACGAACCCGAAAAATACGACATAGTTACTTTTGATAATCTGGAGCCCGGAGATTGCTTGGCTTTTCAGGCAGCCGTTTTGCATCACGCCTCTCCAAATACAACCAAAAGCGAACGCCGTAGAGCTGTCTCTATTCGGTTTGCCGGCGACGACGTTACGTGGCAACCCCGTTCATATATTCCCTCGGTACCAGATACACCCGATCTTGTCCCTGGCGGACCAATTGATTGCGAGCAGTATCCTTTGGTCTGGTCTAAGGATTAAAGTTTCTTTGGTTATTTAATCAATTCGACCATCGTGTAGTAAACATTAAAAAAATACAAACAAACGAGATTCAATGCTTTGTCGCGGTGCAGCATCATCGGTGGTCAGTGGGTCGACAATTGCTGTATGCGGTGCAAAGCGCGCCCGGCCATCTGTTTCAGAATCGTAAGATTTTATTAACATCGCCTCATTTCTTTGCATCATTGGGAAATAATACCATTTTTGATCAGGATTATGCATAAGCCTATAGGTTTCACCAATTCGTTCAGCAGCCCGTCGTTCAGTTGCTATCAAATTTTCCAATGCCACTGAGCGAGCATCACAGATGGCTAGAGGGTTTTGCTCTACTACGCCCGCGATCGAGCGCCATACATTGACTATTGCAAAACGGTGTTTCAAAAACTCTGCTGCCTTTTCCTGACCAAACCAGTCCTGAACCCGCACTGGTCCAGATTTAACGGTGTAGTCATTATGAGCCCGCTGAACCGGCTCACGCACTTTCTTGACTCTGCGAATACCCTCGTCCCCTGCCCGGAGAGTATGATCAAAAACAACCACCTTTTTAGCTGCTAGTTCCTGTATCAGGAAAACCTCGAGCTCAGTATTATAAATATCTTCGATTTGTCTTTCATCGTAAAAATCTGTTACCCTAGTCTCCAACTTCACTAAGGAGAAACCCTCTCTGTCGAGAGAAAGCTCAGCGGTCAATGGGCGCCCATTTGTGATGGGGATCATTTTGGTTTCATATTCGCCGATATGCTCGGATTTTCCTCCACCCGGAGTGGAAGGCACATTTACGGGTTTAATACCAGTATCAACTAAAAAATTGATACCCGCCTCAATCATTTCGTCTTTTCGTTTTGGTTTTACTTGCACCATAGCGAAGATCCTTTTGAGGCATGGTCGAACATTCTAATACTGTAATTGATCAAATTTCGAATACACGATCAACATGTTTTTCGGAGATACTTGAGAATTAATGAAAAAAAATGACTAATAGATTATCTTACTTGGAAACCTTACTTTTCTCTTGGGAGTTTGTATTGTTTTTGGTATACGGCTAGTTCTGGAGCCAAATTGGCTTCGACTTTGCAACCTGAATGCCGCAATAGCTCAGATGGTAGAGCAATTGATTTGTAATCAATAGGTCCCGAGTTCGATCCTTGGTTGCGGCACCAGGTTCCTAGTTTTGAATTTTAAAGCTAAATGAAAATTTAAACATCGACTTTCATTCTCCTCTTAAACGAACCAGTCGAGCATAGTCTTTAACTGCCTTTACCATGGGCCATTTAGGTTTATAGCCTAAATATTTTTTGGCTGCATTTAGATTGAATGGCTCCGGAACAAAACTTGTTCCCTTAGATTTTTTCCAAGCCGATTTAGTAAGCTTGATTGAGGCTCCAGGTATTTGACTTTCAACTATTTTTATAACTTCTTTAACCCCTGTGAGTTTGCCATCACTAATGTTAAATATCCGCTGGGATGGATTTGTTTTCTTTTTAAAAGCAAGCGCCACGGCCTCCCCGGCATCGGGTGCATAAAGATATTGATTTATATCCGTCACGGGCTGCCGGATTGTTGACTTGCCATACAAAGCCGAAGGTTCAACCACATCCCTCATGAATGCAGATGCTCGCGACGTGTAATATTGGCTAATGCCATAAACCGAAGAAAACCGCACAGCAGTCAAGTCAACGCCGTAATCACGAGCGTAAATCATCCCTAGCATTTCCGCAGAAAGTTTTGTTGAACCATAGTAAGAATTTGGACCCCAACGATGGTTTTCATTCCATGGTTTCCCGTCGCGAACACTTGCGTCAAACACACCAATCGTGCTCGAAAATACCATCTTTTTTAATTTAGCAAGGCGGTGTGCTTCGAATATATTAACGGAGCCAATGATATTTACACGGGCAGCAAGCGACGGGTTGGTTCGGGCCTTTTCGGGCAAAAGGGCAGCCGTATGTACAATACCTGTAATATTATATTTTTCAATCACTCGCATGATATTTGGCAAGTCAAGTATATCACCAACTTCGATCGAATACGGTTTTCCTTCCATCACCAAGTCAATGTAACGAGCATTAGGCGTAACATCATAAAACAAAATATTTTCGTTTTTTGCCGCTAACGCTGCCGCGGAATGAGTTGCTATTAGTCCTGCGCCTGTAATCAGCACTGTCATTTTAGCCCCCTGATCGGAAAACCTTGGAGTACTGAATTTAAATCTAATAAATTTTTAATAATTTATATTACCTTTTTACGACGTTCAAAATGACCCAGACCGGGGCGATAGCTTTTTTCATCTAGGAATTGAGACATTCCCTGCTCTCGGCTATTTTCCTTGTCCACATATTTTAAGGCATCGCTCTTGGCATTCAGGTAATCTGCGGCTTCAGGCTCATTCATAAAACGTACAGCCCTTATGGCTTCCTTAGTATATTTTACTGCTGCTGGACTTTTCTGTTGCATTAAACGCGCAAGTTTCATTACTTCTGACTTAAGCTTGCTAGCAGGTACAGATTTGTTAACCATTCCAATCTCCATAGCCCTCTTTCCATTAAATGGTTCACCCGTCGTACCATAATAGATAGCATTTCTGTAATTCATTACCTGACCAATATTCCAGCTGACAATACCCCCCGGAATGATTCCCCAGTTTACCTCGGACAAACCAAATGTGGCGGAGTTAGACGCAATTGCAAAATCGCAGGCACTGACCTGAGTAAAAGCTCCGCCAAAACAATACCCATTCACCATCGCAATTGTTGGTTTTGGAAAACGCGACAGCTTTTGCCACCGCCAGCCGTTTGAAGCTCTGCGAGCTTTTGCTCGAGCTGCGGGATCATCAGCGGTTCCACGAAAGTAAAGTCTAATGTCTTGTCCGGCACAGAAGGCCTTTCCTGCCCCGGTCAACACCAAGACGTCAGTGTGTGGATCGATAGATAAGTGATCAATCGCGTCATTCATGTCCAGGTGAAGTTGTGGGCTCATAGCATTTCTCTTTTCAGGCCTGTTCATTATGAGAAATGTAATACCCTTGTTGCGCTCAATTTTCACCGTTTCAAAACTCGGATCCTTTGCCTGTGCTTCAGACTTTTTTCTTTTAGATTTTTTTATCGATTTCTTAGCTGATTTCTTTAATGCCATTACATCTTCTCCAGAATACTAAATTTGAGTTAGCGATATTGTCGACAATTTTATTATGTTAAACAATGCGGATAAGAGAAATTCTTTCATTTTGTTTTATGACAGTAATTGCCGTTCCAATAACTTCAGATAAAGTATGTACAAATCATTTTTTTGGAGATCAAACAGTGACTCGTTATTCCATCAGCCAACCGGTTACACAGGTTGAAGCACCAAGACTCTTAACAGGTCAAGGCCAATATACAGATGATGTAAAACTGCCATTTGAATGCCACGCCGTTTTCCTTCGTTCTCCGCACGCCCATGCAAAAATTAAATCTATTGATGTCGGCTCGGCCAGAGTTTTACCGGGTGTGATTAATATTTTCACTGGAGACGATTGTGCTGAGGACAATCTAGGCCCGGTTGCCGGCAATGCACCTCCTAAACGGAAAGACGGAAGGCCCGGATTTAGACCTCTTCGAGAGGCGATGCCTCGAGACAAGGTTGTTCATGTCGGACAACTATTGGCTATGGTTGTTTGTGAAACCATAAATCAAGGCAAGGATGCAGTTGAATGTATAGAAGTTGATTATGAAATTTTACCGGCCACAGTAAGCCAAATTGAGAATAATCGGCCAGAAGCCAATCAACTATACGTCGGCGGAGAGAGAAATGAAGCGTTTACCTCTATAAAGGGTGATTTGGAAAAAACGAATACAGCCCTGTCAAACGCCCCGCACGTTATAAAAGAAACAATGGTAGTATCGCGAGTTGCAGCCAATACGATGGAACCTCGTGCCGTGGTCGCAAACTATGATTCCGGACGAGACCATTATACAGTTTATGCCTGTCAACAACGCCCCTTTGTATGGCGAAACATGATGACCAAGAAAATGTTCGATATCGAAGAAAATCAGATGACAGTCATTGCGGGAGATGTTGGAGGTTCTTTTGGCATGAAGGGTGGACTTACTCCGGAAGTTCCATTAGTGGCTTGGGCTGCCAAACGGGTGGGGCGACCTGTTAAATGGGTTTGTGAACGCAGTGAAGGACACATTTCAGATGACCAAGCTCGTGACGTTGAATTCGAAGCAGAGCTTGGTTTCAACGATGACGGAAAATTTCTAGGTTATCGTGTTCGGGCCTACGCAAATGTCGGTGCGTTTCTCTCAATGAACGGTTTTGGAACCCCTAATGGTGCCGCCAGCTATCTTTGTAGTACCTACGACATGCCAACGGTATTCGGACATTCAACCGCCACCCTTACTAACACTGTACCCATGGCAAATTATAGGGGGCCGTCTGGCACACCGGGAAGTTATGTGCTGGAACGTCTTATAAACCTTGCGGCAGAGAAACTTGGGCTCGATCATTCTGAAATCCGTCGAAGAAATTATATTGCACCAAACGCTATGCCTATCAAATTGCCTAATGGACAAACCTATGATTGCGGGGAATTTGAAGCTGTCATGGACAAATGTCTTAAACTAGCAGAATACGACAACATTCCATCCCGCCGAAAGAATGCTGAAAAGCGAGGAAAATTGTACGGAGTAGGTGTCTCGTCAAGTGTAGACCCCTCGGGCAGTCCTGCTCCGGAAGCAGCCGAACTACGATTTGATCCAGGGGGCACCGTGACGGTTTTGACAGCTTCTACGGCTGGTGGACAAAGCCACGCGACAATTTATACCCAGATTGTTTCGGAAACTTTAGGTATAGATGCAGAAAAAATCCGAGTGGTCGAAGGTGACACCAGCAAGCACAGTTTCGGCTCTGGAACTGGCGCTGCCCGAACAGCAACAATTTGCGGCAGTGTGGTCTTGTTAGCCGCAAAAAAAACACGCGATAAAGCAAAGAAAATTGCAGCCCATATGCTGGAAGCTGCATATGATGACATCGAATTTGACCAAGGCGAGTTCATAGTTGCTGGAACGGATCGGCAAGTTTCATTTTCAGATGTAATCAACGTCGCATTTGAACCATCAAAGGTTCCAACGGGAATGGAATTTGGACTCTACGAAACTGCAAGTTGGTCGCCGGAAACTACAAACATTCCCAATACATACCATGTTTGCGAGGTCGAAATTGATCCAGATACCGGTACAACCGAACTTGTCCGCTATGCCGCCGTTCACGATGTCGGGGTTGAATTAAACCCTGTTCTTGTAGATGGACAGGTGATTGGGGGAATTGCTCAGGGTGTTGGGCAAGCCCTGATGGAGCAAATGATATATAATCGGGAGGGTCAGGTTATAACGGGCTCATTTATGGATTATTGTATGCCACGCGCCTCTGATTTTTGTGAATTCACTTTAGACCGACATCCCGTTCCCACGTCGACTAACCCCCTTGGGGTAAAAGGAGCTGGAGAGGGCGGGACAGTCGGTGCTTTGGCCGCTGTGATGAATGGTATAAATGACGCGCTAGAACGTGTGGGCGTCCATAATTTGGGAATGCCAGCTACTCCGGAACGAGTATGGAAGGCAATTCAGAAAGCGTCTTAACTATGTTTCTGCGAGCCTGCCAGGTAAGAAACCCCTCAGCCTATGCATTAAATAAAGCACTAAAATTATCGTTCCGGCATTAAATACCGCACCTATTAAAAAGGGCAATGTATAGGAGCCTGTCTGGTCGAATAAATAGCCGCCAATCCAGCCTCCAACGCCCATCGCAACCGCACCAACAAAGAACACTACACCCGTTCGTTTGCCAACTTCCGTTATAGGAAGATGATCCCTTATCGCTACTGCGTACACAGGAAATAGGCCCCCATACCCTAGACCGAACAGTGCCGCTACAACATACAAAACCCAAAGTTGGTAAGTAATTGTAAAGACAACAAGCATAACCGCCTGCACTGATGCAAATATAAGGAGTGCACGTATCCCCCCCCAACGGTCAGACAACAGCCCTAGAAGTAGCGCCCGACTAATAAAAGCGCAAAGGAGCATGGTAGATTGCACCCCTACAGCGTTTTGTATTGGGTGACCCCGATCTGTAACAAAAGAAACGAGATGCCCGAGTGGTAAAGACATAGCTACGCAACAACCAAAAATTGCAAAACATAGACCCTTTTGCAAATTACTGTCAGAAATTTTTGGGATCTTTAACGATTTAATAGAGCCGCGAGTGGTTCGCTCCAATCCGTCGCTTTGTTGTACAGGTGGCTTATGGTAAACAATAAAACACAATGGCAACATGATAAACAACGAAAATATACCGTACCAAAAAAACATGGACCGCCAACCAATCTCCGGCATCACGTAACCAAAAACCGGTAGCCAAACTATTCCTGCCAAAGCTTGTCCACTAGCTACAATACCCACAGCGCGTCCCCGGTGTCTGGTATACCAGCGAGCAATATTAGCTAGAGCTGGAGCGGCGAGTGCTCCCTGCCCAGAAAGCCCAAACATTACAAGGTAAATGGCATATAGTTGCCACGCCGAGTCGATCGCACTTACCAACATTCCACCGGAACCCACCATGATTGAAGCTAAAAATGCTGGGGCGCCAAATCCAAGCCTATCAACAATCCGACCCATAATTAAACCACCAAAACCAGAACCGATAAATTGAAGAGAAAAGGCAAGAGAAGGAACCTCTCGTGGCCAGCCAAAGTCGACCGCCATTTCTTTTAATGCCACAACTATCATGAACATCCCGCCACCAGTAATAAACAACATCGATACAGACCCAACTAGCACTAGGGTCCGGCGGCGTGAAAATTCAGTTTCTGTTTTAGACATTTGTTTACAGTTTTGTTGATGTTGTTCTTGCGATTTATTTTGTCGTGATACAACAGGTTAGGCCACCGCTATGGTAACAATTATTTAGGGGACTTGACCAGCAGACGATGAAACGCGAAAAACAACATAACACTAATCAATACAAGGAGAGGTAAATGCCTTTAGGACCGAATGAAGATACACCTAGCCGAAATCGTTTGGAGGGAAAAGTAGCGATCGTAACCGGCGCAGGATCGATTGGGGATGGTTGGGGAAATGGAAAGGCTGCAGCCTATGTTTACGGCAAGGAAGGGGCAAAAACATTTTGCGTTGATTTTCGTCAAGAAGCTGCGGAAGAAACTGTAAATTTGATAAAAGATATTGGCGGCAAAGCAAAAGCTTTTGCAGCAGATGTAACAGATGAGAAAGCCGTACAGGCTATGATAGAATCCTGCATGGAGACATGGGGACAAATCGATATTTTACATAATAATGTTGGTGGTCAGGGAGTTGGGCGCAGTTTAGACACTATTACAGTGGAGGATTGGGACGCCACCTTTGCCCGCAATGTTACATCTGCCATGCTTACATGTCGATCAGTCGTTCCAATAATGGAAAAACAGGGTGATGGTTCTATTATAAATATCTCCTCGATTGCGGCACTAAGACACCTGAATTCCAATACAGCCGTTTATTCTTCAACCAAAGGTGCCATGATTGAGTTTACAAAAAATATTGCCATTCAGCACGCAAGCTCAGGAATTCGTGCGAATTGTATTTGTCCGGGGTATATAGATACACCCTTTATCAGACGTTTAGTGAATGGCAAACCCTCGTATACATATAAAGGCTACACTTCTGCAGAAGAATATGCCGAGGCACGCAATGCTATTATCCCTTCAGGCCGAATGGGCACGGGTTTCGATGTAGCTTACGCTGCACTATTTCTTGCCTCTGATGAGTCAACCCATATTACTGGAACGCATTTCCCCGTTGATGGCGGAGTTACACAAACCTGTCCGGGTGTTTGAAACGAGATAAAGGTCAGCGGGTCGGGCAAAGTCAATGTCCTCAACTTTAATTAGGTTGCGATTAAGAAGCCACCTCGTACTTATCGCGCTTCACCCCTATAAGATTTTGTCCTTCGACCCTAATCAACCTCGTATCATTTTCTCTGCTGGGTGAATGTAGATCTCCTTCATTATAGATATACGCATCTCCTGGCTTTAGCCGATATTCCTTCACTCTCCTAACTTTACCTGGGTTCCCTCCAGCAGGTTTTTGTATGCATTCCCAATCGGTCATTATTGTTTCACCCACAGCCTGACCATATATAGCCCAACTCGGACCGTGGTCATGAGGATTACTTCCCTTAGCACCATTATAACTATGGGCTAAAATACAAAAATTAAACTCTGGGTCCTCATAAAGTAACTGACGTTCTTCTTGCCCCGGATTTTCAAAATGCTCTGCGACAAATGCCGAGTCTCCACAGGCCACCGAAATATAATCACGTACTTTCTCTCGTCCCGCTGGGCCATTGTCTGCCGCCATCGCCGCGTGACAATCTGCCGAGAGTTGTTCAAGCGTATAAGCCATTTTGTATTCTCCTCAACGGTTTATAGATCTATTAAATCGTTACATAGGTTCGCAAATATCTCATTGGAATTCAACGGAATACGATATTTTAAAAACACTCTTTGAGTAATTCATCAAGTAGCTGGTTAAATCTTTCGGGAAACTCCAGATAAATCATATGGCCGATATCAGGTATTATTTCATGTCTTGTTCCTGGCATCGCTTCGGCTATGCTGATTGCGACCTCCTCAGAAGCTGTTTTATCATATTCTCCAGAAACTATCATTGAGGGTATATGAGTACTTCCGGTCCACTCATAAATATTAGCATGTTTCAAGGATTGAAATTGACGCAGATAGCCTTCCTTTGAAATGACCGATGTCAACTCTATCCCTTTTTTTACTACCTTTGGCAGAGCCCCTGGCGCGCAAGAGCGCGGAACATGAAAAGCTGCAAAACCATCCATTCCCATATCTTCAACAAGAGTAACCCTCTCCATTATCTCTTTTTCTCGAGCGTCAGGTTTACTTAAACCGCATCCGACTACTGGTTGAGCTAATGTAAGGGACAATACTCGATCAGAAAATGCACGGTGGAAGGCTGCAACCAATACTGCTCCGTAGGAATGCCCGACAAGATGAACTTGCTGAATATTCAGCTCATTTAAAAACTCAGACATCAACATCACATAATCCGCAACAGACGGTAGGTCTGTCTCAAAAGTTCCGGATTTTCCATAACCAGGGGCGTCCCAACCAATTACTCGGTAACGATCTGAAAAGTATTCGTATTGTGTTTCCCAGTTAACCGACCCACATCCCATTCCGTGAACGAATAATAGCGCATCCCCGGTGCCTCTTTCACGATAGGAAATAGAACACTCGCCAGCTTCAAGTATTTTTAGGTTTGGTAGGGCCATTGAAATTTATTTTTTTATCCCAAGTACGAGAAGGATTTTATGCCACCAACGATTATCTTTGTTGACTATTGGAAGCCCGCTAACCTGAGCCGTTAAACGCTGAAAAAACTGAGCAACCACCACCTTTGCCGCGCCTTCTAACATTCTTCCCCCGATCGCTGCCACCTTACCACTAATCTCAACATTATACTTGTATTCGATAAATGTGCCTCCATCCCTTCCTTTTAAGGTTACTTGACCAGATCCTGAAGAGGCGCCCAATGGCCCCTCAAGGCTACCAGACACCGTTGCTTCGTTGGGCGCGTTAAGGTTCGACAGCTTGACAGATGCCACAAAACGCCCTCGAACGGGTCCAACACCTAAAGACACCTCAGCCCTGTAGTCATTTTCTTTAACCAAGTTGAGCTTATGACAGCCCGGTATGACAGCAGCTAAGGCATCCGGATCAAGCAATGTATCCCAAACATTTTGAATATCTGCCGGAACAAACGTATCGCCTTGCCCTCTTAGAGCAGTATCAGAACTTTCCTTTTTAGATTTTTTACCTCTCGAAACGGGCAGCTCCAATTCGGCACCATGCAAAATTTCACTTATTTTTGCTGGCGTAAGCGGTACAACAATATTTTCAACACTCAATGCATCACAGACCGCGTTCGCCAAACAAACCGGGGTTGACATGCAGTTCCCTTCTGCCGCGCCTTTGGCGCCCAGCGGTGTAAAAGGTGAGGGAGATTCCATATGAAGTAAAACCGGTTCGGGTACTTCAACAGCAGTTGGCACCAAATAATCTGCAAAAGTTCCAGATAAAAAACTACCATCATCAGCAGTCACAAATTCTTCATACATCGCAGCTCCGATACTCTGTCCAAAGGACCCGTAAATCTGCCCCTCAACAATCATTGGGTTCATTAAAGTCCCAGCGTCATGCATTGTTACATATTTATCAACGCGCATTTCTGCTGTATCTGGATCAATCTCGATGCCGCAAAAATCAAAAACAAACCCGTAGGTTAATGATGTATTGACCCGGTCTTTTTCGTCCGGCGTTGTTAATTGATCAGGTGACCAAGTCGCGGTTTCCCGAAGTGCCGCATCCATTTCATCAGGCAACAAACCAGGCGACCAATGCGTACCACCTGCCACTCGTCGAAAACTAAGAGTATTATCTGCATTCTCTCGGTCAAAAATTTGACCATTACCAAACTCCACTTGTTCTGCTGGTATATTTAAAAGCTGAGCCGCGATCCTAGATAATTTTTCTCGAATCTTTTTGCCAGCCATTTGGGCCGCCACAGCGGTTCCAGGTGAAAATCTACATGAGTATGTACCCGCCGCAATTGACCAAGGGTCCTTGTGTGTATCATGCTCAACATTTACACGAATATCTTTGGGCCTAAGACCCAATTGATCTGCAACAATCTGAGAAAGAACCGTTCCGTGTCCTTGACCCTGTGGCGTTGTATCACTCGTAACACTGACGGATCCGAGCGGATCGACATTAACAGTCGCCATCGAAATAGCCCCATCTTGAGAACCCTTTTTTCTCCTTTCCTCAACCGGGACGATCGTGCTCAGATACCCCATATTCGACATACCGGGTTCAACTACTGCGGCATATCCGATACCGTATATCTTTCCTGACGCACGCGCTTTTTTTCTTCGTTGTAATAATTCTTCAAGCCCTCCTTTTTCTATCGCAATCTCTAAGGCCCTGGGATAATTGCCGGAATCATAGAGTGCTCCAGCTGGGGTCTGGTATGGAAAAACATCTGCCTCCAGTAAATTTCTCCGAATTACATCCAGTGGGTCCAATTCCAATTTTACAGCAATTTTGTGCATTAACCTCTCAATGGCAAAATACATTTGTGGACCACCAAAACCACGCACCAATCCACCGGGAATTTTATTGGTCATAACTAATCTATTCGTTACATCGAGGTTCTTCACCTTATAGGCTCCACTCAATGCACCATGCATACGATAAAGTGGTCCAGGCATCGGAGAACGCAAATAAGCTCCATAATCATCGAGCTGATCAATCCGCATGCCAATCATTTCTCCGTCATTTTTTACAGCGGCCTCGATTGTCACTACTCGATTGGGTGCAGAGGATGCCGCCGTAAGATGTTCCAACCGATCTTCAACCCATTTAACTGGTTTTCCTGTAAGCCTGGAACACAATCCCATTAAAACTATATAAGGGAGCACAGCTTGTTTTACACCAAAACTACCACCCGAATTTGCGGGAGTTCTGAGCCGCACATTACTCTCCGGCACTCGGAAAGACCGCGCCATCACCGGATGCCCGGTATAAGGTCCTTGAAAATTCGACAGCACGTCATAGACGTTATCATCAGGAAAATATTCTACGATCGCAACAAAAGCCTCGATGGGCGTCAGCGAGTTACGCGGATACTCCAAATCTAGTGAGAAAGCATGATCGGCTTCCTGGAATGCCTTTTCAGGGTCACCATAAATAAAATTACGCTCCGACAATACATTAGTTCCAGCGTCTTGGTGAACTAATGTTGCTGATTCTTTGGTGGCATCTCTTGCATCAATAATCGGCGTCAAAACATCATAGGTGACGTCAATCAATTCTAGCGCATCCTCAGCTTTATAACGATCACTAGCCACCACAACAGCCACCGCCTCCCCAACAAATCGTACACGATCAACAGCAAGTGCCCATTCATTGAGTGGTTGTTTAACAATAACTAAAAAGGGGTCTGAAATTGCCTTGATATCCTCGCCTGTGTAGACGGCGCTGACACCTCTCAAGGAAGCCGCTTTTGAAACATCGATTGAAACAATTTTTGCACTCGCATGTGGTGAACGCAGGATAGCGGCATGAAGTGTTCCTCTTGGCACTGGGTAATGATCAGCAAATCTTGCCCTTCCAGTCAGAAGACGACTGTCCTCAACCCTTTCCACACTTTGACCAACATAGGGTTCTACTTTTACTGACTGGGGCACTTAAAACACTCCTAGAAAATAACTTAAATTAGAGAATTCCTGTTTTCTTTAAAAATTCTATGACACCATCATGACATTGTTCAGGCTCCTGAATTTGCATCAGATGTCCCGTTCCTAAGACTGTCTGATAGTCAAAGCCCCCATCTTCTGCGAGTGCCTTATTGGCAAAAGCAGGCCCGGGGGCACCCTTTGCCTCTGGATCACAGCCAAATAACTTCACCGGTCCGCCTATATCCGACGCGTTCGGCCACAAATTCAGTGTCATTGCTTGTATATAAATAGAAGCCTCAAATTCTCTGGGACATGATAGCTTCCATCCCCCATTTTGCTCATCTATTTGCAAAACACAGCGAGCCATTAACTCGTGAGCACCGTCGACCCAGGTCGCGTGTGCACGTGTCTCTTTATAATGACGCGCTAACTCATCAGGGTCAGAGAAATGTTGAACCCTTCCCATGGCCCATTCATATAGCCGGTCTTCGAAGATATCCATCCTTTTATATTCTCGATGGCCCTTCGGTGGAACATTTGGTGGGTCAAAAAGAACAAGTGCATCCCATTTAAAACCGAGTTCACAGGCGTGTTTCATTGCTGTACGCCCGGACATGGAGTGGAAAATACCAATATTGGTTTTTTTTCCAAAGCTTTCATTTACAGATTGAAATATATTTTCTAGGTCAAGAGTCATTTGGGCGTAATTATGTCCCGGGAGGCCTGAAACGGCCGTGGGATTTTGGCCATGATTTCGAAAATCGAAAATAGCGAGTTCAAAATCTTCTGCAAACAAACGCCAAAATGGAAAATAACCATCTGCAGCGAATCCGTTTCCATTTCCAAGAAAAATTCTTGGGCCATTAGCGTTACCGTGCATTCTGACGCGAACGACAGCACCATCCCCCATCGTTAATTCAATAATTTCTCTTGGATTAGGTATTTTAAAAGCCATTTTAGTAATTCGTATAATTTTTTAATAAAAAGACGTGGAACCGATTTAAAACAAATTGGATAAAAAATCGACCCCATTTAATTTAGGTTTTGCTAGATGACGGAACTGCATCTCAACTATATAGATATAGTTTAATTCACCGACCGGAAAAATTATGGATTTTCGCTTACTTGTTTTTTTTAGCTGTACCTGTCTAGTCCTCAATACCATGGCGTTTATGACCATCACGCCGGTATTGCCTATTTTATTCAATGAGTGGAACCTGACAGAAACTGAGGGAGGCTTGCTGGGTGGCGCATTTTTCATCGGCTACGTCACCTCGGTACCGATTTTGGTAACACTGACCGATCGAATCATTCCAAAAAAAATATATATATTTTCCGGTCTTGTCGGGGCTGCGTCATGTTTCGGTTTCGCTTGCTTAGCGCATGACTTATGGACAGGTGTATTATTTAGAATGCTAACTGGTGTTGGAGTCGCGGGTACTTACATGCCAGCTCTTAAAGCCCTCGTCGACAGCCTCAAAGAACCTGAAAGAAGCAAGGCCTCAGGTTATTATACCTCGGTTTACGCTATTGGGACCGCCATCTCTATTTTAACTGCAGGCTATGTCACAGAATATTGGGGATGGGAGTTGGCATTTTTTGTCGCAGGAATAGGGATCTGCTTTGCTTTAATCATCGGCATGATTGTATTGCCAAGGGGAACGGTTACAGAGCGGACTCAGGGTCAGATTGCGGATTTTAAACGCGTATTTCGCAATCGTCCCGTCATGATCAATATTACTGCTTACTTCGGACATTTATGGGAGGTGTTTGCCAATAGGGTATGGATTGTCACCTTTTTAGTGTTTGCTGAGTCAGCGCAACCAGGCAGTTTCCTTATATCTGTTACTTGGCTCGCCACGCTTATTGCCTTGATAGGAGTTCCAGCATCAATGTTTTGTGCTGAGTTGGCTGTCAGGTATGGGCGCGAATTAGTTATTCGGGGAAGTATGCTCATTGCCGTTATCGTAGGCGTTGCTGTCGCATTCACCACCAGCTCCCCGCTGTGGATAATCGGTATACTTGCTTTGGCATATGGAATGACTAGTTATTCAGATACAGGAACCATTAATACAGCCACTGTTGTAACAGCAGAACCAGAGGTACGCGGCGCAACAATGGCTGTCCATGCTAGCGTCGGTTTTCTCGGAGGTGTACTTGGCTCCTTAGCAATTGGAATGACTTTACAGGCAACTGGAGGAAAAGACTCCCAAGAGGCTTGGACATTTGCATTTTTGGTAATGGCTGCGGGCTCCGCTTTTGGATTTCTAGTCCGTTGGTGGTTTGGACGAAAACATCATCAGTTATAATCCTTCAACAGCCATAGCATTGGACGCCATTACTGCTTGCCTCATGACTTTCAAGTCAGCATATTCGTCACTTTCATACCAATTTTTTAAGGATTCCATATCAGGAAAGGCAATGATAGTCATTCTTTCAGGGTCCCAATTTCCCTCGATAACTTTAATGATGCTTGAGCGAACAATCTTTGTTCCACCATATTGTTCTATCGTCTCAGTAACTTTTCCCGAATAGGTTTTCATGACCTC
>CEUN01000358.1_pt1 | contig 16807 bp, 20 predicted proteins | sample 361501 | NCBI WGS metagenome assembly CEUN01 (sample SAMEA2622801, study PRJEB7988) | marine metagenome | biome: marine biome (ENVO:00000447); feature: marine epipelagic mixed layer (ENVO:xxxxxxxxx); material: "saline water (ENVO:00002010), including plankton (ENVO:xxxxxxxx)" | depth 120 m | reverse complement strand
GCGCTTGTTAAAGCCGGAGGGCGCAATCTTGAACGTGATGTTGCGCGGCTGAATCAGCGGCGAACCATGCTCGGTCAGATTTATGGCCTTGAAAAAAGAGCAAGCAAAGAGCGTTACCGCAAAGCATCAACAAGTCTTTATGGCTCCGGCATTGGCAGTATTTTTGGAACCTTGGCGAGTCCTGATCTTTTTAAGGGCGGTTTGTTTAAGGAATAGTTATGGTTGAACGCAAACCTTATCAAGCACTAATCGGTTCAGGATATGCGTCCCCAAGGGTCGGGGTTATCCGTTCCCAGTACCAGACACGCTCTGCTGTGGGTGATATTCTCACTCCGTTTGTTGACAAGGTTACTCGGGAGGCAGCGCGAAAACAGGCTCTTGCCGACAAAAATGAAGCATTAATATCCGCTACAAATACTGATTTTAAAATAGCCACCTTTGGTGTCACGATTGAAAATCAGGCCGGTCTGGGTAATCGTAGTGATCTTAAAAAGTTTAAATCTTTAATTCCTTTTGAATTAAGAAAACCCACCTCTGAAGCAAACATTGCATATAACAGGGTTATGTTAGGCCGCTTCGATAGAGAAGCAACAAATAATATGCAGTCTGCTATTGGAGAAATTGCTGCGGTCTCCGGAAATAATATTGAAATTCTTGATCGTAATTTAAAACGATATTGGGAAGAACTGAGAAATTCTACGGTTAAAGCTCCCGGTCTTGAATCATATGGAGACTATCGTAATCCCAATAGTCCTTTAAAGGCCTCTTTTGACAGGCTGGTAGCCAACGCAAGAAACCGGTTAATTAGTAACGATACTGAAAACAAGGTAACCACAGCAGGCATAGAAGCCCTTGAAGAATATAAAAAACTTTTTTTCAATCGGGGGAATGTCAACCCGAAAGATATTGCAACTGCGCGGCAAACAGCACGTTCTTTAAATATCAGGGAATCACAGATTCGATCTGTAGAGGATGAAGTCAGGGTATCCGAATTTAAAACGACTATTGTCGATCTTATGCAGGGAGAATCTATTGCAGACAATCAGAAAATTCTGAGTTGGCTGATTAAGAACAGAGATTCTCTTGCTCGTGATCTTGATGTTTCGACACAAGAACTTGGAAGACAAACTGTTGAAATTTCAAAACTTTTAACCAGTCAGATTAATCAAATAAATAATCAGGCAAAAGAACTTAAAGTCAGAATGACAAATAGTTTAACGCCGTTGTATCGGCAATCAGCGGCTTTAATGGGTGAAAAGGATCATAAAGAAGCTTTGAAAGGTTATAACGAATTACAGACAGGAGTACAGAGATTTATTACCGCAATAAATAATCGCCTGCAAAGCGGAAACTATGAAGGCACTGATTTAGTGGTGTTGCAAAACAATCTGCAAAAAGTAACACAATTTTTATCGTCTGTTCAAAGAGATAAAACGATAAGGGAAAGCAAATATGTTGAAGGTGTAACGCTTGCCGCATCAACTTTTACTGCCGAGATGAAAACTCGCACAACTCTTACAAGGGAACTGGCTGTAGAAACGGCAGAAATGATGCTAACAATCCGAGATCTTGTGGGAAAAATAGGAGAAGACCCCCTTATTTCCGATAAAAATAAAAGACTGGCCCAGACAAAGCTTGGTCAGATGAGTGCTTCTTTAAGATCTTTGCTAACGTCCCGTCCAAAGAGTGAGACTTATACAAATACGTTAAAGATGATGGGTACTTATACTTCTTCTAATGACGCACGAAAGGCTGTAGAGGATCAAATAGTTTTTCAGGAGGGTTTTAACACTGATCCGGAAAGATTAAATCCACGGTCCGGTTCTTTAAATCCTTCTCTGCAATCATCAGAGTATCAACCGTCAAAATTTGCCGAAACAATTAATAAATACAAAGCCCTGCCAACGGCTTTCGTGCGGCACACTGTTGAACTTAGTGGTAAAATTGCAAACGGCACAGCAAAACCAGAGGAGATGAACTATATCTCTGATGTTATTGCCCAATTTAAAAAGGCCGGTATTGTTGAAGGAAGTCAAGGACGATGGTCCTATGGCAATCTTAAACAAATGGGTTTCGATGATAACCTGATTGCCAGTGTTGAACTATACGACGATTTTAAACTAAGCCAATCAGCGACCCTTGATAATAATGAGGCTTCTAGAGAAGCTTTAAAAAATTTCTTTATATATAATGAAAAATCCCAAAAAGAAATTGATGCCGGTCAGGTGTCAAATGAAAAATTAAACAATGGTGTTGCGACAATATTCACCAAGCATTTTGAATTGGATGATGACGATTGGCAGTCGTTTGTTCCAGCTGCTATCCAGACCCGAGCCTTTAATATATTTAAAAGACATCTGACTTTTAATAAAAATTATGAACTTGCCGCAGTTAATGCGGCCAAGGAATTATCTCATTTAGTAGGTTTGTCTAAGTATAACTGGGATCAAGGGGCCGATCTTACCAAAGAGAAATCCTATGCTGTTCGTCCTCTCGAAATGGTTATAGAAACCTATACCCACAACGATAATAAAGACGAAAGTGTCAAGGCTGTTGATGATTATATCAAGACTTTTAATCCCAAATGGAAGCTGGGCGAAACGCACAGGCTCAGTTATGACGCAAGAAACCGGGATTATTTTCTTGTAAAAGTTAAGATTGCTGCAAGTGATGACAGTCTTGTTGGCATGGTCCCAGTAGAAACAGATCAATCTAATCAGATTATCAAGATTAATCTTCTCAAAATTTTGGAACCCATTCACAAAAATCTTCCTGAAGAAAAACGAAAACAACTGGAAGAGGCAAAGAAAAGGGAAATTCGTTTTCGTTCACAGGTTCCTGATAGCGGAACAGGACGATGGAGTTTTGATTATATGAGAACGGGTCAAACTCCTGACGCTAATCAACCACGATGACATCAGGCTTATGACAACAATTTACGATCCTTTGCCACAGATTTTACCGCTTAGACCAAGCGTTAAAGAAATTGGCACACGCGATACAAAAACAAGTCTTAACTGGTCTAATGCCTATCATCTTTCAACAATCCACGATATGTGGGAATTAACAACAAGACCGACTTTTGAGCCGGTTGAAGGATACTTTCCGACTATTGATAGTCTGATGCCCTACAGAATAGAAGAGGCAGAAGATCTTTTAAAATCGCGCAGCCCTGAAGAGTTTTCTTACCGTCAGGGAATTGTGGATCGAAAAGTACAGGCAAGAGAAGAAGATTATAATAACGGATCGTGGCTCCCTGCTACGGTTTTGGGGTTGGCTGACCCCGTAAACTTTGTTCCCTTTGTTGGGCCTTGGTATAAAGGCGTGGGTCTGGCTCGTGGAGCCTTGCGGCTTGGTGGTGGTTTTGGTGCCGTTACAGCAGTACAGGAAGGTATCCTTACTCAATCCATTGGCAGACCTGAAATGGAACAATGGTTTAATATTGGAACGGCTACGCTTGCTGGCGGTCTTTTTGGCGGTGTTCTCGGACGGATCGGATTCCAAAAAAAAGTAAAGGATTGGAGTGATTTAAACGATAACGCACAAGCCTTTTATGACGGACTTTCGGCTCCAGCCAAGTTTCCGGATCGTGTTGTTATTAGAGAAACAATGGACGTGCCGGTTCAACTGAAAATGTCGGATAATGTCATGTTTGTTAATCCCAAACTTGGCATATCAATGTGGGAAACAAAGGCATGGACAAAAGAAAAAGATCCTCTGCCGGAAGAGACATTCAAAGACTGGGATCAATATCAACGATTCCTGATGGAAAAAGAATTTGCTCGTCACAAATTTAAAAGAAAACCGGAGCAGAAGCCGCAAGATTACGAAAAAGAATTAACTGAGACTGCTTTGGTTACAATGCGTGGGGATCAAATTTCCGTTAATAATTATAACGGCATGCTTACCCGTGCCGAGCTTGAACGACAACCAAGCGGCAGTTATGCAATGCCAGGTCTTATTCCTATTAGCCCTGCACACAGGGCGATTAAAGCGTTTCCGAATGATAACTATCTTTCGGTACAGGGATTAGAATTGGTTGATGTTGGTGCGCAGATAAAAGGTAACGCTGTCGGCGTTGCCAAGCCTTATAGTGTTGAAGCCATGACTTACGCACGTTGGGGTTGGGTTCCGCACGAGATACATCATACCATGGAACGAATCTGGATGCGTTCAAAGGGCCGTGATGTAACAGATGGTCCACAATATGGCGGTGTGCCGATAGCACCAGCCGCCTCGCGTTTACGTGATACGATAACTCGGGTTCCTGATAGTGAAACTTATGAATATTTTATGGATCTTGTCGCCAAACGTGTTGCGTCAAGAGACAATGAGAGTTTCAAATTAATTGCTGGTCGTGAAACGGATGAGTTTATTGATGAAGCGGCGGCTCATGTAACAGGCTTTTTTAAAAAATTTGAGGAACAGGCTTTAAAGACAGGTGTCTTTGGCCCTCGAGGGGATAAATCCCTGATGCGTCAACAGATAAAAAATAATACTGATGAGCTGGCCAAAACAGAAAAAGCAATCGACAAGCTTAAAGCGTCAACTGATCGCAAGAAAAATATTGTTGAAGGCCTTGAGCAAAAAAGCCGCGACGGTTTTAAAGAAGGTCTATCGGAAAATCAGTTTAATTTGTTGGTCAAACTCCGCGATGAGATAGACATTGCAGCAACCGAAGGTTCTCGATATCAGCGTCGATTGGGGGCTTTGGTTGCCAAGGCGCACAGGTTACGAACTGAGAATGTCGCGTTGGGCAAGCGGCTGGAAGCCACGGTTGGTGGTGTTAAACAGGATTATTATCCTCACCGTTGGTTACCCGACGTTATTAATGAAAACGAAGATGATTTTAGAAATTTAATCAAAGATCATTTTATTGAAAATCCTGAGACAGTTGTCTTTTCAGAAAAAAATAATCGCTGGTACGTCAACAATAAAGACCCTGAAACGCTTGATGCTCGGGTTGATGCAACAGTTGCAAACATCAAACAGGAAGCGCGGCTTGCCGGATTTGACGGAACGCTTATACCGGAACGAATAGGATCGGGTTTGCGTTATCTGAACAGCCGCGTTCTTGATATTCCGACAGAAAAATTAATGGGTTTTGTTAATGGCAAAGGTGAACGAATAAATTTTATTGATACCAATGTCCGTGCCATGGCCAGTATCTATGCCAAGCGTGTTGGTTCGCAAATCGAAATGGCGCGTAAGTTCGGTGACCGGTTTGGTACAGCGCATCGGGAAGAACTTTCTAAATACATTGACGAAAAATATATCTTTCCCGTTCTGAAAAAACTTGAAAATAAAAAACTAAAACCGGCAGAAAGAAAAAAACTTCAGACCGCATTACAAAAAGCGCACCAAGATAAACAGTCATACATGGATAATTTACTGGATACACAGCATAGAGTTTTAAACCAGTTTGACATTAATGATCCAAGCGCAATGTCAACAAGGCTGGCAGAGGGAATGAGAAACTGGTTTACCCTTGCCTATGGCGGTTCTTTTGCTTTGTCGGCCATGCCTGATGCCGCCCGTCCCATGATGGTTTATGGAGCCAAGGAATTTTTTAAAGCTATTCCAGAGGGCATGCGCGATCTCAGTATGTACAAAGTTATTTCAAAAGAACTGCGAGAGGTTGGTGGAGATCTTCTCGATATTGTCAATGCCAGTACATTAAATCGATTTGTTGATCAGGGCGAACTTGCCGGTTTCGGTAAACGATCCGCATTTGAACGCGGTTTAACTGCGGCGCAAGGCCCGATGTTTATTGCTAATTTGCTCGGACCCTGGACATATCAATGGAAAATGTTCACGGGCCTGATGGCTGGTCATATGATGATTAAATATTCTAAAGATATGGTGGCTGGTACATTAAACAAACATGGAAAAGAAACTCTTTCAATGATGGGCATTGATATGAATCTTGCCCGAAAGATTCTTGATCAGCCTTACCAGCAAAATGGCAAAACCTATTATCTTAATTCTACTGAATGGACTGATGAAGCGTTAAGAACGCGGATAGCTTCGTCTGTGGCGGCTGAAACAAGACGGGTTATGGTACAGCCGACTATCGGAGATAAACCAAATATTATGTCCGGCATATTTCGGACGAACAACAAAACAGCATTAGGGATCGCACAGTCTAAATTTTTCAAGAAACTTGGCTTTAATGTAGTGGGTAACAAGATTTCTCATCCTATTGCTGCTTTGCCATTTCAATTTATGTCGTGGCCAATTTCTGCCATGACCAAGGTAACATCAGAGGGCTTGCAACGCCGTGATGCCGCCGTCTTTTTCGGTGCTATGGGCATGGTAAGCATGGGTTATTTGTCCGGTATGTTCAAGCATTACAACTGGTTTGATATGAGCTTTGAGGAGCAGATGATACGGTCGGTTGAACTGTCCGGTGTTGGTGCCTTGTTTACTGATGCACCGTTAATGGTAGAAGAAATTACTCAAGGCGATTACGGGCTTCGTTCCATGCTTGGCCATGATCCGCTTTATGACAGGTCAGAGCATGATGCAATCGGTCGGTTCTTTGGTCCGGCTATCGGAGGATCGATTGAGGTAATTGACGCTCTTGTTAATCCTGATATGCGGTTGAATGAGCGTAGCGCAATTGTGCGTCGTGCCATTCCATTTGCCGGTTTATTTTATCTCAAGGGCATTTCCCGTTTTATGGAAAGAAATGCTCTACGCCCTGCGATGGGCCTTGTTTACGATGATTAGGGTATAGTGCATGGCAATAATTATTAATGATACCGCCCCTCGAAACCAGTATACATCAACCGCTGGGCAAACGGTGTTTCAGATTTCTTTCGAGTTCTTTGATAATGCGGATATCAAGGTCTACAACGGCACATCTCTCTTAACCTATGCGGCTTCTCCTTCAAATGGAACGCAGTACAGCGTGGCAGGGGCCGGAACCAATGCAACCGGAAACTCCAAAGCCATTACGCTTGGTAGTGGAGGGGCCAGCAATGGGGATATCATTACAATTACCCGTGATATTGCTGTTGCACGGACATCGGACTTTCCCACGTCAGGCCAGTTCGAGATTGATACCCTTAATACGGATCTTGATAAGCTGACAGCAATGGTCAGTGAGCGTGAGGATGCGATCAAGCGTTCTGTTCATGCCCCTGAAACGGATGCCACGGGTATTGATATGGAATTGCCCGTCAAGGCGACCCGTGCCACCAAGGTTCTTGCTTTTGATAGCGATGGTGATCCGACTGTTAGTACAAAAACCCTGTCTGCCCTTGAATCAGAGGCAGATAATGCTGCGACAAGTGCGGCGGCATCAGCTTCTTCTGCAACAGCGAGTGCGAGTTCAGCGACGGCGGCGGCCAGTTCCCAGAGTGCAGCCGCAACAAGTGCAACAGCAGCCGCATCGAGTGCCACATCAGCCAGTAACACAGCTGCGACACTTTCTGGTGCGGCATCAACAACGTCTTTAGCGATTGGTACAGGATCAAAAGCATTTACGGTGGCAGCAGGTCTTGCGTTTGTAGCCGGAGATTATGTTCTTTGTACCTCTAATGCAGATACAACAAATTATATGCACGGGCAGATTGCAAGCTATAGCTCCACGACCCTCACAGTAACAGTCGATACTGTTGGTGGATCAGGAACGAAGAATGACTGGACGATACGCCGGTCTGGTGTAAAGGGTGCGACAGGCGCAACTGGATCGACAGGATCAACCGGATCAACAGGGGCAACAGGAGCTCAAGGACCGCAAGGAGCAACAGGAGCCCAAGGACCAACGGGTCCACAAGGACCCCAGGGTGATACGGGGGCTGCTGGCTCGGTTACTTCCATGGCTGACGGGTCGGCTGGAAGCCCTGCTCTGGCCTTTGCTTCTGACACCAATACCGGATTATTCCGACCAGGGGCCGATACATATGCGATTAGCACGGGTGGAACTGAAAGGCTAACAGTCTCATCTGCCGGTCAGTTAAAGATTGCTTCTGATAATCTTTTATTTGGCACCGCCAGTAAAGGCGTGTATCTCGGAGTAACATCGCCAACTGCAAGCAACCTCCTGTCGGACTACGAAACTGGCACGTTTACAGCTACGTTGGAAGGCTCAACCAGTGATCCTTCCTCGGCTGTCACGGTCACCGCAAACTATACCAAATTCGGGCGGTTAGTTTATATCACTTGCGCGTTTGCGAATGTAAACACTACCGGTGCCGCCGGAGGTATTAGGGTTACAGGGTTGCCTTTTACACCTTCTCCGGCCAACCAGATGACGGGCAATGTGACGTTTCATACGATGGCGACCATCACATCTGGCACGGTAAATATCTGCCCGTTTTTTCAAAGCGCAGATGTTGCGTTTTATCAAACTGCACAAACTGCTGGGGCGTGGAGTGAAGTTTCTCACAACGCCGGAACGGGCCGTTACATGTATTTTACAGGTTTATATCAGACGTAAGGAAAAGAAATGATGCGTGTTGAAGAAAAGGTGCTCTTTAAAATTGATACCAATCCGATCAATGGTTCAATTTCGGTGCGCATAGATGATGTTGTCAAAGAAGGCGATACCGAAATCTCTCGCATCCCTCATCGTCACGCCCTTGTTCCTTTTGTTTCTGTTAAAAATTCTGATGGTACATGGACGCACACGGACACCGATTTAAGTAATGAGTATGACAGTGTTCAGGCTGTTGCGGCGGCTTTGTGGACGGATGAAATAAAAGAAATCTATAAAGAATTTGTTGAAAGTTCGGTGTTCTAATGCCTCGCCCAACCATCCAATCAGTCAATGCACGAATTGAAAGTCATGAAGCAGTATGTGCAGAACGGATGGGAGAAATCCTTGCCAGAGTTAAACGCCTTGAAGCCGCTATTGTAACAAGCGCAGGGGCCATCATTCTTCTTCTTATAAGTCTTATGTTCAAAGGAGGGTAATATGAATTGGTTAATAGAGAGATTAAAAGAACCAAGCAGCTATGCTGCACTTGCTGTGGGCTGCATTATTGTTGCGATGGTAACGCAGGTTGAATGGATTGCATGGGTTGGAATTCTTGGGGCAGTTGCCGGTTTCATTCTTAAAGAGAAAGAAATTTTCTAGGTGATAAAGAACTGGCAATGGGCGATAGGGTTTTTACTGTTTGTGCTGGTTTTTATATGGGGATCTGCCAGCAACAGTCAGAAATTAACCTGTAGTAAAAACGATCCGGCTCAAAATCTTTCTGATCAATACGGTGAGCAGCCCTATAGTTATGCGATTAATCATAACGGCTACCTGATTACGACCTACGTTAATCATAAAGTAGGCAGCTGGTCTGTTATTGTGCGCCCCCCTGGAAAAAATCTTTTTTGTTTTCTCGATAGCGGCGATCATTTTCACCTAACAGATGAAGCGAAAAAAAAATCGGGTAAGAGGACTCGAAGTTAAATGTCAGATTCATTACCGGATAAGCAAGCCTACCAAGTCAATCGGCGTCGAATGTGTTGGGTAGCGTTAATTCTCATGGCTGCAACGGTCGTTTGTGTTTTAAGTGATCCGGAGGCGTATAAAAATGCGCCTATAAGCCCAATTCTATATGGTCTCAGTGGGCTTGTCGGAATTTATTTCGGGGCCACGGCCTATCAACAGGCAAAAAAATGATTCCGCTTCTTGGACCGATAATTTCTGCGGTCAGTACGCTTGGCGGCAGTTATCTTGAGCGTAAAAAGATCGAGGCAACCGAGAAGGTAAAGATTGCCCGTGCTCGTGTGGAAGGCGAGATTGACTGGGACATTGCCCAAGCGCGTGCAAGTGAGTCTTCATTCAAGGACGAGTATCTTTGCCTCTTGATTAGTATTCCCCTGATCCTCTGCTGGATTCCGGGCTGTGAAGAATTTATCAAACGCGGTTTCAATACTCTTGAACAGATGCCTACTTGGTATCAGGCATTATTGATGATCGTATTTTCTGCCAGCTTCGGGTATCGCGGCCTCATGAAATTCCTTGGTAAAAAATGAGTGACGTATGGCAACCAAACCCCTCTCAGATGATCAGTTAAAAGAAACCATTGCACTGGTTAAAGCGCATGGGGGTGTTATTGCTGATGCTGGCAGGGCTTCCGGTTTAAATCCGAGCAGTTTCAATTATCGATACCGGACTGCGATTGCACGCTTTGGAGAAGACAACACAGAGGAGGAGCCGCCGGAGGTAGAGCTTCCTACTTTTCCTGACGATGATATCGAGGTTGAGGAGATCCTTGATCATTTGTCCAAGCGTTTTGAAAAGAAGCAAACACATGAGCAGGCAAAACGCTGGTTCGATATAAAAGTACGGACCGATGATGTCTTTGGATTGGCCGTGGTCGGTGATCCTCACCTTGGCAGTCATTGCAACATACCCTTATTGCGTCGTGACGTTGCGCTCATGGCCAGCACACCAAATGTTCATTGTATTAATATTGGCGACACAACAAATAACTGGCCTGGATATGGCCGGTTAGCCCAGCTTTATTCAGAAGAAGATATGTCGAGGCCAACCGAGCGCAAGCTGGCAAAGTGGTTTCTCGAAGCGGTGCCGTGGATTGTCTGGCTCGAGGGCAACCATGATAACATGTCAGGCGAACTTTCGGTTTATCTTAAAAGCCAGAATATAAAACAGATCCCGATGCTGGACTGGCAAGCGCGATTCAAGCTGGTGTTTCCTTCCGCAACAATCAGGATCGATGCGGCCCACAATCATAAGGGTACTTCAATTTATAATCCGTTGCATGGACAACGACGGGCTGATCTCTTTGGTGAAGACGCCGATATATTTGTTGCTGGCCACCACCATACATGGGCCATTCAACAACATGAACGCCCTGACGCAACAGGGAACTGCGTCACCTATGCACGATGCCGAGGATATAAATGGCTCGATCAATACGCTACCCGAAATCAGTTTCATGAAGAACGATACGGTTCGTCGCTTCTGTTTGTTATTGATCCGACTGAACCACCTCCGACTCGAATAAAACCTTTTGCTGACCTAAAGGAAGGATGTGAGTTTTTAAAATGGAAACAGACTTTATCGAAAGATTAAAAACAGATCTTATCTTTGACGAAGGATATCGGTTAGATGTCTACTATTGCACGGCATCAAGGCGTACCGTAGGGGTGGGACATATGCTGACACCCCTTGATCCTGATTGGGAACTTCAAAAAGGGGACATGATATCAAAGGAAAGATGTGAGGAATATCTTAACTATGATATCGAGCGGTCACTGGATGAATGTGAAATGGTATTCAAAAGGTTTCCGTATTTACCTGACGACGCCCAGCTTGTCTGCGCGAACATGATGTTTAATCTTGGCCAGACTCGACTTAGAATGTTCAAAAATTTTATTGCTGCCCTTGATGAAAACCCTCCTGATTTTATTACGGCGGCTGCTGAAATGAAAAATTCCCTGTGGCATAAGCAGTTGCCCAACAGGAGCAACCGTTTAATAGCACGGATGATCAAGCTGGCTGACTCATCTCTGACTCAATCAGCGTCGAGATAACAAGAGACAGTTCCTTTTGCTGTTCCTGTATTGCCTTGGCATCAATAAGTTGATGATGGTTTGATGTTACGGATAAGTTAAAGGCTGTATTAATTTCTGCTTCGTTCATATCAGTATACAGCATCATGGTATCAATCACGATCTGCTGTTGCTGACGAGGGAGTGTGTCAAAACTCTGGCCAAAATAACGATTGGCACATAGTACAATCATATTGGGTAAGGTGTTAAGATTTTCAATAGTCATTAGTTGATAATCTCCTCGCAAAAAGGGTAGACAATTTCGTAGTTAAATATAGCATTTTATGACAAAGGGTAGACAATTTTTTCCGGCTAAGTTATTGATATTATTAGCCTTGTGAGACCGGGAGCGGGCACCACTTCTTTTCTAACCCCTTGAATTATAACACTTTTTTTTAAGGGTAGGCAATTATTATCAAAAGGGTAGGCAATTTTGTTCACTTTTTACCCTTTTTTTCTGGATCATCAAGCCAAAATTTAAACTTGTCTTTCCATTCTTTTTTTATTTTTTTACTGAGCTCTGAATTTTTTCTGTCATCGAACTTGCCTAGGAATATGTCTGCTTCATGGGCCGATCTTTTTATCGCCGACTGGTGTGCCCCATGCATCCAAATATCATAATGAAATTCGGTAATCATAGTAAAACCCAAGGACACTTCCGGAATAGCGTAGAATTTTTCAAGCTCATGTTCATCGTCAAAGTCTTTAATGCCTTTTTCTTCGCCAATGTCGTAAAGATGACTGTCTCCACGGAAATAAAGCATATTGTGTAAAACTTCGAATTCGTTGTGCGACAGAGTAAGTGTCACATTTTCTTCAGTTATTTTTTTAAGCATTATGTTCCTCCCAATGTTTGAGAGCCATTTTTAATTTTCTTCTCTTGCTTTTTCAGCGGCAAACTTTTGTGCGTCGTTCCAAGCATTACTCCCAATCGCTTTAGAAAACTTTTTTTCCTTTTGGTAGCCTTTAGTGTCAGCGTGTGTGGACGGGTAGCTAACCACAAACGCGCTCCCGTGATCCTGTAACTGCACAGGCCCGAAGTCGTTATATTTTGTGCTGATTATTTTCATCGTTCAGTCCTCCTCCACATCAATAATCACATCACTAATATGATCATCCATGTGTTTTTTGTACAGCGGCTAATGCCAGCTTTGGATAGTTCGCTGACTTTGTATACCGTTCCACTTCTTCCAAAGAAGAGTGGCCGCTAATAGACATGATTTCGTGGGGGGTGCAGCCTTGACTGGCCATGAGTGCAAGAGAATTTTTTCTAACGCCGTGGGCTGATAGATGAGCGAGGTCAGCTTGTCGGCACCAGTCCTTGAACTTGTTAGCCCACGCATTACCGGTAGCATGGGGGCTTCCATTCTGTGTCGTAATAAAAGTAAACGGCCCGTGAAGGCACGTTGTAGCATCCAGACATTCCTGTAAGGGTGCAATGATGGGGATTTGTAAATTGGTTTCTTCTACAAAATTACTGTCACTTCCCTTGGTTTGAGTAAAGCACAGGAAATTATATTCATTTGATAACTGGGTATTAATATGCTGGGGGCCAAGCCGGTAGACATCGGACCGTCGCACAGATGTATAAAGTAGAAGTTTAAATGAAAGTGTGGCTCGGCTTGCCGGTGGATGAAAGGCCAGGTATTGATCCACATCCTCTCGGGTCCACGGCACAATCCCTTTTGATTTATACTTCAGATTCTTTACACCGTCTGCCGGATTGCGATCTAGTACCCTTGCGTCTTCAACACACCAGTTAAGAAATCCTTTTAATGTTTTTAGAAAACTTGCAGCAGCCCCCGGTCTATCTCGAAACTTGTCACGCATATCACGGACGTGACGGGTTTCCATCTGGTGCAGTTGCAGGTCTCCATATTCATTAGAAAACCTTCGCAGTATATTTTTGCGTGGGTTTTTTGTGCCGGTTTTGTAAGCATCAAACTCTGTTGAGGCGAGATATTCTTTTACAAAGCGTTCAATCGATCCCGGCGTTACATGTTTTTCCGGCACGCTGGTTTCCTGAGAGCGTTGAACAGCGTCAAGATACGACTGCATAAACTCTGCCGTGTCTGGTTCTCCGTTTATTCTATAATTTTTTTTAAACGGAGGAGGACGGTAATAGTAAAAGGTTTTACCGTGCCTGTTTTTATAGTTTTGAATATATTTAAGACGCGTCTGCAAGCCTCTCGTCCCATCCGTTTTTGTACGTATCTTTTATATTGGCATGATCGTTAATATATCTGTCAAGTTCCTCGCGTAAGTAACCGATCCGTCCCTCACTGATTCTAACCGTGCGGAGTTGACCGGCATCGGTCAGTCGATGGAGTGTCGATTTGGACAGGGAGGTGTAGTGGGCGGCAGCATCCACGGACATAATCCTTGGAGTAAATGCGTAAGTCATCGTTGATCCTCCTTGATATCGAGTTCTTTGTTGTAGAGTTCCGTTGCAATTGTTTCGAGGTTGGCTCGGGCTTGCTTTTCCCAGATGGCATTTGCTTCTATTTTGTATCGTTGAAGGGGCAACGTGACGGAGTGGTGATCCGTCTTGTTGATCAGTTTGGCAAGCTGTCGGGCGGTTAGACCGAGCGTGTGATGGCCAACATAGAGCATGCGTTGACGGGCGCGGCCAAGTTGCTTGTCAGATCGACGACCGAGGATCGTCGCCACCGTGACCCCTTCTGTAAGGGCGGTGGCTGTGACGAGATCCGAGAAGAAGAAGCGGCGAGCGGTTAGAGCGTCCATGCTGGCCACTTCAAGCTGGAAACTTTGATCGTTGATAAGCATGATCAAAACGGAATGTCATCGTTGATATCTTTTGAGATCTCTGGCTGTGCCTGTGGATGGGCAATACCGTTTCCTGATTTATTATCAACAATATTAACAATGCCCGTGAAGCGTGGGACTTCTATATCCACACCGGTTCTTTCTGCACCGGTCTGATCTTTGTATTTCCGGTATTTGATTGTGCCGGTCAGATGGATCTTGGTTCCCTTGGCCGCCTTGTTATCAACTTTATCAGCAAGGCGAGGGTCCCACACCGTTACGTTATGCCATTGCGTTTCTTCAACCATCTCACCTGTTATTTTGTCTTTATGATAAGAGTTTGTGGCGAGAGAAAACTTGGCAAACTTGTCACCGGCTTTCGTGGTTTTGATCTCGGGATCTTTGCCCATCCGTCCAATAAGATTAACCTGATTAAACATTATGCGGCCTCCTTTGTTTTTGTTTGAGGTTTGAAGTAAGTAAGTTTCTTTCGATAGGCTTCGACAACAGCTTTGACATAGCCGCCGTTGTTAGCATCTTCATCGACACAAGCGATCAGTTGACGTTTGTAATCTTTTTCATAGATCGCCTCGAGGTCTTTGGAGTTGGACGCTGTCTTCACAATCGTTTCAAAGTCCGTCACGATTTGCGGCTTGTTGAACTGGGTACGTACTTGTTCGACATATTTGTTATCATCGAACTTGCCTAAGAACACGTCGGCATTAAAGCCTAGGTAGCTCAGGCATTTGGTTAGTCCGTCTGTTACTGCTTTCTTGGTTGCATCTTCATCGACACGACCAGAGCCCAGTGATTTCTGCCCGACCTGTTTGACGCTTTGTTCTCGTTTCCCATGCCAGAGCGTGACAACGGCAATCACCGTATCATTCGGGGGAAACATCAATTCAAAATCCCAGCCCCAACCGACACCGACTGGACCAAATTCTTTTGTCGCACATTCGATCTGGTACATTGCATCGATGGCTGTAAAGCCACCACGCTGCCCGACATGCTTGGTATGAGCAGGGTCGGTGCGACAGACCTTGTTCCAGAGTTCCATATTATCTTTCTTTGCTGATGCCATTAGCTTTCTCCTTATAAAGGCGGTTGTTCTTCCAGTTCCCTCCGTCCTTGATTGATCCGTCTGCGTTCATATCAAGCGAGGGGTAGTACGCTGTTGATGCTTCCTTGTAGTATTCGGTTGCCACCCAGACTCGGCCTTTTCGACCGGAGTGGAGCTTTCGTTTTTGTCCGGTGTGTTTAACCCGTCCAAGATTTTCCAGTTCGGATCGGCGTGTGCGGATTGTTGAGCCAGAGGGTCGTGATCCACGCGGTCCGTGGCTATAGCGTGACCAGTAGTATTCGGTCAGCACTTCATCAGTGCATCCATGTTCAGCAAATTGCATCAGGCAATCTAGCACCTCACCCTGTAATTGATTAAGGTAAGGGTAGATACTGGCGGCTGAACTGCGGCTTGTGTCTGGATCACTGGGCCGGTAACGAGTGTGGAGCTCGGGCTCAGTGATCCTCTTAAAGTCAAGTTGTTGCATCTTTGTCCTCCTTTAGATATTGCAAAGTGTTGTTCCATAGTATCCAAGCATCCATGTCTGACTTGAATCCGTATTCGGTAGCAAAGTCCATGCTTGATAAAAAATTAAGGCTGTAATTATTACAGTCAAAGCCCGTGGTCTTTAGGTAATAGGCAAGGGCAGCAGGATTGTTTGCCCATCCTTTAAAATTCTCCAATAAAGATGATGTGTACTTAGACTTGTCTATACCGGCGAATAGTCTGATGCCTCCGTTGTGGGCATCGATGTATTTAATTGATTGCATAGTGTCTCTCCTTTAAAAAATGTGATGGCCCTGTTTTTACCACCATCACATAGGCAGGGAAGGAACCGGAACTCGTTTACAAAAAGCAGCGTGGGTTTATCCAAAGAAACGGGGATGTCATTCCCGAACCTACACTCTTCTTCACCGCACGCTTTTCCGATGCGAAAAATATTTAAAGACATCGGACCGGCAACAGGCTGCAGTTCATATTTTATGCGGCCTCCTTTATGGTGAGAGCACCGCGTTTTGATCGTGTAATTTTTACGCCATGGCCTTCGGCCAGCCGCACATTGCTCTTCACCAACTTCTTTAATTCGGCTTTTGCTTTTTCAAAATTGGCGGCGGCCACTTTATTGTTTAAAAAGATATCAGCTTGCTCGGCCCAGGAATTGGACGACGACATATCAACACTAATCATGTCATCAATCGTCATCTTTGAGGGAACAGTATCAAGTGTTTCCAAGGTTGTGGGTTCACGATCTTTTTTCACACAGTCCCAGAATTGCTGTTCAAGCTGGATCAAGTTATCAATATATTCTTTATCCGCTTCCAGTTTAATGGGTGTCCATTCATTGCCCTTGATGACACTGAGCCACACATGGCTGCGCTTTGGATAAAGAGAAAGATAGTGCTGGCATTGGGGGTAGTAATATTCCAGAAGTTTCTCGGTCGTATTAAAAGAGTAGGT
>CEUN01181043.1_pt1 | contig 16827 bp, 13 predicted proteins | sample 361501 | NCBI WGS metagenome assembly CEUN01 (sample SAMEA2622801, study PRJEB7988) | marine metagenome | biome: marine biome (ENVO:00000447); feature: marine epipelagic mixed layer (ENVO:xxxxxxxxx); material: "saline water (ENVO:00002010), including plankton (ENVO:xxxxxxxx)" | depth 120 m | reverse complement strand
TGGCCCAATAGACACACTAGCTCGAGCAGGACTGGGGGAACGATACGATGTGCCAATTGAACCCCCTGATTCTCTGGTTCGGCCATCCTTTCGATCTCGTTGAAGGGGGCTTCCATTGGTTCAGAGCAACGTCGCACTTCAGGCGGCTTGTTTCAACGGTGCCATCATCCTGTATTTGCCACCCTGCGATTTTGATTCGCAATCCAGCCGTTCAACATAAAGCATGCACAAAACGATTCCGCCTCATGCACGACATCCTGTTTGAAATCCTTGGGGCCAAGGTGACCGGTTGGAAGCTCATCGGTTACCTCGGCGTGTTCACCTTTTCCGCGCGTTGGCTGGTGCAGATGCAGGCATCCCGCAAGGCGGGCCGGCCGGTGGTGCCACGGATGTTCTGGATCATGAGCGTGATTGGCAGCCTCTTGTGCCTGAGTTATTTCATCTTCGGCAAGAACGACTCGGTCGGTATTCTGGGCTTTCTCTTCCCGTCCAGTGTCGCCTGCTACAACCTTTACCTGGACTTCAAAAGCCAGCCGATCAAGCCGCCTGATAGCAAATGAAAGTCCTCATCGTCGGACTCGGTTACGTTGGTTCCAAGCTGGCCGAAATCTTGGCCGCTGATGGGCACGAAGTCGTCGGTGTTCGCAGGCAGCTTGGCGACGTGGGAGCGGAATCGTATGAAATCCGTGAGGCCAATGTTCTGAATCCAAGCGATATAGATAATCTCCCGGACGCAGATGCGGTGTTGTATTGCGTCTCGTCCAGCCGCGGTGGTGTGGACGTCTACCGACAGGTGTTCGTTGATGGCACGCGAAACCTGCTTCAACGGTTTGCCAAGAATCCGCCATCGCGCTTTCTGTTCACCTGCAGCACGAGCGTTTACGGGCAGGTGGACGGATCGACGGTGGACGAACATTCGCCCACCGAACCGGCCAGTGAGACCGGCCAGATACTCGTCGATACCGAAGGGACGATTCTCGAATCAACCCGTGATTGGAACTGCCAGACCACGATCCTGCGCGTTGCGGGGATTTACGGTCCGGAACGAGGGCATCTCTTCCTGAAGTACCTCCGTGACGAAGCAACGATTACCGGTGATCCATACCGGATGCTCAATCAGATCCATCGTGACGACGTTGCGGGAGTGATCCGCCAGCTCCTTGTACACGATTCACCGCCAAGAGTTCTCAACGTCGCTGACGATCAGCCCACCACTCAAACAGACTTTTACATGTATCTGAGCGCGGCCCTCCGCAAACCCATGCCACCACGCGGAGAGGCCTCCATCGGCCGTAAACGCGCGATCACCAACAAGCGCGTTTCAAACGCCCGGCTTCGTGCGCTTGGAGTGGAACTGATCCATCCAACTTTTCGTGATGGATATGGGGCAGAAATCAAGCGGTTGGGCTTGATTGACGGGTAACGCATTTGCGCGAATCCGGTCCCGCTGTTAATTAATCCACGTGCCCGTGTCGGAACACATCCGCAAGAAGTTGGCGAACGTCCCGCACAAGCCGGGTGTGTATCTGCACAAGGATCGCTTTGGCACGGTGATCTATGTGGGCAAGGCACGCGATCTGAAAAAGCGCGTGTCCCAGTATTTCCAGCCGTCGCGGCGCATGGGTTGGGATCTGAAGTTCAATGCCTTGGTGGAAGCGATCCACGACTTCGACATCCACGTGGTGAAGAGCGAGCCCGAGTCGCTCTTGCTTGAAGGAAAGCTAATCAAGGAATTCCATCCGCGCTACAATGTCAGTTTCCGGGACGACAAACGCTTTCTCCTTCTGAAGGTGAACCTCAACGACTCAATTCCAAGGTTCACCCTGACACGTTTGCGTACGGATGACGGTGCGCGTTACTTCGGTCCGTTTCCCAGTTCCGGTTCACTGCGCCGCACCTTGAACCTGGTCAGGCATCGATTCAATCTGCGCGGCTGCCGGCCGTTGAATCCGACCGAGGCGGATTACAAACACTGCCTCTACGCGCACATGAAAGTGTGCACGGCGCCATGCATCAACAATGTCACCCACGAGCAATACCTGATGCAGGTCAACGCGGCCTGCGATTTCCTCGACGGACAATGTGGTGAGATGGTCAAGGACCTGGAGACGCACATGAAGAAGGCCGCCGAGGAGCTGAACTTCGAGAAAGCCGCTGAACTGCGCGACCTGATTTCCGATCTCAAGCGAACGACGAAGAAAACGGGGAAATTCAAAAGGCTTCCGTACAAGCTCCCGGTGGCGATTGATCCCGCGGCAGAGTTGGAATCGTTGGCGGAAGAACTCGGCATGGAAACGCCTCCAGAACGGATCGAGGGATTCGACATCTCCAACATCAGCGGCACGTTCAAAGTTGCGTCAGTGGTGCGATTCAAGAACGGCAGGCCGGATCGAAACAACTATCGCCGTCTCAAGATCAAGACGGTAGAGGGTCAGGACGACTTCGCGTGCATGCAGGAGGCCGTCATGCGACGCTACTCCCGGCTGTTGAAGGAGGCGAAGAAGAAGGTGGAGTCAGCCGACGGGAAAGACGATGTCGACAAGGCAATTCCACAGGAGCTTCAACAACTCGTCGATGAAATCAGCGCGGCCGTAAAGAAGGGTATTGTTCGCGCCAGCCAGTATATCGAGCACGGAAACTTCCCCGACTTGATTGTCATCGATGGCGGCAAGGGGCAGCTCAAGATGGCTTACAACGAATTGAAGAAGCTGGGTCTCGAATCGATCCCCGTCATCGGACTCGCCAAGGAATACGAGGAAATCCACCGCCCGGCGGAAAGGCATCCATTGCGACTCGGACTCGATCATCCCGCGGTCAAACTGCTCCAGCGTGTTCGCGATGAATCTCACCGCGTGGCGAACAGTTACAACGCCCAGCTGCGGCTCAAACGGATCAGCGAGAGTCTGCTCGACGAATTCCCCGGCATTGGCAAGCAACGGAAGGCGGCCTTGCTGAAGAAGTTCGGATCGGTTCAGCGATTGCGCCGGGCCACGCTGGAAGAGATCCAGCAGGTCACCGGGTTTGGCGGTTTGGCGGGGAGCGAATTGAAGAAGTTCCTGGAGGCGAGATCTGAAACCGTCACCAGGGAGAAGGAAGCAGAAACCGAATGAGCACCGAGCGGACATCCTACTACCAGGCGGGCGAAACGCGTGCGGAAAACGTAAGGACGCTCTTTGATCGCATCGCCCGGAAATACGATCTGATCAACGACGTTCAGAGCGCCGGCATGCATCGCGTCTGGAAGAAATGGTTGTGGAAACTCTCGCAACCCAAGCCCGGCGCCAAGGTGCTTGATCTGTGCTGCGGCACGGGTGATATCGCGTTCTTCTTTGCCCATCAGGGTTGCGTGGTGACGGGCGCGGATTTCAGCACGGAGATGCTCAAGGTTGCACGGGAACGGTCGGCTTCGGATTGCCGAGGCAAGATTGCACCGGAGTTTCTCCAAGCTGATGTGCTTCAACTGCCCTTCGAGGATGAGTCCTTCGAAATCATCACGATCGGCTACGGACTGCGTAACCTGGCCGACTTTGACGCGGGTCTGAAAGAGATGACTCGGGTTCTCAAACCGGGCGGTCAGCTGTTGATTCTTGAGTTTGGCAAACCGGACAATTCGATCCTGCGAGCGGCCTACTATTCCTATCTGAATCTGGCCGTGCCTTTGTTTGGCTTGATTTTTTGCGGGGACATGAAGGCTTACGCCTACATCCTCGAATCCTTGAAGCACTACCCGGCCCAGCGCGGCATTCTGGAGATGTTGGATGGACTCGGTTATGCAGAGAACCGCATTGAGAACTTCATGGGTGGAACCATGAGCATCAATCGCGCGGTCAAGCCCGGTTGAATTACGTTAGCCCGGTGGGCGAGACTCCTGCCGAGCCGTTTGGTCTTTCGATAGTTTACCGCACGTTTGGGTTTCTTTGCCGCAAGTGGGATAATTCGAAAGTTAGTCAAGAGTTGGGTGAGGGGGAGAACGGTCGAATTCAGTTTGATCTGCGCAACCTCGCTCGGCGCATTGAGAGACTGTTTCCAATTCTTCACTCGGAATCGCACCCAACCAATTCATCCGTTGTCAATGTCCCGTCGGTCCACGGGGCGCGCTGCCTCAATAAAAAGGCCGCCCGGTTGGGCGGCCTTTCGTGAATCAAATCGGATCAGTCGACGAAGGTCATCTCGTTGGAGAGGAGGAGGACCTGCGCGTATTTTTCCCACGCAGTCAGTGCGCGGCTTTCGGCGTCTTCCTGTTCCAGGTAAAAATCTTCACCGGCATTCCAGCGTTGCTTCGGTCCGACCATGGCCGTTCCTCCGCCACCAGGCATCCCCATGGTCATGCCACCGCCTGCGCCGCTGCCGGTGGTCGTAGACAATTCGAACGAGCCGACTGCGTTTCCACCGCTGTTGTCCACTTCGATCGTGGGCGACCAGTAAAAGGTGTCGCCGGCAGCCGAACCGCGGCATTCAACGATGAAGTCAATCCAGTCGCCACGGGCCACCTTGAGCTTTTCAATATTCGTTTCCACGTCGCGGCCGTTCACGACGTAGCTACCGAGTTCGAACTGGCCCTTGAAAAGGATGAAGGCATTGATGCCGTCACCGACGCCGGGGAGATGCTCGAGGTTGCCCTCGATCTTGACCGGGCCATCGTGCTGGGAAATCCAACGACGAATGACCGCAATGGTGCGAACGGGACCCGGATGGCCGCCATCGGCGTTGAGGCGGGCGGCTCCCAGACGGCTGTCCGGATACTCCTCGCCGCCTTGCCAGGCACCTTCGAACATGTCGTAGTGAGGCAGGGCTGAGAAGCGCAGGAGACGCTTGGTGCGCGGTTCGTAGGCACCGAAGCCGTAGGTCCAAACGCGCTTGGGTTTGCGTTGGATCTCGATCTCCGCCTGCCGTTCGAGGAAGCGCATGCCCAGCTTGATTTCGAGCTTGTTGGGTTGCCGCTGGTAGCAGGCCTGATAAAGCGCCTCGATCTTCTGTTGCTCATCGATCTTGGTCTTCACGTCCTCGCGCTCAATCAGGTTGCGGGCAAGTTCGGCAACGAAGGGGCTGTTCATCATGAACAATGCCTGCTGCGGAACGGTTGAGTCGAAACGCACGCCCGTGGTCATGTTCGGGTTGGCGAAGTCGAAGGTCCGGAACAAGGCGGGCAAGTTCTGGCGATCGATATAGGAATATACCGTGCGACGCATGGTGTATGGGGCTTCCAGGATTTGGAACGGGCTGCCACCGACCGTCGGGTCCAATGCACCGGAGATATTGAGCAGCGAATCACGGAAGGCCTCGAAGTCGAGCCGGCGACGGTTCATGCGCCAGACGTAGGCATTGCCCGCGTCGATCACCATGTTCTTTGGCCGGATGTCGCTGGCCTGCTGATAGGTGGCGGAAGTCATGATGTACTTGTGCAGCGCCTTCATCGACCAACCGCGGCTGATGAGATAAGCAGCCAGGTGATCCAGAAGTTCCGGATGGGTGGGTTCTTCGGCGCGCAGGCCGAAGTCCGTCGGAGTGCGCACGATCGGCGCGCCGAAGTGGTTCATCCAGGCGCGATTGACGGCGACTCGAGGCGTGAGGGGGTTCTTTGCGCTGCCGATCGCGCGGGCCAGTTCCATGCGTCCGCTGGTGGACGCGCGGAAGGGCTGCTTGGTCGGGTTCAGGATGTCAATGAATTTGCGACGGACGGGATCGCCGTGGTTGCGGGGGTCGCCCTTGATGAAGATACGAGGTTCCTTCGGACGCGCCAGATCGGTCACCGACATCGCGCGTTGCGGAGCGCCGGGGTGGCTCATTTCAAGAATCTCCATGTCGTTGTAAAACGAATTCTCCTCGTTCTCGAGACGGCGCATGGAGCGCTTGCGCTTCAGGCGGTCGAAGCTGGTCATGACGGGTGATCCGCGTCCGTAGAAGATCTGGCGAAGCTGTTCCATGTCCTTGTCCTCAAGCTTCTTGATCATCGGAATTTCTTCCTTGGGCTTGCGGGCTTTTTCTCGTTGGTAAGCAGCCACGGCGTTCACCCACGCCTTCTCCGCCTTGAAGAAGAGCGAGCTGTAACGGGCGGCCACTTCCGCGAGGTTGCGGGCGGGCGTGGAAAAGGCCTTGGCCACGTGCGGGTTCATTCCCTTGGCCGGATTGCCGTCCTTGTAGTAGGTCTTGGACAGCGCACGCGCCTTCTTCGAAAAGTCATCCGCGTTCAGCTTGGTGTAATCCTTCCAGGGACGGAACAGCGTGTCCCGCTTGTTGCCCTTGGCGCGGGCCAATGCGCGTTGCCAGTTGCGTGCAATATCGGCTTCCAGTTCGGTCTCACGGGTGAACTCTTCCTGGTCAGTGCGATTCCCCAAGCGGTAGAGATCGGAAGTTTCCAAGGCGTGCGCAACCAGCATGTAACGGGTCGTGTTGGTCTTTGCCTCGTGAAGGTAATCACCTACCGCTTCCGCTTTGAATTTCTCCATGTCGTACACGATCTGGGCCTTCTCGGTGAGGTATTCGGCATAGATCGGGTCTTCCAAGGGATTGGGATTGTCGTGAAGAAGCGGCTGGTTCTTTTCGAACTGGATGCTGTCGAACACGCCATAGAGCCCGTAGTAGTCCTTCTGCGACACGGGATCAAACTTGTGATCGTGGCAACGGGCGCAATACACGGAGAGGCTCATCATGCCCCGCGTGATCACGTCGATCTGATCATCAATGACGAGGGGCTTCTGATTACCATCCACTGCGCGTCCCATGGTGAGGAGCGCGAGGGCGGCCTTGTCCTTCTTGTCGCCGTAGGGCAGCAGATCTGCGGCGATCTGCTGCTGGAGGAATTTGTCGTAAGGCTTGTCGTTGTTGAAGGCATCGATCACCCAGTCGCGGTAGGTCCAGGCGTGAACCATTCGATTGCGCATGCCGCGGTTGTTGTTCTGTGTGCCACGGGTGTCGGCATAACGGGCGATATCCAGCCAGTAACGCCCCCAGCGTTCACCGTAATGCTCGGAGCTGAGGAGTTCATCGATCACGGTCTCCCAGGCGCGCGGCGAGCGATCGTTGACGAAGGCATCGACCTGTTCCTGGCTGGGGGGCATTCCAATCAAATCGAAATAAGCGCGACGAATCAGCGTGACGCGATCGGCCTGCGGAGAGGGAACCATGTTCTTCTCCTCCAGCTTGGCCTGGATGAAGTAATCGATCTTGTTCCTGGCCCAGCTGCGAATGTTGGACTTGATTTCCGGCTGTGGCGGATCGACGACGGGCTGGAAGGCCCAGTGCTTCTTCGCTTTCTCGCGATCCTCATCGGACTTCAGAATGCCGGCCGCCTTGCCCGTGCGCGGATCGGGGGCGCCTTGGCGAATCCAATCCAAAAGGTCGGCAACGACGCCATCGGGCATCTTTCCGCTTGGCGGCATCTGCAAGTCTTCATCGTTATATTGGATGGCCTTGGCCAACAGACTCTGACTTGGTTTGCCTGCTACGACGGCCGGACCACTGGAGCCGCCCTGAAGCAGCGCCTTCTTGCCGTCAACCTGGAGACCGCCCTTCACCTTGCCTTCCGCACTGTGGCAGTCGTAGCAATACTCCACGAGCGCTGGGCGGATCTTGGCCTCGAAGAACTCGAGTTGCTGCGGATTGAGCGGCTGCTCCTGCGCGTGCAGGCTCAGGCCTCCGAGAAGAAGACCGGCGGTCAGTTTTCTCATTTGATTCATCATGGTTGAGAGATGTTGTGTTGATCCAAAAAAAGCGCGTGTCAGCCACGCGCTTTCCGGGGAGTTGAATTCTATGAAAAGAGTTTCAAGACCGGCTGCGCTCCCGAAACGTCCGTGAGTCGGAAGTCACGACCACTGTTGCGATAGGTCAGGCGTTCTGAATCGAAGCCAAGTCCGTGCAGGATGGACGAATGAAACTCGTGGACATGTACGCGATCATCGGCAGCCGCGCCACCCAGTTCGTCGGTGGAACCATAGATCTGGCCGCCCTTGACGCCACCACCGGCAAGCCAGCTGGAGAACGCGCGGTTGTTGTGCGAACGACCGTTCGGGCCGTCCTCAGTGGGGCTGCGGCCAAACTCGGTGCTGGACGCAATCAGGGTATCGCTGAACAGACCACGTTGCTTGAGATCAGTCATGAATGCCGAGATCGGTTTATCAATACGACCGGCATTGCGCGGGACGTTGTTGGGGATGTTGTTGTGCGTGTCCCAACCGCCGTTCCAAACCTGAACGAAGCGAACCCCGCGTTCGAGGAGACGACGCGCGATGATGAATTGGCGTGCCTGTGAGCGAAGCGCCGGGTCCTGCTCGGTCGCGCCATACATCTCAAGAATGCTCTGCGGTTCGCGGGCGACGTCAAAAGCTTCGGTCGCATCGGCCTGCATGCGGTAGGCCAATTCGTAGGATTGAATGCGTGCTTCCAGCTTGTCTTCGACCTGACGCTTCTGCTTGTGGATCTCGTTGATCTTGTTGAGCAGATCGAGCTGATTGCGCTGATCCTGCGCAGTCGTGAATTTGTTGCGGATGTTCTCGATAATCCGTTCAATGTCCGTGGCGGTCGGATCAACGAACGTTCCCTGGAATGCACCGGGCATGAAAGCCGACTGCCAGTTCTTGGCGCCCTGTCCGGGAAATCCCCCCGGGTTCATCGCAACGAACGCCGGCAGGTTCTGGTTCTCCGTGCCGAGACCGTAGACCACCCAGGAACCGAGCGAAGGCTTGGGCAGACGAAAGTCACCGGTGGTTTGAAGGAGGGTTGCCGGACCGTGCGCGGGGACATCGGTGTGCATCGAGTTGACAATCGCGAGGTCATCCGCGTGCTTGGAAAGCTCGGGCCAGATTTCGCTCATCATCACACCGCTCTGTCCCTGCGGGGCAAAATTGAATTGGGGAGCCAGAAGACGTCGGCCGCGATTGCCGGCAGCACCTCCGCCTGCGTTGGCGAGTTCGGGCTTGTAGTCCCAGGTGTCCAAGTGGGACTGGGCGCCACTCTGGTAGATGTGAACGGCGCGCTTGGCAGTGCCCGGGAAGTGGGGCTCTTTCGGAGCAAGCATGCCACCAGCGGATTGCGCCTTCGCTTCGCGAGTCAGTTCCGGATACATCATGCCGGCCAAGGCGAGCGCTCCGAAGCCATTGCCGACGTGGTTCAGAAATGAACGACGGGTGGGGTAGAGAGGAAGATCTTCAAGGCCGCCAGTTTCGTGGTGGCCGCAATCGCGATTGGTATTCATTTTCACAGGTGTCCTGCTCGCGCAGATGTTGTTGCTTTCGTCTTCAGATTTGCCTCGCGCCGAGAATGCTTACAGCGAAGTGTTGAGGCAGACACTCAGCATCATAAGTTCCGCACGAGCACCGGCAAGGAGAATTCGCATTAATAATAGCAAAAACGTCTTGTTTTCGCTGTTTTATTCAACATTCCGGATTTCATCGACCAAATCTCTCACCGATTTGAAGGTTTGGTTCTTGCTGGCCTCTTTTTCGAACCAAGCCACCAATTTGTCGTAGGCCTGCCATTCCTTTGACAGAGCGCGGCAAATCAAGAGGTGGCCGATCAGATCAATCTTCTGCGTGGCGTTCATTCCTGACACTTTGCCGGCCAGAATCGCGTCGGTGAGTGGTTGGAGTTGGATGGCAACTTCAGCGGCTGGGGTACCGGAGCGGAGATCAGCCGCGGAATGAATCAATGCGCGAATCGGCTTGGGCTCCGGTTCGTTCTTCGAAAACCACGCACTTAATTGACGGGCCTTGGGCAACTGATCCGTGTCGATCAACAACTTGGCCAAGTAAACTCGGGTGATCGCGGAATCCTGCTTCTCAAGCAGGGATTCCAGGAACTGCGCCGCAACAGCTGCCTCGTCATGCTCCACCCGATCATACGAGTAGATTCCCAAGGCCTCCTCCGGATCGATGCGCATGGAATCTTCCAGCAGACGCATCGCCTTCTCCCGGTTTCCGGTGAAAAGTTCAATCACGCCCAGCCAGGACAATGACGCCGAACGCACCGAACTTTCTTCCGCGCGAAGGCTGATCTGACGAAGCCCATCTCGCGCTCGTGCCAACATGTCCGGTCGTCGATTCCACTCCTCACCCAGAGTCCGCAAGGAGGTGAAGATGTCATCGTTCTCATCGTCAAAGACCAGTTGAACCATCCGCTGCAGCATTTCCATCATCAGCGGTCCTGCGTGAATGATCGGGTTGTCCGGAAACTTTCGGCGGTTGGTGTCCGCCATTTCACCGAACTGCTTGACCATCTGCCGGACAAAGACTTTGACCGCATCGGGATCGGCGTCGGACTTGAGCTCGGCCGTACGCAGGATCATGTCCGACAAAAACTTGAAGAGTCTCTTGTGAGACAACGCGCTCAGTGAATCGGGTTCGCGCTCCAGCGCCTTGTCCAGAAGCGAGGTGGTGGCGGTCAGGGTGTTCTCGAACTCCTGCAACAGACGTTTGCCAACCTGCGATGCGGCTTTGGGATCCTTCTTCATGATCGCAGCAATGCGCATGAACGCAGCCGGCCAATTCTCGTTGCGCACGCCCAATCCGCGCTCGAGGAAATTCGCGAAGAGCATGTCGGCCAGTTGAACGTAGGGCTCGGCCTTGGTTGGATGCGTGCGCGCAAATTCCAGGCAAATGCTGCGCCGCTTGTAGTTCATCAACGATGGCAGCACGTTGGCATAGGCCATTGCGGCATCGAAGTTCTTCGGATCGGCCTGATACCGCTCCTTCAACCAGCGCTCGCGTTTGGAGCGAACGGATTGCGCCTGTTTGCGATCGACCTGGTCCAGAATGGCAATCAATCGTTCGTAAAGCGACACGTTCAGTTCGGTTTTACCGGCGGCTGTATTCTCCTCGATCTCCGCCTCCAATTCCTTCGCCTGGCGTTTTCGATCGTATCCGGTGGATGAACCAAAGCTGAAGTGCAGGCCGTTGGCATTCACCAGGAACAGCACCTCCAGGTTCAGGGTAAGCTTTGCTTCCTCTCGAAGGGCTGCCTCCCACTCCGCAGGTGTCCGCGCGTTCGCAGACTCGACAAGTCCGAACGCAACCATGAACGACAGAAAAACTCGCATTGGCCTGAGGCTATCGGCACGAACGCCGAGCGCAAGCGGGAGATGTAACGGTGGCTTCGAATGTCTGCAAAGCATGGAGAAACACTGAGCGACCGACACCCACCGAAGCGCCGACCACCAGTTCTCGGTGCTTGAGAGACTCAGTCAATTGGACGATGGGCAGGATTTCGAGCGCAATTAGCGCTCTTCGCGCTGCCGGCGATTCATCTGGCGGAGCAGTTGATACTTCAGCTTCACCTCGTGGGCGCAGTAGTATGCGATGCGCATTCCCTGCCAGCCGTCGAGGAATCCCATCTTCAGGATATACCCTCTGAACCATCGAAAGATCGCGTGTGTGTATGGTGAGATCACCCCGACCTTTTTCCCGCGTTCGTGTTCCGACTCCGCCCACAGTCGCGCGTATTTTTCGCAACGCGTCCAGTGATCTTCACGGTCCTTGAACGAGTAGTGGTGGATGTCGTGGGTGAATTCCTCCACGCCTCCCTCCACCTCAAGCCGCTCGTGAACCTTGCCGCCGGCGAATTTGGAAACAGATTTCTTGAACAGCCGGATGACACGATCGGGATACCAGTCGCCGTTGCGAATCCAGCGTTCTTCATACTGTACGCAGCGCGGCATGCTGAAGCCGTTGATGTTCTGCGGCGCGCCGTCGTAGATGATTTCCTGAATCTCGTTGCGCAGGCCGTCCGAAAGTGCCTCATCCGCATCAAGGCTGAAGATCCAATCGTTCTTCGCCATTGAAACAGCCTGGTTCTTCTGGCCCACGTAACCGAGCCAGTCCTGGTGTTCGAAGCGCGCGCCGAATTCCCTGGCGATCTCCTCCGTTCGATCGGTGCTGCCGGAGTCGAGAATCACGATCTCTGCCGCGAGGTCCGCGCAGCTCTTGAGACAGCGGGCAAGGTTGTCTTCCTCGTTCAGCGTGATGACCACGAAGGAGATTTTCATTGGCGCTTTCGGTCGGCGGCCGCCATTTCGAGCACTTCAACCGTCTCGCGAACGTTGCGGTTCAGGCTGAGTTCGGATTCAGGAGTGGTTTCTGGCAGACCACGATTGGCGCGCCATCTTTCGACGGCGTTCACCACGGCGCGAATGTCACTGGGATCATGGATGACAGAACCGTTGCGGCCTTCGCGAATGAGTTCGTGCGCGCCGTTGTATTTGGAGGTGACAACGGGGAGATCCGCGGCAAGCGCCTCGGAGACGACGTTGGAACAGGGGTCGTAAATGGGGAGGAAGACAAGCAGGTCGGCGGCAAAGTAGGCCTCCTCGACATTTGGGAGCGGCCCGGTGAAGATCACGCCTTCGTTGGCAAAGAACGGCTTCCGCCCCTTACCGACCACGAGGACTTTCACGTTGTTCCCCGACATCACTTCATAGGCTCGGATGAGATACTTGAGCCCCTTGCGCTCCCAACCGGAACCGACGAAGAGCATCACGAAGTCATCGTCGTGAATCCTAAAGGACTCACGGGTCTTGCGCCGCTCGCCGGATTGGAAACGCTTTACCTCGATGCCGTTGCGGATGAGGTGAATGCGGCCCGGAGGGAAATTAAAATGCTCCATGATTTCGCCACGGACCATTTCGGAATTCACGATGATGTGGCGGGTGTTTTCCGGATCGAAAGTCACGGTTTCCAGCTTCTGCATGTTGCGATGAAATGCGCCCATGTTCACGAAGGGCCTGCGCCAGAACGGGGCAAATTGACGCCGTCTCTGCAAACAGACTTTATGAACGCCGTCGCCCGCACGATAAACATCCTGACGAACGGTGCGTTCGAGACTGAACACGCAGTCGAACTGGTGACGCTTCAATTCGGTATCAACCGCAGCGGCAAAGGCGAAAGGTGCTTCGTGGCGGTTGGCGTTGATGGAGATCGGATGCGTTTCCACATCGTCCGGCGCGGATTCCCAGGATTCGGAGAAGAGGTGAAGCTCGTGTCCGTGCGCCTTCAGCGCGCCGAGGAGCCGTTGCAGATAAAGTTCCGCACCACCGGTGGCCGAGAATTTGCGCCGAATTAGAGCCAGTTTCATTTACCCGCCAGCTTGCGCAGGCAGCACGATATTTAGCGGCCGGGTGCTTGTGAAGGTCGAGGGAAAAGTGTGCGGGATGGTTAATTGGTTGAAGGGTTGGACGGCGAGCGGACGATGCCCGGCACAGCCCTACAACCATTTAACCTTTCAACCCTTCGACCCAACCACCTACGCTCTCGCCGTGTCCGACGCGCAAAACATCGTCTACTTCGATCTCGAAACGAAAAAGAGTTTCGAGGAGGTGGGCGGGCGCAATGGTATCCGGCGTCTGGGCATGAGTTTGGGCGTCACCTACAGCACGGCGTCGGGTGAATACAAGATCTACGGGGAGAACGATGCCGTGCCGTTGTCAGAGGAGTTGCTGCGTGCCGATCTGGTGGTGGGTTACAACGTGATCGGCTTCGATTTCGTGGTCCTCCAGGGTGAGAACGAATTCTTTGATTTTGAGCAGGTTTGCTCTCTGGACATGATGGTTGATGTCGCGGACAAGGTGGAATTTCGTCCCCCGCTTGACGCGATTGCGCACGGTTCGCTGGGTATTGAGAAGACCGCCGAGGGCCTGCAGGCCGTCAAGTGGTACCGCGAGGGCAAGCTGATGGAGATCGCGGAATACTGCTGCTACGACGTCAAAATTACCAAGCTCGTGCACGAGTACGGACGGGCGAAAAAGCAGGTGCAGTTCAAGAACCGGCTGGGCGTGGACATGAGCGTGCCGGTGGAATGGTGAGTGGTGAGAATCCAGAGCGATGGCGGGATCGGCCTTCATTGCTGCGGCCGGTGGAAAGTCTGGTTGAAGAACTTCCGGTTCGGGACTGGTATCCGATCCAACAACCGCTGGAGCTTGAGATCGGTTGCGGTGATGGCTCTTTTCTCTTTCATCATGCCGCGAAACATCGCGCCCGAAACTTCCTGGGCATCGAACGACTCAAGGGGCGCCTGTCAAAGCTGGATCGCGTCGCGCGGCGCGAGGGCCTGACGAATCTCGCTCTGGTTCGCCTTGAGGCGAGGTATCTCATGCGCTATCTGCTGCCTGAGAAATCCTTCAGCGCGATCCATGTGTACTTTCCCGATCCCTGGCCGAAGAAGAAGCATCGCAAGAACCGGATCGTCAACGAGGAGTTTACGGAACTTGCGTCACGAATTTTGAAGGAAGGTGGTTGTGTTCATCTGCGAACAGATGATGAGAATTACCATGAGCAGATGTTGGAAGTGTTTGCAAGCCTGGCCAGTTGGACCGCCATTGAGATATCGGATGATTTGAAGGCGATCCGGACGGATTTTGAACGGGAGTTCAATTCGAAGGATATTCCGACGCGCTACGCAAACTACGAATTGACAGGCAGATCAAACGTCGATGATCGGGCCGCCACCGGGGCTTGAGCCGCCTCCACTTTGATCGCGCGGTGGCTTTGGCTGGTTGTTCCGCTCGCGACGTTCGCGCATTCGTCGCTGAAACTCGTACTCGCGTTCCTTCACGCCGGTGACGTTTCCGAGGGCGGTGCCGATGAGGCTGATGATCAATCCGCCACCGAAGGCCGCGCCAAAGGTATCCACCTGAAATCCCAGCACCAGTGCGCCAACCAGCATGATCAACAGGGCGTTGATGACAAAGCGAAACGCGGTGAGCGTCAGGATCATGAGCGGGAGCGTCAGGATATGGAGGATTGGTCGGAGGAATTCGTGCGAGAGAGTCAACAGCAGTGAGGCGACGCCGACTGCAAGGTAATCCTCAAAATGCATCCCTCGCATCACGCTTGATGCAACGAGAAGCGCCAAGGAGTTGATCAACCATTTCTGAAGAAGTGGTATCGGTGAACGAAACTTGTCCTTCGATTCATCCATCAATTCGCGCACTCACCATTGTGCACCGAGGTTCACACCGCAAGCGCCGGATTGCTTCAGATAAATGGAATCGGGTTGTCAGTTGAGTGAGGAGACCTTGGGGCGGGTGAGTGAAGCGGTCGGAAGACCACTTCACAACTCACATCCGGGGGGCTGCTCGCCCTCGCTTGCTGCTATCCCTCAAGCGGGGTGATGCAGATCGAGCAGTTCGCGGACGGATTTGATAAGCACCTTCCGTTCGAAGGGTTTGGGAATGAGACGTTCGCGTTCAGAGAGCGAAGACAGTTCGGTAAATTCCTCACTGTAGCCGCTGCAGTATATCGCCAGGATCTCTGGTCTTGCGGATCTCGGTCACAAGGTCGCGGTCGGACATCCTGCCGGGCATGATCATGTCGCTGACCAGGAGATCGATTTCATCGCGATGTTCAGACCAGATTTCCAGCGCCTCGGGACCATCGCCGGCCTCCAAGGCGCCATATCCTGCGCGCCGCAAGAGCGCGAGCAGGGAACAGGGCACGGGCACGTCGTCTTCGACAACGAGAATCGTTTCCGTCCCTCCCAGGCTGCGGGTTTCGTCCGAGGGCTTGTCGGGATCGTCTATGTTCGGGGCGGCGTTGGCCGGTACATACACGCGGAAATTGCTTCCCTTGCCCATCTCCGAATCCACTTCAATCCAGCCTTCATGCTGTTTGGTGATGCCAAACACCGTCGACAATCCCAGGCCCGTGCCCTTGCCCACCGGCTTGGTGGTGAAAAAGGGCTCGAAGATGTGTGAAAGTTGATCGGGTGGGATACCGGTGCCCGTGTCCGCAATGGAGATCTCAACCTGCGCGCCACGAAGGGATTCGGCCTGGAGGGTGCCACGGTCCTTGACCACCACTCGCACCTGATATCGGTGGAGGTAAGCCACGACCAGCCAGAGGTACCCGTCCTCCATCCGGCTCTCCATCACGCTTCTGCCAATTGAAACGCGCTCGTGAACGGCCTGCCTGCCTTCCACCATGGCAGAGTTAAAAGCGATCGGTGGCCTGAGTTGCCCCTTGCCGATGGATTTGATCTTCAGGTCATTCAGTCGTCGTTTCCCGTCAATCAGTGCGGTTCGTCCGGTCAGGATCACCTTTGAGCTGGAAGGTGTGGAATCGAATGTATCCGGCAATTCGATAAAGAGTACGCCGGTGGTGTCCTGGATCCAGAACAGTCCCCACTCGTTATCTGAATAGGTGACCACACCCTCCAGGCGGATGGGATGAGCCCGGCGCACCTCGTCGCTGTCGAGGGAGTAGTAGGCTTCGACGGTGGTAATGGCGGACGGCTCCGCAACCGTGTCCGCGCCAAAGCATGGAACTTGCGCGGTCATGGCGAACCCCAACCCCAGAATCGCCGATATAAACCTCAGCCACGGCATGTGATAGCTAAGCCCAAATCTCCGTCATTCGCGCGCCACAGCCAATCACGCATTTGGGGGACATGGGATCAGCCTGGTCCGTCTCCATGAACCTCAATCTCGGCTTGCCTCTCCGTACAGGTTTCCGATGCTCCACATGTGAAGACCGTTTCTGTCCTGACCGTATTGACCTGCACGCAGCTTGCACTCCTCAACGCAGCTGATCTTTCCGCCTTTCCCGGCGCGGATGGATTTGGCGCCTTTGCGAGAGGCGGTCGAGGCGGACGCGTGGTGCAGGTGACGAATCTGAAAAAGCGCGGCCCCGGCAGTTTCACCTGGGCGCTCAATGAGGTTAAGGTGCCGAGAACGATCGTGTTCGCCGTCTCGGGCGTGATCGATTGCAACAACGAGATCGGCTTCCTCATCAACGCCGACAACGACCAGGTGACCATCGCCGGCGAGACCTCACCCGGTGGCATTGCGATCTACAACTACCGGCGCTTCGAAATCAAGGACGGCGCGCGCGAGGTGATCCTGCGATT
>CEUN01019125.1_pt1 | contig 16828 bp, 13 predicted proteins | sample 361501 | NCBI WGS metagenome assembly CEUN01 (sample SAMEA2622801, study PRJEB7988) | marine metagenome | biome: marine biome (ENVO:00000447); feature: marine epipelagic mixed layer (ENVO:xxxxxxxxx); material: "saline water (ENVO:00002010), including plankton (ENVO:xxxxxxxx)" | depth 120 m | reverse complement strand
CCTGTATCCCTATTTAGAACTACGGCATCCGCCTCAATACTATCCCACAACAAACATGTAACTTCCAAAAACTCTTGGGCCCTCCGATAGCGTTCGCCATGGTCCATCATCTCTTCAAAACCCCAATTCATGGCTTCCCATTTGTAAGCTGAAGTAACTGCATTCCAGGCAATTCGACCACGCGTAACATGATCTAGCGCGTTAAAAATACGGGCACAATGAAAAGGGTGATGATAGGTTGTAGACATGGTTAGGGCATACCCGACCCCTTCGGTTAACCTCGCTAAAATCGGTATCATTGGTGTCATGTCATGCCGGGGCCATTTCACCCCCCGACTTACAACAGCATTATGATTACCCCCAAAATCTTCTGATGTGCCTCCTGTATCACCGAAAAATAGTAAATCCATACAGCCCTGCTGGGCTAACTTAGCAATTTCTTCGTAAAATTCCGAAGTACTGTAGTAGTTAAAACCCTCCCAAGACCCAGGCATTTTCCATAGAAAGTCGGTATGGAGAAAAGAAAGATCGGCTGCGAGATGGATGGTTTCACGCTCTGACATTTTCTTGACCCCCTATTTTTATAAAACCTATTTTTCCACAAGATTCCGGATATAGGTGGGAGACAATGGTAATGCATTCGGCTGCACATCAAATTCTTTTAAAGCAGAAGCAACCGCATTTGCCATAAGGCCTCCCATCGATAAAATACCACCTTCACCGCCCCCTTTTATACCCAAAGGGTTCACAGGAGACGGAGAATTTTCAAGCATTTTAACCTTTATATTTGGAAAATTGGAGGCTTGCGGTAGTAGATAATCAGCTAAGGTGCTAGTCAGTATTTGTGCGTTCTCATCATAAATCATTTGTTCTAGTAACGCCCCTCCTAAACCCTGTACAACAGCACCAATAGCTTGACCTTCTAATGTTAACGGGTTGACAATCCTCCCTACATCTTCAACAAGCAAAAGATCAATCAGTTCGATTTGTCCAGTCAAGCTATCAACAGTCACATGTGCCGCTGCTGTACCTCCGGCATAAGTGTGCTGATGATTGTGAAATGTTTCCTCAATAGAACCTATTTCTACCCCTAACTCTCCAAGAAAAATCTTGGGGTGTCCTTTTGCCGCGGCAAAACCGTCAATAATTTTTATATCTCTAATGCCACAATTTAACCTTTTAGCCGCAGTTTCTCTGATTAACTTTTTCAATGATTTAATGGCGAGTAGAATTGCTGATCCCCCCATTACAGTTGAACGGGAATGGTAGGAACCATATCCCTCCTTCAGAAATGGAGTGGACCCATGATATAAATTAATTTTTTCGATGGGAATCTCCATAGCGTCAGCGGCTATTTGGGACAAAACTGTTAGCACTCCCTGCCCGACTGATGTTGACCCAACATATACATCAACTGACCCATCTTTCAGTAGCTGAACTTTTGCATTTTCACTCGGACCTGCCGCCCCTCCCTCAACGAAACAACTAATGGCAAGTCCATGATATAGACCATTGACAAGCTCGCCGTTGAATTGTTTTTTTTCTTCCCAGCCAAATTCTTTCAGGCAATGGTCGAAAACATTGACGTAATCACCACTATCAAAATTTTCTTTTCTTTCCACAGGACTAATAGTCGCTATGGCGTAAGGCATCTCTTGATGCGTAACTAGATTGCGACGTCGAAATTCGACCCTGTCTATTTCCAGTTCTTCTGCAGCTATATCGAAGAGCCTTTCTCGGAAAAAATCTGTCTCGAAACGTCCTGGTCCACGATAAGTACCAATCGGAGCCTTATTTGTTAGAATTGCATGTGAGTGGATTTTAATATTTGGGATACGATAAGGGCCTGACATAAACTGGGCTACATTACGTGGGCTAATTGTGCCGTTTGTTCGATAATATGCGCCTACGTCAACCCAGATATTACCGCGAAGACCAATAATTGTTCCATCTCGTTTACAAGCTATCTCAATGTCGCAATCCATTTCCCTAGCGTGGCCAGTGGTCAAAAGATGATCGCGACGATCTTCAACCCACTTTACCGCACAGCCACAAAAACGTGCAGCGAATGGGATAAGAAAATCCTCAGGAAAAAATTCACCTCTTGCACCAAAACCACCCCCCACATTACTCTCAATTAAGTCGATGGATGACTCGGGTATTTCCATCATTGCACTCAAAATTTTGCGGTTAGCGAAGGGCACCTTTGCTGCCCCTTCGACCGTAAGCTTTTGGGTTTTTTCATTCCATATCGCCAAAAGGCCACGTGACTCCATTGGTAATGCAAGATGGCGATGACTTTGGAACTTCTCTGATCGAACATAATCTGCGGTCTCAAATTTTCCGTCTACAACGCCTTTACTCGCTGTATATGTAATTGCTTTGTTACTTCCCCACTCTGGGAATAAGGGGGATTGATAAGCTTCCGCTTGTTTACGGTGAGGGACAGGGTCAAGCGGCTCTATTTCTACTTTAATTAGGGATAATGCATCTTCCCCAAGGGCCGTAGTATTAGCGAGTATTATAGCAACAGCCTCACCAACATAGCGGACTTTTTTATTAGCAATAACGGGCTGTCCTAGGGGTTCAAGCTCTTTCATGGGCATGAGACGTAATGGCACTAAAGGAATATCCTCGCCAATATCATTTGCCAAAATAACAGAGTGAACACCTTTTAACTTTACCGCTTCTGTAACATCAATTGATTTGATCACACCATGAGCGATAGGGCTGCGAACGATTACTGCGTAAAGCATATTTTTATGGCAAATGTCGTCTAGATATTTGCCCCTACCTAGCAATAGGTCAGGATCCTCCAAACGTTTAACAGCCCGACCGACATAAGCATTACCGTGGGCCTTATTCTTCGATAAAAATTTATTTTTGACAGCCACGTTTTGGCTCCAAATTGTTGAGTATATATCATGAAGGATTTATTTCTTCCAGAGAAGGGAAAATGATAAGGAGGGTTCGTAATGATATCTTGGTAAGGTCCTAAGAAAATCTTATCTAATCCATTTTACCCTAATCATAATTGGTGGGCCCGGCAGGACTCGAACCTGCAACCTGACCGTTATGAGCGGCCTGCTCTAACCAGTTGAGCTACAGGCCCCACCTTTGGGGTGATAAACAACAATCACACTCTTCTTTTCGCGCACCCTCCCAATCTGGTCAAGCAAAGGTAGGTTAATTTTTAATATAATAATGTATTGAAGTAAAAAAATAATAAAAAAAGCCTTTCAATCGCTTTTCAAATCCATTTCGAAAGAACAACAATACCGCTATTATAGTTTTGTTGAGAAGTAGTTATTTCTGATTGAACCATTAAATTTATTATACTGATTTTTGAGTAACTAAAATGCCAAAAAAACACACCACCATTGACCTAAACAGCACTGACATTTTCGATATCCAAAAAACAATGCGAGCAATGCGTCGTTTAAAACCTGACCCCGTGCCTCATAAGCTGATAGAAAAAATTCTCGAAGCAGGTGTATCCGCTCCAAATGGAGGTAACGCACAGACATGGCGGTTTCTTGTGGTTACGGACCCAGAAATCAAAGCAGCAGTTCAACCTTACTACAAACGAGCCTATGATGAAGTTCAAAAACCTCGTCATGATGCACAAAAACCAAAAACCCCGGGTAAGGCCCTCGATCAACATATACGCAACGAGGCCGCTATCGAATACCTGACCAACCACTTTCATGAAGCCCCCGTATGGATTGTTGCATGCGCAAAAGGTGTTAATTCCGCGTCTTCATTAGCTGGTGCTTCCGTTTATCCAGCAGTACAAAATATGCTTCTCGCAGCCCGGGCGTTGGGGTTAGGGGCTACTCTTACAGCCAGACATATAGCATTTCGCAACGAGGTAGACACACTTTTAGGGCTCCCGGGAAACGTGAGCTCATTTGCAATTTTACCTATCGGTTATCCTATCGGTAAATTTGGGCCTACCCGCCGCGCTCCTTTATCGGAGGTTGTGCGAATCAATAAATGGGACAATCCTTGGCCAGGGTCATAAGACGATCACAACCTAAGAAAAGAGGGTGTAAGCTCGATTCATAAGTGAAAGCGATACTTCAATTGTTAATTCATTGTTGATGAATTATATTGGGTCATCATCAATAATAAATTTTTTCAGACATCCAAGAAACTTCTTAGGAGACGCGATCTGCTTGGATGTTTAAGCTTCCTAAGGGCCTTAGCCTCAATTTGGCGTATGCGCTCGCGTGTTACTGAAAATTGCTGGCCAACTTCTTCAAGAGTATGGTCGGTATTCATGCCAATACCAAATCTCATACGCAGCACGCGTTCTTCGCGAGGTGTCAGGCTTGCCAAAACACGGGTGGTTGTTTCACGCAAATTACCTTGTATTGCTGCGTCCAGCGGCTGAACGGCATTTTTATCTTCTATAAAATCTCCTAAATGACTATCCTCTTCATCCCCTATCGGCGTTTCTAATGAAATAGGTTCCTTGGCAATTTTGAGTACCTTCCTAACTTTCTCAAGAGGCATGCCCAGACGACCGGAGAGTTCCTCTGGTGTGGGTTCGCGTCCAATCTCATGCAAGATTTGCCGACTGGTTCGGACCAACTTATTAATAGTCTCAATCATATGGACAGGTATCCGAATAGTTCTTGCCTGGTCCGCTATTGAGCGCGTGATCGCTTGCCTAATCCACCATGTTGCATAAGTTGAAAATTTATATCCTCGACGATATTCAAATTTATCAACGGCCTTCATCAAGCCGATATTTCCTTCCTGAATTAAATCGAGAAACTGAAGCCCCCTATTAGTATATTTCTTCGCAATCGAAATTACTAAACGGAGATTAGCTTCCACCATTTCCTTTTTTGCACGTGCCGCATCACGTTCTCCTCGCTGAACTTGAAGCACCAACGCTCGTAGTTCTTCAGGTGGCAACCCGACATGGGTAATCGCGCCTCCAACTTCATCTCTTAGAGTCTTAATTTCTTTTTTATGTTTAGTGGCAAACGTCTTCCAACCTGGTTCTTTTCGACGCCCCATTGACGCGGTCCACCGCGAGTCTAGCTCTCTACCAAAGTAGGATTCCAGAAAAGCGGTACGTTTAACTTTACATTTAACTGCGAGACGAAGAAGTTGGCCCTCCGCATTTATCATACGACGATTTTGATCGTATAGCTCAGCTACTAAAACCTCGATTGATGTATTATTGAATTTTACAGTTTTTAAAATATCTACTAATTCTTCATTAATTTTCTCCAATCGACGTTCGGAAGGCCGCTTAAACTCTGGCCCACCTTTAATGGCTTCTAATTTTTTAACACGCAGCTTCTCGGCTTTTTTGTAAGCAGATGATATTTTAGCAAAAGTTTCTGAAATCTGAGGTTTAAGCACCTCCTCCAACATGCTTAAGGATAAGTTATTCTCTTCGGATTCTTCTTCTAGATCATCCGCCTCATCTTCATCTTCGTCCTCTGCTGTTACTTCTTCATCTACAGGAGCTTCGTCCGCTTGAGCAGCCTTGATCGCAGATAAATCAACTTGTTCGCCTGAAGCATTATAGGTCGCGTCTAAATCGATAATATCTCGCAGTAAAACCAATTCATCCTTTAGCGCCTCATTCCAACGGGCAACAGCCCTTTGTGTCAGTGGACTAGAACACAAACCAAGAATCATTTTGTCGCGTCCAGCTTCTATACGCTTGGCGATTTCTATTTCACCCTCACGAGACAATAATTCCACTGTTCCCATTTCGCGCAAATACATACGAACAGGATCATCAGTACGCCCTAAATCTTCATCCGCAGTTTTTTTAGTAACACTAGCCGGTTCTTTTAGATTTTTTTTGGGTGTGTCATTGTCATCCGTATCCTCATCGTCAACGACATTTACGCCAAGTTCATTCAGGCGGGACATAGTATTTTCAATTTGCTCGGAAGAAACTTCTTCTGAAGGTAAGGCGGCATTCAGGTCGTCATAAGTCACGTACCCCTTCTCCTTACCCTTTTGGACAAGTTTCTTTAATGCCGCACCAGTCGACTCGATCAAAGGGGCATCAGCGTTTTCCGCATTGATCTCTGCTGATTCAGCTGGCTTTGCTTTCATTCTAGTGGCCATAGAGTCACATACTCCAAAAAGATTTTAACTTAATATAAGCTATTTATAAGTAAACTATTCTAAAAGAAATTAAAAAAAAGATCAAAAGGATCTCTTTATCTCAATTTTTGAGCCTTTTACTAAACTTTCTTAACCAATATATAGAATTATTTAATTCCTTTGCTATCATGCGGATCGGATATTGTCTTGCCTTCTGAGAGCCCCTCTTCAAAATTGGTGCGAGATTTTTGATGCACAGACATTAAGCACGCTTGCAGAACCAGCCAATTTTCTTCAGTTGGCTCCAAAGCATAAGACTTTTCCGCCTCAGCTAATTCAAGCCGCTGGCGTTCCTGAAATATACCGTCAATCATCTCAGAAATGCCCTTTCGAACCATTCCAACCTCGGATTCCGACCTAGCAAAACCCGCATGAGTATAAACCTGCGGTGTCAGAAGTTTCTGCAACAGTACCTCAAAACCCCTCTCCTTAAGGTACTCATGCAAATGCTCAATTTTGTTCCCGGGTTCAGAAGTATAGAAGGTCAGAATTTCTTTTCGCAGACTATCAAGTTTTCCATCAACAAAATCAAGCATTCCAATCGTTTCAGCAAATTCATCTATTAAATCCCAATGGTTTACCAACGCTGCAATTATCGCCTGTTCACGGCGTTGAATTAATACCTCAGGGGCAGCCAAAGGTATAGAAAATGGATTAGGAACCGATGTCTTTGGGTCTGTTCCGATATTACCATGCCGCAGGCGATTCATATTATTATCGTCCTGTGCCCATTTCTCTATTTTTTTGGAGCCACTTCGACTCCGATACTTTTTCTTACGTTCTTGAAATTTGAGAGTTCTTAACCGCTCACGAAATAAATCTCGATACTGGTAGCGCACCTTCCCATCTGCAATCGAACGGGCATGCGTCTCCAACCTAGACTCTAGCCCAGCCAACCGCTCGGGCGTATCCAAATCGATCCCCACTGTTTCCAAATCCCATATTATATTATCCAAGGGTCTGGCATTATTTAACAATTCCTCCAAATATTCCCCGCCTCGTCCTTTAATCAATGTATCCGGATCTTCACCGGCAGGAAGATTAACAAACCTTAGGGAGTATCCAGGTTTAAGCAATGGGAGGGCCCGTTCGGCTGCACGTTTTGCTGCTCTAATACCGGCCTCATCCCCGTCAAAACACAAAATAGGCTCGGGCGACATACGCCAAAGCAAAGAAATTTGTTTCTCAGTCAGGGCAGTACCCAGAGGCGCAACAGAGGCTTTTATACCTTCCTGGTCCAAAGCTATAACGTCCATGTAGCCCTCAGTAACTATTACCCTTTTCTCTTCCCGGCATGCCAACCAAGCCTTTTCCAAACCATACAAAACACTACCCTTGCTAAATAACGATGTTTCAGGTGAATTGATATATTTTGGTTGGGTATGTCCTAAAGTTCTCGCTCCGAAGGCGATAACTTCTCCTCTGCCATCGGTAATAGGAAAGGTTACCCTCCCTCTGAAACGGTCATAAGATGTTTGATCGCGCCTTGCAGGATCTTCTGGCTTAATAAGCAGCCCACAATCGATTAGTTGAACTTCCGATATACTAGGGCTGAGTAGCCTAGCTTTTAAACCACCTCTATTATCCGGAGCAAAGCCAAGACGAAATTTTTCGATTGTAGAATTATCAAGACCTCGTTCTTTAAAATAATTAAAGCCCTCCCTGCCTACGGGGCTTCTGAGGCTCTCTTCGAAATAACGGCAGGCCTGTTCCATTACCTTCAAAAGATTAGCTTTTTGGGTAGCAAACTCTCGCTCTTTAGGGGATGTTTTAGGCACAATTAAACCAGCGTCATCTGCCAGCCGTTGCACCGCCTCCGGGAATTCTAGGTTCTCAATGCGCATTATAAAACCGAAAATATCACCATGTGCACCGCAACCAAAACAGTGAAAAAATCCTTTTTCTTCGCTGACCGAAAAACTAGGTGTTTTTTCATTGTGGAAAGGGCACAAACCAGTGAATTCACGTCCTTTACGAGTTAACTTGACGCGCCGGCCGATCAGATCGGCAAGCCCAACCCTGCTGCGAAGTTCATCAAGAAATTGAGGTGGAAAAGCCATACAGCCTTAATCCAATTATTAGCTAAAATTCGATATCATTCCACGCGACTTTATAGAAGCCGTCAAGCACCACCGAGAATTTCCTTCAGGATGGAGCTTGCTCTTCCAAAGTCCATAGAACCCGCGTAGCGTTCACGTAAATGCGCCATCAAACGCCCCATATCTTTGAGGTTTTTTGCTCCAAGTTCGCTAATTGAAGATCTTACTATTTTGCCTATTTCCTCTTCAGATAGCTGCTCCGGCAAAAAATCTTGTATTATATTGATTTCTATCGCTTCTTTTTCCGCTAGTTCCAGGCGATTGCCCTGTTGATATAACTTGATGCTCTCCTGACGCTGCTTCACCATCGTTTGGAGAACCTTCATAATCTCTTCATCGGATATACCATCAGAATCTCCAGCACTTCTATGGGCGATATCTCGATCTTTTACCGCAGCAAGAATTAGTCTCAATGTCGATACAGATTCTGATTTCTTGGCTTTCATCGCCGACGTCAAAGCCTGGCTGATTTCTTTGCGAAGCATTTTTCCGATAATAAGTTTTATTGGGAGGGCGCACCGTACAGGATCAAATTATTTGAAGCAACTACAAATTTTTAAAATCTAAAAATCAATAATCCTTTAAAAAAAGATATATGTACTTCCATAATCTAGTTGTAACCAAAACTAATTTCGTTGGGTAATGGCAAAAATTAAAAAGAAAATTCAAAGTTCTAGTCCTCTCGGTGCGCGCATGCATGATGGTTTCCCCACCTAGTAGTTTTGGTCAATCAAAACAAGATAGATTTGAATGAGGATGCAGGCCAAAATGAGTATGAGCAGGTTTATTGAAAATTTCAGCAAAAATGAAATGGCTCAATAATGCATTTTCATTAGTTTTTAGTAAAAAAGACATAGACCTAAAGGCTTCCAAACCCATTATCAGAATCTGAGTGCTTGAAGTAAGGTTATAACAGCCTTATCCTTTAAGATCGAACTGATTTAAAATGAATTGATTATTTTAACAATAGAGGTTGGCCATGGATAAGGTCCCCATGACTTTAGATGGGTTTAATCGCCTTGAAGAGGAACTAAAGCGGCTCAAGACTGTCGAACGCCCCGAAATAATAAAGGCAATAGCGTTAGCCCGCGAACACGGAGATCTATCAGAAAACGCCGAATATCATGCTGCAAAAGAGCGGCAATCTTTTAACGAAGGAAGAGTAAGCGAAATCGAAAATAAGATCGCTAATGCAGAAAAAATAGACACTTCAAAACTAACTGGTAAAATCATAAAATTCGGTGCCCATGTCAAATTAATTGATGAGGAAACAGAAGAGGAGTCTGTTTATCAAATCGTTGGAGAACATGAAGCGGATATAAAAAAGGGGCGCCTTTCCATTACTGCACCATTAGCCCGTGCATTAATTGGTAAGTCTATTGGTGACACCGCAGAGGTTACTGCTCCCAAGGGTAGTAGAGAGTATGAAATCCTAGACGTAATTTTCAAATAAATTCAAGTTTCTAATCAGTTCCATTACTCTCAATATTGATTGGAACTCCTGGGCGGTGAGTTTTAGTTCTAATTGCCAATGCAGATTTTACAACGCTTACATTGGGCGCAGCAGTTAATTTACTGGTTAAAAAACGTTGGTAGCTATCCCAATCGGTGGCTACAATTTTGATCAGGAAATCTGTTTCTCCCGCCAACATATGGCATTCACGAACCTGTGGCCAACTTTCGACTAACTCTTCAAAGGCTACTAGATCGGCTTCGGCCTGACTATGCAATCCCACGTGAGCAAATACGGTTACCCCAAATCCTAGCGCTGAGGGATTCACATTGGCATGATAACCAAGAATACATTTGGTTTGCTCTAAAGTTCTTACCCGCCTCAAACATGGCGGTGGCGAGATCCCAACGCGATTTGCCAGTTCAACGTTCGTCATTCGCCCATCGTCTTGAAGATCTTTCAGAATTTTTAAATCGATCCGATCGAGTTTAACCTGAACCATTTTAATCTCCTCGTCGAAATAAATAAGATGAAATTTTATTATAAGTATGAGACATTATATTTCAACGGATCAAAGTCTTTAGTCTTATTAAAAAATGCTGAATTCTAATTTTCTTTCCCATAATCCCAAATGCTGGGTTCTAACCGATGGTAAACCGGGTATGGAGAGCCAGTGTATCGCACTCGCTGACACTCTCGGATTAAAACCCATAATTAAAAGGATTTCCGTCCGATCACCTTGGACTATTTTACCTCCGCACCTGTGGATCTTCCCGTTGAAAGCACTCAAAGTCAAAAGCGATAAACTTGAACCGCCATGGCCAGACATTTTAATTGCAACAGGCAGTAAAACTGTTGCCTTAGCACTTTCAGTCAAAACCATTAACCCGGCCACTTTTCTGATTCAAATTCAAAACCCCACTAAGTCTATAAGTAAATTTGATATCGTAATTGCTCCAAAGCATGATTGCCTCTCCGCTACGAATGTAGTGAGTACAGTGGGTGCCTTAAATAGCATCAACAAAAGAAAACTAAACGATGCCTTCACGGAGTTTGAATCGGAATACCTTGACCTTCCAAAACCGTTAATAGGTGTGCTAATTGGGGGCAATAATAAGAATTTTCAGTTGAATCAGAATAGAACAGAACACTTTGCTTCGATGTTACGAGAGGCCGTCAAAAATATCGGCGGCAGTCTCGCCATAACACCGTCTCGCAGAACAAGTAAAAACAGTTTGGAAATTATCAAAAGTACTTTAAGTGATATACCAAAAAATATATGGAATGGATCTGGAAAAAATCCATACCTTGGTATACTTGCCCATTCTGACTGTTTTATTGTCACCGGTGACTCAGTTAATATGGTTTCTGAAGCAATTGCTACTGGGAAACCCGTTCATGTTTTTAAAGATTTTGGGGGTTCTAAGAAGTTTGATCGTTTTCATACCTTACTTGAAAAACTCGGAGTAACCCGACCGTTTTCTGGAAAAATAGAAAAGTGGGAGTATGAACCAATTGATGAAATGACTCTTGTGGCTGATGCAGTTAAAAAAGCATGGAATTTTTATAAGAATTGAAATATTACAGCAGCACTACTAAAAAAGTAATCGTGATAATATCTGGTATATAGGATTTTCCTGATGTCGGCGCTCGACCTTGATAGTTTTAATGCAACGCCGCTACAAAAAGACCCTTTTGATTTTATAATAGTCCCCTCTTTTATAAAACCAAATTTTGTCCCATTGATTAACCGCGACTACCCTCAAATTTTAAAAGCAGGCAGTTTTCCATTGCAGGAACTCAAATTTGGTGAAGCCTTTCAATCACTAATTTCCGAACTGGAGAGTCCCAAAGTTCAGATGGCTTTTGAACAAAAATTTAATATTGACCTAGAACATCGACCAACCATGATTACAGCTAGAGGGCATTGCCAAGCAAAAGATGGTAAAATTCACAACGATAGTAAAACTAAAATTATAACAGCGCTTTTTTATTTGAATACGGAATGGGACCAAGACGGCGGGCGTTTGAGAGTATTGCATTCGCCGGATTCTCTGGAGGATTATGCTGCAGAGGTGCCTCCTATTTCAGGAACTTTGCTAGCATTTAGACGAAATAACAGATCCTACCATGGGCACAAAACCTATATCGGAGAGCGCCGTGTTCTGCAGATGAATTGGGTATGTGATCAAAATGTGGTTAAACGTGAGAAAAGGAGACATCTTATTTCCGCTTGGATCAAATCTATCCTTCCCAACTCCTAGTGTATATAACGAATAATTATGGCTTTAACTATAGAAACATACAGCAACGTGGAGGGGGGGAACTCATTTTATAAGGCAATTAGTCATCCTCACACTGCGCAAAAAATGTCTAACCTAATTAAGCGCCTCAAAGAAGCTGGCTCAGTTGCTATTTATGATCCGCTCAACCTCTATTCTGGATTTACAGAATTTTACAATTTATCAGAAATTAATATTACAGAGTCATTTGTGCGAGACACGAAAAAAATTGGCAGTTCTCTAGCTGGATGCAGAGCTAAACCGATTACTGATTTATCGCAATCCTCGCCAAACACACTCTTTATATCAACCTTTGATTCAAAAAAATTTAAAGAACAAATTAAACACTTAATTGCACCTAATCTAAAAATTATAAGCTTTGACGACTGTCGATTAGAAGATAGTTTATTAACTAATAAATCAAGATATCTAGATAACCAAAACTTTGCTACAAATTTTGCCTTTTTCCGAGATGAGGGCGGTGCTCGTACACGCCTCTCCACAGCAAATTACTGGTCCGGTTATGGCGCAAAAGAGGTTGAAATGAATCTCACATTATTTGGAGATGATGGCAGCGTTTTAGCCGACTGGAGACAACCACTAGTCGACGGCGACACCGGAGTGATTATCGACAGTCGAGAAATCCGAAATAAATTCTCTCTCGGTGATTTTATTGGCCAATTATTCATCCATGTAACCGGTATCGCGGGTCACGATATCGTAAAATATGCATTAGATACTTGGGACAGTTCCGTGCCAGAACTATCCTGCACTCATGACGCTAACGCTTGGCCCTCAGATTTATACGCGGGGTTACCCGCTCCACAGGAAGGAGAACAGGTTTGCTTGTGGGTGCAGAACTCTCACCCAAATCCCATCCCTTCGAATCAAATTGGCATTAATTTGATGGGCGATGATAAAATAATAAGAGTTAATAAATCTATTCCGGGGTTTGGGACAGAAAAATTAATAGTCAATAAGCTACTTCCCGGGGCTAGTTGGCCACAACAAATCGAAATTCAGGCTGGAAAATATTTTGTCAGGCCACGCTACGAGATTACTTCACCAACAAATACGAGACGTATTGCGCATGTTAATGTTGAACGGAATGATCTGAAAGTTGATCCGGAAATCCCCCGAATAGGAAGAAAAATGGGAAAAGGGTATATTTTGCCAGCCCCAATATTACCCATTAAAGATTGGTCGAGCGCATTACTTCCGTCACCAATGGCAACATGCCAAAACAAACTATCTATCGCGGCTTTAATATATGATGCATCTGGTCAAGAAATTTTTCGATACAGATTCGGAAAATTAAACCGTGATCACCAATCTGTTTTGGAAATAAACGATTGTATCAAAGATGAAAAGCTCCTTCCCAGCGACTACGGACACGTAGAGCTGACCTATGACTTCACAAATGAAGGAGACACAGATGGCTGGCTTCACGGTATTTTTCGTTATAAAAATCTAAAGTCAAGCCACGTTGCTGATACCAGTTTTGGAGCCCACATTTATAATACCCTTTTAACCTATCGTAATGAGCCTCAATCCTATAATGGGCCGCCTCCAGGGCTTTCTACTCGACTTTTTCTGCGACTAGGCCATTCACCGCATGATACCATCTGTCATTTAATTTACCCCGCGTCTACTCCATGGCATTCTCGATCGGAGACTGTTCTGACGTTAGTTGCTCCTAATGGTTCTAAAATAGCACGAGAGAAAATTCAAATACCATGTGGAGGATCCATATACCTGCAATATCATAGTCTTTTCACTTCTGAACAAAGAGAGAAAGCAGGGGATGGAGCTTATATAATTGTAAGAGATTCTACATGCCGGCTTTTTGGATATCATGGACTGCTAGCAGAAAATGGTGCATTTAGTTTAGACCACATGTTTGGATTCTAGGATTGTAAATATCATGACAAAGGAAATTCGTACGCCTGTATTAATTATAGGTTCTGGACCAGCCGGATACACGGCAGCAATTTATACCGCACGCGCGAGCCTAAACCCTCACCTTGTGACAGGAATGGATACTGGTGGGCAAATGACTATAACAACCGATGTCGAGAATTACCCTGGTTTTGCCGAGGTTATTCAGGGGCCATGGCTGATGGAAGAAATGCAAGGTCAAGCCTCTGCGGTTGGAACACACATTCATACTGACCTGATCACGGAAGTTGACTTCACTACCAAACCATTTAGGTGTATAGCTGATTCTGGGGATATTTATATTTCTGAAACTGTTATTATATCGACAGGAGCGCAAGCTCGTTGGTTGGGTCTTCCCTCTGAAGAAAAATTCATGGGATTTGGAGTTTCCGCCTGTGCAACTTGTGATGGATTTTTTTACAGGAACAAGGAAGTAGCTGTTATCGGGGGAGGAAATACTGCAGTAGAAGAAGCGCTTTATTTAACTAACCACGCAACAAAAGTAACCCTCATCCATCGGAGAAACGAGTTACGGGCTGAAAAAATTTTACAAGAACGTTTATTCGCTCATGAAAAAATTGACGTGCTTTGGGACACAATAGCGGTGGATATTATTGGTAACGAAACACCCTTAGGGGTAACAGGTTTAAAACTTCGAAATATTAAGACAAAACAAAATTTTAACCTAAAGGTCGATGGCGTTTTCGTTGCGATTGGGCATGATCCAGCGACAAAACTTTTTACCGGGCACCTCGAAATGGACGAAGAGGGCTATATCATTACGGCTCCAGACAGCACAAAAACGAGTATTCCGGGGATTTTTGCAGCGGGGGATGTTCAGGATAAAATATATAGACAAGCAGTTACAGCGGCTGGCACCGGATGCATGGCTGCCCTTGAAGCCGAACATTACCTCGCTGATAATAGTCTAAAATAGATTTTCTGAGAGATATGTGACCTGTTAGATCAGAACATCAAAAGGAGGCGAGGGATATGGACTGGGATAAACTAAGAATATTCCATGCTGTGTCAGAGGCAGGCAGTTTCACTCATGCAGGCGACAGATTAAACCTAACCCAGTCTTCCGTAAGTCGTCAAATAAGCGGACTAGAGGATGAGCTTGGTGTTCCCCTATTTCACCGTCACGCCCGCGGTTTAAAATTGACCGAGCAAGGTGAAACCCTCTACAGGGCAGCCCAAGAAATTGCCGGAAAATTAACCACTGCTGAATCTTTGGTGACCGAGTCAATGGAGAGGCCGCGTGGGCCCTTAAGGATAACTACCACAGTAGCGTTCGGCTCTATGTGGTTAACGGAGCGCCTGAAGGATTTTTTAGAGATGTATCCAGAAATAGAAGTATCATTGATACTTCGTGAAGATGAACTAAATCTTAGTATGCGCCAGGCTGATGTCGCAATAAGATTGGCACTCCCACAGCAACCTGATCTAATTCAGCGTCACTTATTTGATTTACGCCACGGCGCTTTTGCAGCACCCGCATATTTGGAACAGTACGGCATGCCCCATTCCCTTGATGATCTCGAGGTACACCGATTGATCGCTTATGATGAAACTTATCATCCCCCGTTCACAAATATAAACTGGCTTCTAGATGCGGGACTTGATGATAACTTCCAAAGGAAACCTGTTATACGCGTAAACAATCTTTATGCGATGTATAGAGCCGCTGCAAATGCGATGGGCATCGCTTCTTTACCGGATTATATGGTAAGCTTAACTAGTGGTCTCATTCCAGTATTACCAAAATACAAGGGACCCGTTCATCGAGCATATTTTGTTTATCCTGAAGAATTGCGGCACTCAAGGCGAGTGGCAGTATTTCGTGACTTTCTATTGCGCCGTATTGCTGAAGATAAAAAATAACTCATTGTTTTAATTACAAAAACTACCCAGCTATGCATAGTATGCATAGCTGGGTTGCTTATTTAATTATAGCCTGAAAATGCAAAACATTTTATGTAAGCGCAGTTGTTACCAATGTTTCATTATAAATGTTTGTAACTACTGTTTTCTGACAATATTCGTTGGTGAATACGTTGGAAATTTTATCCGGATGCAATATTCGGACCAGGGTCTTCTGATCCTTCGTCAATAGACGTAAAGCCTCCCTGTTACCTTGCCGGGCGTTCGCGCCCGGCATTTTTTTCACATCAAATAAACCTGCTAAACGAAACCGTAGACGAATTGAATATAAAATCGTAAAAACACTTGTTTTTAAAAAATAATAATTATCAGGCCAATATAATGATTAATGTAACTCCAGTTTCCGATGTTATGGGTGCGGAAATCACTGAGATTAACTTGGCAAATCCGATAAGCCTGGATTTAAAGGTAGTGTTGCAGAAAGCCTTGCTCAAATATCAGGTGTTGGTAATTAGGAAACAAAATTTAACTCCTGATTTACAGGTTAAATTCTCGAGTATTTGGGGTAAATTAGAAACGCCGTCCAATATTGAATACACAACAAAAGAATCTTCCAAAGTGATGATACTTTCAAACGAAATAAACCCGGACGGCTCTGCTGTTGGGGTGGTAGACGGAGGAGATTTTTGGCACTCCGACTCTTCACATATTGAAATACCATCTATGGTAACAATTCTTCAATCTATCAAGAACCCCGAGAAAGGTGGCGATACGGAATTTTGTAACATGGTTGAGGTTTACAACTCTTTGCCCGAAACTTTAAAAATTAAGATCGAGAATCTCTATGGGATTCACCACGTCAGTAAGGTAAAAAATAAAAGGGTTACAATTTCACCCGACCGGCCGGGGGCAAAAGATTTTTATGAATCCCAGGCTAAAACTCGACCATCAGTGCTCCAACCTCTTGTTTTAAAACACCCGGAGACTGGTCAGAAATCTCTCTATTGTTCTCCGCGTTTTACAATTGG
>CEUN01180484.1_pt1 | contig 16864 bp, 12 predicted proteins | sample 361501 | NCBI WGS metagenome assembly CEUN01 (sample SAMEA2622801, study PRJEB7988) | marine metagenome | biome: marine biome (ENVO:00000447); feature: marine epipelagic mixed layer (ENVO:xxxxxxxxx); material: "saline water (ENVO:00002010), including plankton (ENVO:xxxxxxxx)" | depth 120 m | reverse complement strand
GCACTGGCGCGATATGACATTGAAGGAGCTGCTTGCGCTTCTCAGGAATCCAGGTGAAGAGACCCTATGCCGATTTCCCACACACCGGCGTCGCTGATGCGAGACCTACGCGGCCGGCGCCAACCTGCACCCGGAATTCGACACTGACAATTCAATGACATGTCAGGCTGCGGCCATATTGTCGGCAGATTTCACTTCCACACTCGATATCATCACCGCATACAACGCTGCGGTCTTCACTCTGAAAACGGGAGCCCACGCATGTCATCACCCACCCAATCAAAACCGTCCCTACACCAGCTTCCAGCCAAGCCGCAGGTGCGTGTTACACCTCACGACGAAGAGCGTCGTGAACGCGAACTCCGGCATGTCGTGGTGCTTGGTTACAACTAGGTTTGTGCAACCAGCATCCGGCGACCTCGAATCTATCGCCCAGGCGAATGCACGCCACACCCAGCGATATGGTTGAGGCTTGCACCAACGCGCCGTAGGCTCTCCGCTCCATGATCGAAACGGTCACAACAGGGGAGATATCACGCATGTCACTGGAAGGAAGAGTTGCACTGGTTACCGGCGGCGGACGCGGCATTGGACGCGCCATCGCCATCGGGCTCGCCGCTGACGGTGCTGATGTCGCCGTCAACTATCGACGCGACGACGAAGCGGCCGCAGAGAATGTCGCCGAGATCCAGTCTCTGGGGCGTCGCGCCATCGCGGTTGCAGCGTCCGTCAATGATGTTGACGCCAACTCAGCGATGGTTGAACAAGTCGTGGACAAACTTGGACCAGTCAGCATCCTTGTGCACAACGCGGGGATTGCGAGCCGCGGCCAGACGGTCGAGAACACCGAGCCCGCGGAACTGGAACGGGTCATGAGCACCCATGCCTTCGCAGGTCATTACCTGGCAAGGTTGGTGTTGCCATCGATGCGCACCTGCGAACGCGGCGACATTGTCATGATATCGAGTGCCGCAACCAAGAGGTTCCGAGCGAACGGCGCGCCCTACAGCATGGCCAAAGCGGCGTTGGAGGCATTGGCTTACACGCTGGCCAAAGAGGTCCGTGCGGACGGGATACACGTCAATGTGGTCGCGCCCGGGCTCGTGGAAACAGAAATGGGGCGTCGCCTGATGCAGGCAACCACAGGCGTACAAAGTTTGCGTGAGTTGGATGAGCGCATGCCGTTCTCACGAGTCTGTCAGCCGGAGGACGTTGCCAACGCGGTACGCTACTTCGTGTCACCACACAACACCTATATGACGGGTGAGCGAGTCTATGTGGATGGCGGTGGTCAGGATTTTCGCTCGACCTGAGGACAAGCCTCGGGCACTCGCCGCAAGCAACGGTGTAGAGACTCGCATAGCTGCGTCATCATTGGTGTGAACTCGCGGGAAGGGCACGCAGCGGCATTCATCATCAAATTGCCGAAAAACGACGCGACAGTGGACATTGGCAACGTGAAATCGAAACGGGAGGCGATGCGGCAATGTCCAAACTGCGCCAGGCGGCGATTAACGGTAACCTCTCGGACATGGTGGTACTGGATTTATAGCTACCCCGGCTATCTGGACTCGATGGGCTACAAAACATCAGGACTGTCTCCAATCTGCGCCAGACATCGCTTGTCACACTCGCAATGTCCAGCCCCCGCAAGACATCGCGCTCGCGTACAAACTGCAAGCGAACGCATGTATGAACGTGCCGAGCGGCTTTCGAGATTTCCGCAGCCGCATTTCGGAGCTACTCAACTTCTGGCGTGCCGTTCGTTACGTCACATAAGGGCGGAAACCCAACTATGAGCATCGACTTTACGGAAGAACAACTCGCCATCCGCGAAGCGGTAACGCGCCTATGCGCAAGCTTCGGCGATGAATACTGGTTGAAACGTGACCAGGACGGCGAATTCCCGCATGAGTTCTGCCAGGCAATCGCCGACCACGGCTACATGGGCATCGCCATGCCGGTCGAATACGGCGGCTCCGGCCTTGGCATCACGGAAGCCGCAATACTCATGCAGGCTATCTCTCAGTCTGGCGCGGGCAATGGCGGTGTGTCGTCCGTCAGTCTCGGCATCTTCGGGCTGAATCCGGTTGTGCGGTACGGCACGGAAGAACAGAAGCAGCGCATGTTGCCGCCCATCATCAAGCGCGAACATATGGCATGCTTTGGTGTGACGGAACCCAATACCGGATTGGACACCACGCGACTCAAAACCCGAGCGGTACGCAAAGGCGATCACTACGTGGTCCATGGGCAAAAAATCTGGATGAGCACCGCACAGGTCGCCAACAAGATGCTGTTAATTGCGCGCACGCAGCCAGAAGACGAAACGGCGAAACCTATCGACGGCCTCAGCCTGTTCTTCACCGACCTGGACCGCAGCAAAGTCGAGGTCCGTGAGATTGAAAAGATGGGCCGCAAATGCGTGGACTCCAACCAGGTGTTCATCGACGGCTTGGAGATACCGGTTGAAGACCGCATTGGCGAAGAGGGCAAGGGTTTTCGATACCTGTTACACGGCATCAATCCGGAACGCATTCTGATTGCGGCTGGTCTTGTTGGATTGGGACGCGCCGCGCTGCACAAGGCGACGGAGTACGCTAAACAACGGGAAGTGTTCGATCGCCCCATCGGCATGAATCAAGGCATCCAGCACCCACTCGCAAAAAACTGGGCAGAGCTGGAGGCCGCGAACCTCATGGTTTTCCGCGCCGCAACCTTGTACGACCGCGGCGAAGATGCCGGCGCGATGTCCAACGCGGCCAAGTACCTGGCTGGCGAAGCGACTTATGAAGCATGTAACAACGCCATTCTGACGCACGGTGGCATGGGTTATGCCAAAGAGTTCCACGTCGAGCGATACTTGCGCGAGGCGTTGATTCACCGTATCGCGCCGATCACACCACATCTCATCTTGTGTTATCTCGCAGAGCGCGTGCTGGGGTTACCGAAGTCCTACTAGGGGCTCGGGCGACCAGGGCTCGTGCTTCGCGGGCCCAGGCTCGAGGCTACAAAACTCCAGGATACAAGAGCTGAGGCACTTGAGGGCTACAGCGCTTAACGCGCGATGGTCGACAGCCCGCTCGTCAGAAAACCTGGGCGATATGCTCTAGCGAACTTCTCTCCCTCCATGTTGCTGCGTGCGCAACAAGACAGTGTCTCGTGGACGTTCATTTATCGGAGCTTTCCTAGACGAGAATCGCTTTCCCGATAATGGCGCGATCTTTCAAAAGCTTGAACGCCTCCGCTACATCCGAGATTGGCAGCGCGTGAGAGTAGTATGGCGAGATGCGGCCGGACGCAAGCCAACGAATCAGATCATTCAGATTGTTCTCGGACCACTCGGGAGCGTGCTTCTGCAGCCCCCCAAGCGTATACCCGATTACCTCTGCATCCTTGACCAGCAGGTGATTGGTTTTGGCAAGTGCGGCGCGCCCACCGGTGAACCCTACGATGAGAATGCGCCCGAACGGCGCAATGCAGCGGACGGACTCGTCAAACACATCCCCACCTACTGGATCGTAGATGACGTCGGCACCCAACCCGTCGGTCAGCGCCTTCACCTCTTCGCGGAATCCGTCACTGTAGTCAATGACATGGTCCGCGCCCATGTTCTTGACGACTTCGAGTCGCTCTTCACTCCGTGCCGTGGCGATGACACGGGCACCCATCAACTTACCCATATCAACAGCAGCGAGCCCTACCCCGCCTGCGGCGCCGTGTACAAGCAATGTTTCACCCGGCTTGAGCCGGCCTCGCTGTAAGCCGTAATACGCGGTCATGTAGTTGGAGCGAAACGCAGCGCCGGCGCGGAAATCAACGTTGTCGGGCAGAACAATAACTTCACCGGCGGGCTGCTGCGCAAATTCGGCAAACCCGCCACCGCATAACACGCGTTGCCCGACGCGGAGCGACGCGACCTTGGCACCCAACCCCACGATCTCTCCGCAAGCTTCACCGCCAACAACAAAAGGCGGGTCGTTTTTGACTTGGTACTGCCCCGCAACCTTTAGCAGATCGGTATAACTGACTCCACGCGCGTGCAGTTGCACCCGTACTTCATCATCGCCCAGTTCAGGTAGCGGCCACTCTTCAATGACCAGTTCGTCCGGCGTACCAAACGCCTTGCAAACAACGGCTTTCATATTTCTTCCAGCAGGACTGTGTGTTGATAGTGACCATGTTAATCGACTAAAGCGTTCGACTGGTGTTGCAAAGAGTGGTCGCCCGCTTCGTTCGGGTGATCAGCAGTGGAATCAAGGAGTCGTGTTGTTGTGCGACCGATGCGTCATTGGCGCGACACGATCGACTCCGGAGCAAGTGCTGGCACACATTGACTACGCACAAAACCCTGGTCTCCTGCGCGCTTGTGCGCGACAGACATTCCCGGATGCACACTTGCGAGCGTGCGGTATGCTCGACGGCGAGCAATCATAGAGGGAGTCCATACCATGTCCCAACACACCGTAAATGAGCATCATCGTTACCCGTATTCAAGCATTGTCAGCCGTCCGGACTACACATGGCCAAACGGCTGCCGTCTCGCTGTCTACGTGGCACTCAACATCGAACAGTTCAGTTACGGGGAGGGCAAAGGTGCAGCCATAGCACCGCCTGACCAGGCGGAAAGCCACAGCATCTATTCGTGGCGTGATTACGGTAATCGGGTAGGCATTTGGCGCATTCTCGCGATGCTGCGCGAACTGAACATCCCTGCCGAGGCGCAAATCAACACAGCCATTTATGAACACTGCCCGGATATTCCGGAGGCTCTGCGGGCAGACGGGCACGAAATCCTTGGCCACGGCATCAGTAACTCGTTTGAACAAGGACAACTGAGCGAAGCGGATGAGGCTGCCCACATTCGCGCAGTGACGGAGTACCTGACTGCGGCAGAAGGCAAAGCTCCCCGGGGATGGATGAGCCCATGGCTTTCCAACAGTGCCGTCACGCCCGATCTGCTGCAGGAAGCGGGCTACCGCTATTTCATGGACTGGACATCTGACGACCAGCCAATCTGGATGCGCACCCGCAACGGTCGGATTCTTGCGATGCCTTATCCGATCGAGTGTAACGATACCCGCGGGATCGTCTGGTATCGCTACAGCAGTCAGGAATTTGCCGACATGATCGTGGACGCGTTCGACGAAATGCTGCGCCAGAGTGTGGAACAGCCGCTCGTCTGTGCTATCTCATTGCATCCGTTTGTGGTTGGCAGGCCATATCGTCTTGGTCCGCTACGCCGGGCGTTTGCCCATATTGCATCGCACCGCGAACAGATCTGGCTGACACGGCCGGGAGATATCTGCGCGCATATTGAAACGTTACCCGCCGGCACAGTGCCGGACTGCCAATCGGCTTCGAGGACCTGACCCCGGCGCGCATAGGGCGGACTTGCCAGGGCCGCAAAAACACTGCACCGGCTGCCAGATGCGGCCCGGGGTGACTATAAACCCAAAAATACGCGAACTTACAATTCCAAATACCCAAAGTCACTGATTCTACGCAATATTTTTTCTATACCGGCCTCAAAGCCCGGGCTCTCCAGACGATAACGCTTGGGTGTCAACAGAGATCTGTACGCGGCTCTTGCTCGCCACGCATGGCCACGCGCAGACCTCCGGGGCAATCGAATTTGTTATTAAACAGGAGTGGGTGCCTGACACGCGCGCGCTCCGGAGCCGCTAAGAACCGGTGAACATTCGTCAGAAGATCGTCATCGCGCTGATGTGCGTCTCACTCCCGGCCCTGATGGCCTTGGGAGGGTCTGGTTATTGGCGCGCCCATTCGTCGATCGAACTGTCGCGCACGCTCAGTCTGGAAGCCATCGCGGCCAGTCGCGTGGCCCGACTGGACAATCTGCTAAGGGACTGGCACGAGAATCTGCGCACCGTTGCGGCCGACCGACTATTGACGGATACCGTACAGGAATATAACCACACGTCGAACACCCGTTTTCGCGAACCTCTGGCACGGATTCTTGATCGTGCGGTAGGCACCAGCGGCATTCGTTTTCTGCAGCTGCACGACCGCAATGGCGCTGTTGTGGCAACCGCCGTCAACCCCATCGGACGGCCCATGCCGGCGTTCCGATCAAGCGCCGAGGGGCACGTCGAGGTACTGCGCATTACGGCCGGTTCAGAAGGCCAGGCGCCACTGGTGGTCATGCAGGCCCCGGTGCGGGTAGCCCAATCGGACACCGCCTACATCATCGCGGAAATCAGTGCGCGCGGGCTACAGGATGTGGTACGCGACAGACACGGCCTGGGGCATTCCGGCCAGCTACAGGTCTGGTGGACTGGCGACGGCGGCAGCGGTGAACCTGTTGCGGGCGTTCGCTCCACGACATTACCGCTACCAGTCGCCGTTGATCGTGCCAACGGACAGGTGCGCAGAGTCCACCATGCCGATGCGGAATGGTTGATAGCCAGCCTACGCGCGCGCAACAAACAACTGGTGGTGACGGTTTCGCTGAACGCCAATGAAGCGTTGCATCACGCGCACCAGTTCCGCACGGCGTTACTCGGCTTTGGCATTGGCCTGATCGTATTGGTGCTGTTGGCCGGGTTCTGGGTTGGCGGGCGTCTGTCAGCTGGTGTGCGCGCGTTGTCTGATGTGGCCGTGATGATTCGTCACGGTCAATTGCAACGGCGGGCGCCCGCACAAGGTACGGATGAAGTTGCGGTCCTTGGTCGCGCGTTCAACGAGATGGCGGAAGCGCTCATCACCGCCAACTCAGAGCTGGAGCGTCGTGTTCAGGCGCGCACGGAAGAGCTGGCGCAGTTCTTGGCGGAACGCGGCTGTCCAACGCTTCAAGGATTCCTGTTTGGTCACCCGGAGCCAATGGACAATTTCTTCATGCAGGCAACGGCCTGATGCGGAATCCACTCAAGGCGACATCATCCGTGAGAAATGCCAACACCAGGCGGAAAGCAAGTAACAGGCAGGCGAACGCCTTGTGAGCAATAGTTGAGCAGGACCATTATTTGAGCAGGCGGCGAACCAGCTCCATCATGCCATCAAAGTTGGCCGACCTAGACACAAACGGGTTGCCACGCAGCCTTGAACAACGTTGGTCCTCAATGCGGGGTCTCACGGCAATCGTTGAACAAAACTTAGTCGGTGTCGCCGAACACCTGCCGCAAGGGTGAACTATTAATCAAATCGCCGCAGAAAGTACGCTAACGGGATAACATGACGTTTCCATCCAAGACGAGCAGCCCGCATGGCCAACACCGGTGATCTGCACTGGCTCCCTTCGCCTGAACGCATCCAGAACGCAAACATCACCCGCTACATCGAGTGGTTGGAGCTCAACTACAAGATGAAGATCGCGGACTATCCCGCACTTCACCAGTGGTCTGTAGACGATCTGGCAGGTTTCTGGGAATCGATCTGGGACTACTTCGAAGTGCACTCGTCGACACCCCGTGGCGCCACGCTGGTAGGCGATTCCATGCCTCATCATCAATGGTTCGAAGGCGCTCGCGTCAACTACGCCCGCCGCCTCATCGAGGCTGGCGATGACAATACGGTAGCCGTGGAACACTACTCCGAAGTCCGTGAGCCCGGGGCAATTACCTGGGGTCGGTTAAGGGCCGACACGCGCGCACTCGCCCATTCGCTGAAGGGTCTGGGAGTTCAAGAGCACGACCGAGTTGCAGCCTACCTGCCCAACATTCCCGAGGCGCTGGTCGCAATGCTAGCCACCACCGGTATTGGCGCGTTGTGGTCAAGTTGCTCGCCTGACTTTGGCGTTTCCAGCGTTCTGGACCGCTTCAAGCAAATCGAACCCAAAGTGTTACTGGTTGTCGACGGCTACTGCTATGGCGGCCGGGATTTTGACCGTAGCGCGGAGATCGTGGAACTGGTTCAGGCATTGCCAAGCGTTGAGCATGTCATCTTCGTTCCGTACCTGCGCGATGAGACCGCGCCAACGTTCGACCGGCCAAGCTCACGCTGGTCCGACCTGCTGAAGCCACTCCCGCAGGGAGCCGCGGACCCGCTCGCTGAGGACTTCGATTTTGCGCACCCCCTTTGGGTTGTTTATTCGTCGGGGACAACTGGTTTGCCCGAGGGTATGGTGCACGGCCATGGCGGCACGTTGCTGGAGCATTTGAAGACGCACAGTCTGCACATGAATCACGGTCCGGGTGGCAAGCTGTTCTTCTACACGACAACCGGTTGGATTATGTTCAACCTGCTCGCCGCCGCACTGCTGACAGGCTGCGCAATTGTTCAATACGACGGGAATCCAACACATCCGGACATGCACACACTGTGGCGCATCGTAGAGTGCTCCAGGGTCACGTCTTTTGGGACCAGCCCTACGTTTGTGAACACACTGGCGCAGCACGGCATACGACCGCGTGACCATTTCGATCTGTCCGCATTAGAAGGGGTTTTGTGCACTGGCTCGCCGCTGACACCTGAGTCATTCGCCTGGTTCTATGAGGCTGTCAAAGACGATCTTTGGGTTTCATCCATCAGCGGTGGAACGGATGTCGCCACTGGTTTTGTAGGTGGACTACCCACGCTGCCCGTACATTCGGGCGAAATTCAGGTGCATTGCCTGGGTGTCGACGTGCACGCGTTTGATGCGCGCGGACAAAGTGTTATCGACGAAGAGGGCGAACTCGTCATTGCCAAGCCAATGCCAACAATGCCGCTGTACTTCTGGAACGATCCGGATGGCAAACGTTATCACGACAGTTATTTTGCGACTTATCCGGGTATCTGGCGTCACGGAGATCTGCTGCGCATCACCGCCCGGGGCAGCTCGGTAATCTCTGGCCGGAGCGACTCAACGCTCAACCGCCATGGCATCCGCATTGGCACCAGCGAAATCTATCGAACGGTAGAAGCGTTACCGGCTGTTCAGGACAGTCTGGTCATCCACCTGGACGACGAAGAACCTTCTGTCATGTCATTGTTTGTGGTTCTGGCTGAAGGTGCGACGCTGAACGACACTCTCCGCGATGCCATCAAGACACGACTGCGCCAGGAGCGCTCACCGAGACATGTACCCGACATAATCCTGTCCGCCCCCGGTGTTCCATACACCTTAACGGGTAAAAAGAGGGAAGTGCCCGTCAAGAAGATTCTGACGGGCGCGGAGCCAGGCGCGGTCGCCAACGCAGACGCGATGGCGAACCCGGATGCGATCGCTTATTACGCCGATGTCGCATCCGAGCTGCGACAAGGTAGTGCCTGATGCACGTCAGGCCATTGAGTAGCCACCGCTGACCGAGATCGTCTGCCCCGTCGTGTGACTGGCACCTTCAGAGGCCAGAAAGACAACCACGCGTGATACATCCTTCGGGATACCGATCTTGCGCAGCGGATAACCTTTTGCAATGCGCGCCTCGAGTTCTTCCGTCAGATCGGGTGCAGTGCTGGGCGTCTTTGTATAGCCAGGGCACACACAATTCACGTGCACGCCGGACTTGCCCACTTCCCGGGCAACTGCCTTCGAAAAGCCGATCACGCCAGCCTTGGCGCCTGAGTAGACCGCCTGGCGAAACTCGCCTACGCGGCCCGCATCAGAGGCTACGTTGACAATCTTGCCGCCCCCACCAAGGATCATTTTTTCAAGCGTCGCCCGCGTGCAATGGATAACCCCCATCAGGCAGACATTAACTTCGAAAGCCCAGTCATCAGGCGTCGAATCCATGAACATGCCAACGCGCCAGGCAGCAGCGCAGTTAACCAATACATCAATGCGCCCGTGCGAGGCGACAACCTGGTCAACAACACCCTTGACCTGTTCGAAGGAAGTCACGTCTAGCGCAACGCCTTCGCTCCGTCCACCAGCATCCGACGCCGTCTGCTTCGCTGCATCGCCATTCAGATCGGCACCAACCACAATGGCGCCCTCCGCGGCCATGTCCATGGCGATCTGCTGACCGATTCCCGAGCCGGATCCCGTGACGAGTACAACTTTATCTTTCAGTCCCAAATCCATCTCTGCTTCCCCTCAAACACTCAAACGCAAGTTCGCTTTATTACGATTACAACATTGTATATCCGCCATCTACGGACCAGGCTTGACCAGTCACGTAACTGCTCTCATCAGCGGCCAGATAGACGGCGAGTGCCGCCACCTCGTCCGGGTGAATGAACCGATCGTGCAGTGGTATGGCACGCAACAACGTTTCTTTCTGCTTGTCAGCGTCCACGGCGTTGATAGCGCCGTGTTCACGAACGAAGTTGCTGCCCATGTCCGTATCAACGATCCACGGACAGACTGCGTTCACGCGAACCTTGTGAGGTGCCAGCTCCAGCGCCAGACACCGCGTCAGCCCTACCAGGGCGTGTTTGGACATGTTGTACGCACTTTGATTGCGCGAGCCCCACTTGCCGGCACTGGATGCAACGTTTACGACGTTGCCGCTGCCTCGGTCAATCATGTGGCGCACGACGGCCTGCGTGATGTTCACAACACCCATGACATTGACATCAAAGACGTGCATGAAGTCTTCAGGGGCATATGCCACAAACGGTTTTGCGACATACGTGCCAGCATTGTTGACCAGCACGTCAATGCCGCCCGACGCGATGCATTCCTCAACCGCTGCCCGTGCGCCGTCCCGGTCCGTCACATCACATGCGAGCGTCTGCACCGATGCACCGTCGCGTCGCAGATTTACCGCGACCTCTGCAAGCCTTGTGCTGTCCCTTGCCAGCAGCGCCAGCGCCGCGCCTTCTCGCGCAAAGTGCTGCGCAATTGCGAGGCCAATGCCACGCGTGGCGCCAGTAATGAACGCACGCCGACCCGCCAGTCTTCCCGCCATAGAACTTGTTCCTGATGATCACTTGACGGGCACATCGTACCGGAGTTGTAGTCCCCGGCTAAACGACCGGCCACTGACTGCCAGCGTGTAGTAGCCGTATCGATGGATACGCTCAGCGAGGCCGATGTCATCCACATTGAGTGACGCGCGGTGTTGCTTCAACAGCAGGTCGGAGAAGACGCTTTCATCGGTGGCAAAACTTTCACGGATGCATATAACTTGCCGTCTACGATGATGGGTTCACGAATGGTGGATCGCAGGCCAACGTTGCGTATCGCGCGATTCTGATGTGCAGAGTTGTTGCAGCGTTGAACCTGCAGCTGAGATGCCCTGAAAAACGCACGCACCGGCGATGCTTTGAAGGTACCCTTTGCACATAGTCAAAATGATGAAGACCTTCACCCTTTAGGAACAATGCATGGGTTCGCAAAGCGTGACCTCTCGCAAGCTGCATCTGAGCGCTTTCATGCGACCTGTCAGCATCCACACAGCCTGGTGGCGCTATCCGGATAGCGCCGCAGACGCCAATTTCAATCTGGAGCTGCTGGTGCGTTTCGCGCAAACGCTCGAACGCGGATGCTTCGACGCGTTTTTCATGGCGGACCACCTTGCGGTGCTCAACATGCCGATGGACGCACTCAAACGAAGCGCCACGGTCACGTCTTTTGATCCACTGACGCTGCTGCCGGCATTGGCCATGATGACGCGCCACCTTGGACTGATCGCGACAGCTTCCACGACGTTCGAAACGCCATACCTGATAGCGCGACGGTTCGCGTCGCTCGACCACATCAGCAAAGGCCGCGCGGGCTGGAATCTGGTCACGACCTCGAACCCGGATGCCGCGCTGAACTTTGGTCAGACTGACCAGATGCCACATGCAGAGCGTTACCGCCGCGCGCGTGAGTTTGTCGATGTAGTCACCGGTTTGTGGGACAGCTGGGCAGACGACGCATTCATTCGCGACAAAGAGTCTGGAGAATTTTTTGACCCGACGAGGCTGCATACGCTGGACCACCATGGCGAATTCTTCGACGTACGCGGACCACTGAATATCGCGCGCCCAGTGCAGGGATGGCCTTTGATTGTGCAAGCGGGGGCATCCGAGCCTGGGCGACAACTGGCAGCCGAAACAGCAGAGATGGTCTTCACGGCACAGCGTACGTTAACTGACGCCAGGGCGTTCTATCGGGACGTTAAGCAGCGTGCGAGTGACGCGGGGCGCAACCCCGACCATATCAAGATCATGCCCGCGGCATTGGTCATCCCCGCGGGCAGTCAGGAGGAAGCGCTAGCGCGCCGGGCTCATCTGGACTCACTGGTCAATGCCGACAGCGCGATCGCGTCGCTTTCGATATCCCTGGGTACCGACGCGTCCGGTTTCGACCCGGACGGCCCTCTGCCAGAGATTCCTGAAAGTAATCAGTCCAAGAGTGGCCGCGAGCGTACGATCGCGCTGGCCCGTCAGGAGCAGCTGACCGTACGGGAACTGGCGCAACGTCTCGGCGGCTACTCAGGCCTGACGCTTGCCGGAACGGCTTCCACCATCGCAGACACGATGCAAGAGTGGTTGGAATCGGAAGCATGCGACGGATTTACGGTGATGTTTCCCTACGTGCCAGCCGGACTGGACGACTTCGTTGACCATGTTGTGCCGGAGCTGCAGCGACGAAACATCCTGCGCAGGACCTACACGGGCGGGACACTCCGCGAGAATCTAGGGCTCCCGCGACCACCCAATCAATTTCTTGATCTCTGAAGAAATGCGCAGGCTCCTGCTTGTTCGATTCGCGGATGGCTGATGGATGTCGTACGAGCAACATGTGTTGAGCGGCCACGCAGACACCGGCGCGCCACCATAAAACGTTTTTTGCGTCCTTCGTCAGGAATTGCTGAACCGCTTCGGAGCATTGTTCATCCACTACTCCCGCCAAGGCACGATCATCGGTCCGGATGGACGTAAAATGGCGGTCGCGGAATTGGTAGCGCAAAGGCAACTCAAATAGCACCATGTTAGGACCCACCTCACACATCTACTTCTCGCAACGCCTGCGTTTGCACTATGTCGACTGGGGCAATAGTGATGCACCCATCATGCTGCTGGTGCATGGCGGACGGGATCACTGTCGCAACTGGGATTGGGTCGCGGAGCGTTATCGCGAGCGTTATCACATCATCGCGCCAGATCTGCGCGGTCACGGCGACTCGCAGTGGATGCTGGGAGGCACCTACAACCAGCTGGACTACGTCTACGACATCGCCCAGCTGGTCCATCAGACCACGGACCAGCCGATTACGATCATCGGTCATTCGCTCGGGGGCTCGGTCTCGCTTGGTTATGCGGGTCTGTATCCGGACAACGTCCATAAGCTGGTTGCCATTGAGGGACTGGGCGCGTCGCCCAAACGACGCCAGGCGTGGGCGGATCTGCCGTTACACGAGCGCATTGGCAACTGGGTGGATGAGCTGCGTTCAAGTTCGGGCCGGGTGCCGCGGCGCTACGCCAGTCTGGACGAGGCGTTTGAACGCATGCACAAGGAAAATCCGCATCTGACGGCCGAACAGGCACGTCACCTGACAATTCATGGCAGCAACAAGAACGAGGATGGGACCTACTCCTGGAAGTTCGACAACTATGTGCGGAGCTTCCCACCCATGCGTCTTACTGGCGCGGAAACCGACGCGTTACATGCGCGCATTACCTGTCCTACATTGTTGGTACGCGGCATGGAGTCGTGGGCATCGGACCCCGTCAAGGACGGACGCGCGCAACATTTTCAGAACGCGAGGCTGGTCAACATCGACAAAGCAGGGCACTGGGTGCACCACGATCAGCTCGACGAGTTTTGCGCGCATGTAGATACGTTTCTGGCTGAGGCATAGTCCGGCCAGCGTGCCTGTGTCAGGACTGACGCAGTCGGCTTGTCTCCGCAGCGTCTATCGTCCCCACGTCTGTTATCACGACGCCGTAGACGTCGCGGGCGTAAGCACGGGTGAGTTTTTCGTCCAGCACATCTTCCAGTACGCGGACCGGATCACGGCGTTTCGGATCACCATAACCGCCACCGCCGGGTTGCACGTGATGCAGCACCGTACCATCGGCAACAGCCTCGTCGATCATCATCAGTGGCGGCAACGCATGTGTGCCGGTCGCGTCGCGCAACTCAGCCCCGAACGAAGTGCCGTCAGCGCCACCTGCGAGCCCATAAGGCACGGTGCTCACGCGGCAGTTGCGCAACATGGCGCGACCAGGGGCAGTGAAGCGCCACGTGCGAAATACAGACAACGCCCCGCGGTACTCACCCGCGCCGCCGGTGTCGGGCACAAATCCAAAACCTTCGAGCCGAACGTTGCACTCCCGCTCTATCATCTCTGCCGGCAGGCTACGCGTAGCACCTCCGGCAGCCATGGGCGTAACTCCTTCGATGCCGTCCAACGACGGACGTGCGCCCCATCCGCCAGCGTAGATATCCACCAGCATCTGCTGGCCCGATGCGACATCATCCGGCGCGTACACCAGCAGATTCATGCCACCTTCGCCAGCCGCGTATACTCGCGACGGGTCAGCCTGCGTCAGTGCCAGAAACACCATATCGATCACGCGCTACATCATCATGCCGCGCGCACCCACTGCGCCAGGAAACTCGGGGTTCAACGCGGAACCAGTTGGCGCGCGGACCGTGACGGGTGCCGTCAGGCCAGCGTTGGCGGGCGCATCCTCCTGCAGCATGGAACGGAACGCCACGTAGACACAGGCTTTGGTGAGATTGACGGGAACGTTGATGGCGCTTTGTACTTGCGCATCCGTGCCGTGGAAGTCCACAAGCGCCTGATCGCCAGCAATGGTCAGGCGGAGACAGATATGTACACCCTCGCCGCCCAGACCGTCATCCTCGAAGCGTTCCTCGACGCGATATTCACCGTCCGGCAACGTCGCGATGGTCGCGCGCATGGCGCGCTCGCTATAGGTTCGCAGTTGGGCGTTGATACGCGTAAATGTGTCTGCACCGTGGCGGTCAAGCAGACGCTGGATACCGTCGGCGCCACGCTGACAAGCGGCCACTTGCGCCGCCAGATCACCCAACAGATCATCCGGCGCGCGCACGTTTGCCGCCAGCGTCTCCATCAGTGCGTCGTTACGCTCGCCACGCGACAACAGCTTGACGCCGGGGATGCGCACGCCTTCCTGGTACAGGTTCTCGCTGGCGATTCCCATGCCGCCCGGGAAGCGGCCGCCGATATCCGTGTGGTGAGCAACAATGGCGGCAAAGCCCATCAGTTTCTCTCGCCAGAAGACTGGCATCACCAACACGATATCGGGGAGGTGTGACAACCCGCCGTACGGGTCGTTTGAGGCGATTACATCACCCGGATACAAGTCATCCGCGTACCGTTCCAGCAACCACGGCATGACGCCGGCGATGTACCCAAGATGTATGCCAATGGTCAGCCCCTGCGCGATCAGGTCACCGTTCGCATCCGTCAACGCCGTGGAAAAGTCCGCGCCTTCCTTGGCGACCAACGAACGCGCCGTGCGCTTCATCGTGATGCCCATCTCCTCAGCAATCGCGGTCAGTTCGTTTTTCATGACTTCAACCAGGATGGGATCAAAGTCCTGTGCAGCACTCACGTCATATCCTCACGAGCCAGTCGGAGATTGCCGATATTGTCCACATAAGCAGTCCAAGTTGGCGGTACAACCACCGTAGTATCGAACTCCTCGACAATGATGGGTCCGGGAGAGGGTTTACCCGCCGAGGCGCTACACGCCAGCAATGTGCGGGTTGTCACACGCGCGACACGCTTGCCGTAGGTGCGGCCAAAATAAGCCTCGCGGCGTCGTTCAACGTCGGTATTGGTCTCGTCGTCGCGCTCGGCCAGCTGGTCGAAGTCGAAATCACCGGTCGCCGCCGTCAGACGCACCCTTACACTTACGACTTCCACGCGTTCCGTTTCGCGCGCATAACCGTAAGTGGCGGCATGTGCCTGGTGGAACGCGTCGACCAGCGAATGGGTCGTTGCCGGCTTGCCGAGCTCAGGCACCGGGATCGTCAGATCGGACGACTGTCTGAGGTAACGCAGGTCTACGGCAAACTGCGTGGTGAGAGAGGCGTTTGCGTGATCGGCCGCCAGAGTCGCGCGCGCATGTGCCTCCAAAGATCGCAACGCATCCACCAACGTCTGTTCTGCCTCTGCGACCAGTTCAAACGCCACGCTCTGCACGAAGTCGTGGCGCATGTCAGCCATCATCAGACCCACCGCGCTGAATAATCCCGGGTGCATCGGCACGCACACTCGGTTGATACCAAGTGATTCGGCCAGCGTTGCTGCGTGGATAGCACCTGCCCCACCAAACGCAACCAGCGAAAACTCGCGTGGGTCACGCCCGCGCTCCGTTGTCACTGCGCGGATGGCGCGCGCCATGGTCGCGTTCCCCACTTCGTGTATGCCGTACGCCGTGTTCGCGGTGTCCAATCCAAGACGCTCGGCGACCTCGGCCACCACTGTGTGCGCGGCGGAAGCGTCAACAGGCACCTGCCCACCCGCGATGGCGCAAGGGTTCATGTAGCCCAGAACCACGTTTGCATCGGTGATGGTCGCCAACTCGCCGCCCCGCCCGTAAGCGGCCGGCCCCGGCTCCGCGCCAGCGCTGCGGGGCCCCACCTTCAGCACACCTCCAGCATCCACCCACGCGATGCTGCCACCACCGGCGCCCACTTCTGCAATATCAAACGCCGGGACCCGCAACGCATAACCGGCACCTTTATTGAAACGACTCGCGAGATTGATGCCCGCTCCCACTTCGCCTTCAGCCGTCTCGACCGGCTCGCCATTCTCGATCAGGCAAGCTTTGGCGGTGGTGCCGCCCATATCAAAAGCAACCACCCGGTCCAGGCCAAGGCGCCGCGCCAGACCTGCCGCGGCCAGCACGCCGGCAGCCGGCCCCGACTCAATCATCGTAACGGGGCGTTGCCGTGTCCGGGTTGCGCTCATGACGCCGCCGTTCGACTGCATGACTTCGATGGCGACCCCATAAACGGCGAGTGCGTTCTCCAGTCGCTCAAGATATT
>CEUN01048424.1_pt1 | contig 16868 bp, 12 predicted proteins | sample 361501 | NCBI WGS metagenome assembly CEUN01 (sample SAMEA2622801, study PRJEB7988) | marine metagenome | biome: marine biome (ENVO:00000447); feature: marine epipelagic mixed layer (ENVO:xxxxxxxxx); material: "saline water (ENVO:00002010), including plankton (ENVO:xxxxxxxx)" | depth 120 m | reverse complement strand
TAATATCCATCATCTTTTAATAATTCAGCAAATGATATCATTTCAACAGGGGGTTCTGTGTGTAATTCAGCAGCACCTGTGTTGTGTGGATATCTTCCAGTTAGGATAGAATTTCTACTTGGGCTACATGAACTAGTGGTCAAGTACGCATTATTAAATATTAATCCATTTTTGGCTAGCGCATCAATATTAGGGGTTACAACATCATTATTTCCATAACAGCCAATATCGTCCCAACTAACATCATCAGCAATAAATACTATAATATTTGGTTTTTTTTCTGAAAAACTATTACATGATATTGTGATAAATAAAACAAATAGGATTTTAAAAATGTTTCTAGTTTTCACGGTATTTTATATTAGTGAATTATATTCCTCAATTAGTAAAATGTATTTATTTATGCCATCTTTTATTTCATTAACATAAACAAATTCATTTGCAGTATGTGATCTTAAAGAATCACCAGGACCTAATTTAATAGAATTACAATCAATTTTTGCTTGATCTGATAGAGTGGGTGATCCATATTTTTTAAAATTTAAATTATCAGCAGCCAAAATAATTTTATGATCTCTGGAAATTGATGAAGAGTTTAAATCTAAACTTCTTGGTTTAACCTCACAATCAAGATTTTGTTTTAAATAATTAAAAATATCATTATTTGAATATTTGTCATTAATTCTAGCATCTAAAACAATTTTAACATCTGATGGAATAACATTGTGTTGAACTCCAGCATTTATTTGAGTTACAGTTAATTTAACATTACCAAGTAAGTCTGATGTCTTGGAGAAGGTCATGTTTGAAATTTGTCTAATAATTTCACTTGACTTGACTATTGGGTTTTTATCATTTTTGTGAGCGGCATGCGATGATTCACCTTTGACAATCAAGTCAAAAACAATTAAACCTTTCTCAGCTATTGCTACATCCATTTTTGTAGGTTCTCCAATAATCGCTAAATCAATTTTTGGAAGAAGAGGAATAACACTTTTTATTCCATTCTCACCGGATCTTTCCTCCTCAGCTGATGCTAGTATAATTATGTTGAAGTTTAAGTTCTCTCTTTCATAAAAATGAATAAAAACCATAATCAAACAAACTAATGAAATACCCGCGTCATTACTGCCTAAACCATATAATTTACCATCCTTTGTAATTGGCTCATAAGGGTCATTAGTGTATCCATCATTGGGTTCAACAGTATCATGATGAGAGTTCAGTAGAAGGTTAGGTTTTTGGGGATTATAATATTTATTAAAAGCAAATACATTGTTTTTTTTTCTTGATGTTTTGATTTTATTTTCATTTAACCATTTTTCAATATGATTAGCAGTTTTATCCTCATTAAAGGAAAAAGACTTAATTGAAATGAGCTTTTCTAATAATTTTTTAGCTCTTAAGTGTAAACTATCCATTTAATTTGTTCAGATGTCTTAATAATTGTTAAAATACTGCAAAAAATTTAGAAAAAATTCAATTATAATTAAATTTAAATGTTGAAAAGATTCTCAAAGTCATATAAACTGACCAACAAAGATGTTTTTATAGAAAAAGCTATAAAATTTTCCTCAACTAAAAAGAACTTTGTTCTATTAAACTCTAATGATAATGCGGAAGAATTTGATTCCTTGATAGCATATGATATTGAGTCACATATAGAATCATCAACCAACTCATTAAATAAACTTGATGATTTCATTAAAAAAATTAATGACTGGTCATTTGGATTTTTATCATACGATTTGCGAAATGAGATTGAATATTTGAGTGATAATAATGAGGATATCTTTAAAATACCCAATTTATATTTTTTTCAACCCAAAGTGATTTGGTTGTTAAAAGATGGTAGTGCAAAAATATTATCAAAAAATAAAGAAAATTTAATGAATGATTGGGACCTTATAAACTCCTTTAATTATGAGGCTAAAGATCAGAGTTTGATTAAGTTGGTTTCAAGAAACTCGAAGGATGAATATATTGAAAAAATTAAAGGAATTAAAGACAGAATTTTAAAAGGTGATTGTTATGAAATGAACTTCTGTTTTGACATGTACAGCCATAAAAGTGTTATTGATCCCTATGAAACTTATATTAAACTTAATAACGATACAAGATCTCCAATGAGTACTTTTTTTAAAGTCAATCATTTATACTTAATTTCATCCTCACCTGAGAGATTTTTAAAAAGAGATAAAACTAAAATAACAAGTCAACCGATTAAAGGAACAGCTAGAAGGGGTATTAATATTAAAGAGGATAAAGAAATAGCTAATAATTTATTGTCCAATCCTAAAGAATTATCGGAAAATCATATGATTGTAGATCTTGTTAGAAATGACTTATCACGTATTGCTAACAAAGGATCCGTTAAGGTTAAAGATTTAAATACATTAAATACCTTTAAAAGAGTTCATCAATTAATTTCAACAATTCAAGCAAAAATTCAACATGATATAAATTTTTCTGAAATTATTGAGGGTATTTTTCCCATGGGAAGTATGACAGGTGCACCGAAAATTGAGTCTATGAACATAATAGATGAATTTGAGTCAACCAAAAGAGGGTTGTATAGTGGTTCAGTTGGATATATTAAACCAGATAATGATTTTGATTTTAACGTCGTTATTAGGTCAATTATATATGATGAAATATCAAAATATATAAATATCAGTGTTGGCAGTGCAATAACTTTTAAATCAGATCCTGAAAGCGAATTCGAGGAATGCCTAATCAAAGCTGATCCAATGATTAAATCACTTAAATAGTATCTTTGAAAGATGCTTGATAAATTTAAAAAGCATATTAAAATTTTACTACCCAAGAGCAACAAAATAATTGTTGGTGTAAGCGGGGGTATTGACAGCATGGTTCTTTCAGATCTGCTAATAAAAACAAAAATTAATTTTTCTATTGCACACGTAAATTACAACTTGAGGGGAAAGGACAGCTTGGAGGATGAACTATTTATAAAAAAATATTGTAAAAAAAACCTAATAAAATTTTATTCTAAATCACATCATTTTTCTCTGAATAAAGGTTCAATACAAGAAAAATGCAGAAAAATTAGATATAAATATTTCAGAGACTTATGTCTTAGGCATCGATATGACTTTATTTTAACCGCTCATCACCTTGATGATAATATTGAAACACTACTAATAAATGTTTACAGGGGAAAAAAGGTAGATGTTTTTACTGGAATTGAAGAAGTAAATAGAGATGTAGTTAGGCCTTTACTGATTTTTTCCAAAGATGACATCATTGACTATGCAAAAAAAAATAAAATAAAATGGAGAGAGGATAAATCAAATTCACAAAATATATATCTAAGAAATAAAATTAGAAATAAACTCATTCCAAAAATTAAATCTATTGATCCAAATTATCAAATAAACTTTGTTGATTTAATTAAAAAATCAAAAAAACAAAGAGAAAAAAATATTAATTATTTCGCTCAATTAGAGAAGAGTTACTTTAAAACCCACAAAAGTGGAATTATTGAATCGAAAAAAAATTTATGGAAGAAATATAACATCAAATCTGTTGAGTTCATATTGTTTAGAAAATATGGTTTTTATAAAAACTCTGAGATTATAAAAATCATTAATGCACAAACTGGTAAAAAGATTGTTTCTAAAACACACGAAATATTGTCTGATAGAAATTCAATATTAATAAAAGAAATATCGATTGAGGTTAATAAAACCTACGATTTAAATATTGGAGTTAATAACGAGCCTATTAATATTATTTTAGAAAAATCAAAAAAGTCACAAAAATCAAATAAAAAAAATATCTATATTGATCCGGATGTCAATATGCCTCTGAAGATTAGGAGATTTGTTAGTGGAGATATTTTTTACCCAAATGGGTTGAAAGGTAAAAAAAAGGTTAGTAAATTTTTTAAAGATGAAAAATTGTCGATTTTTGAAAAACAAAAAAAATGGATTCTTACAGACGCTAATAATCAAATTTTATGGATTATTGGTATGAGAGTTGATAGAAGGTTAATAAAAACTAGTGGGGAATGCTTAAAAGTCTCAATTTAAAACTATTATTCATCTTATTGTCATTTTTTTCTTTTTCACAGGATCCAGTCACATGGTCCACATCTGTTGAGAAAATTAATAACAATACTTATAAATTAATTACTGAAGCTAATATCCAAGAAAATTGGAGGTTATATTCTCAAAATCTTGAAGACGGAGGAGCACTTCCTACAGAATTTGTATTTGAAGACGAATCTATTTTTCAATCTTTTTCAAATGTTCAGGAATTAGATGCGATAACCAAATTTGATCCTATTTTTCAAATGGATCAATCATATTTTATTAATCAAACTTTTTTTACTCAAGAAATTGTTTTAGGTGATAATTTTAATCAAAAATCAATTGTCCAAGATTTATATTATCAGGTCTGTGATGATAGAGTTTGTATATTCCAGGATATCAAACTTATATTTAACCTTGATTCAGAAAATGAATCAGTTATTAAATCTTTTGATTACTCATCGATTATTTCAGATTTACAGTTAGACCTTCAAAACACAGAACTTTTGGAAAACGAATATGTAAACGAGAGTTCCAATAACTTTTCGAGGAGACTTAATATATTGATTCTAGGGTTATTAGGTGGATTTCTTGCATTATTAACACCTTGTGTGTTTCCAATGATTCCTCTCACAGTTTCCTTTTTTTCAACAAAAAATGAAAAGGCTAGGTTATATTCAATGTCATATGGATTTTTTATTATTCTAATTTATGTTTCTTTGAGTATACCATTCTATTTTTTAGAAAATATTAATCCTGAAATTTTAAATCAAATCTCAACAAGCCCAATTTTAAATTTTATATTCTTTGCAATATTCATAGCTTTTGCACTTTCCCTTTTTGGTCTTTTTGAAATAACTCTACCAGCCTCATGGTCTAATACTGTTGATTCAAAGTCAAACCTCTACAAGGGACTAATATCAACTTTCTTTATGTCTTTAACTTTGTGTTTGGTTTCATTTTCATGTACTGGACCCATTCTTGGAACACTTTTAGTTGGAACTTTAACCTCAGATGGTGGCGCTATTGATTTAACCTATGGAATGCTAGGATTTGGTGTTGCATTAGCAATTCCTTTTACGTTGTTGGCATTTTTTCCGAATATAATTAATAAACTACCTAAATCTGGTTCATGGACAAACTCTATTAAAGTTATATTAGGTTTTGTTGAATTAGCTCTTGCATTCAAGTTTTTATCTAATGTAGATTTAATACAGGAATGGGGAATACTAAAGAGAGAGGTGTTTATTGGAATTTGGGTTTTGATTTCTGTTTCTTGTGGTCTTTATTTAATAATTACATCCAGAAAAACATCTTATATAATCTCATCAACATTTTTCATTTTAATTGGACTATACATGGGAAGTTCATTGTTTAACAAATCAACAAATATGTCCTTATTAAGTGGTTTGTTACCGCCTGAGTTTTATTCAATCTATAATGATTCAAATGATTGTCCTTTAGGACTTGACTGCATAAAAGATTTTGATAAAGGACTGGATCTTGCCAAATTAAATAACAAGCCAATCCTCTTGGATTTCACCGGATGGGCGTGTGCTAACTGTCGAAGGGTAGAAGAAAACACATGGTCAGTTCCTAAAGTTTATGATTTAATAAATAATGAATTCATTTTGATATCACTATATGTAGATGATAGATCGGCACTTTCCAGAGACGAAATTATTGTGTTAAGAGATAAAAATGGGAATGAAAAGATTTTGAACAAGGTAGGGGAAAAATGGTCTGCCTTTCAAACGGTTAATTTTAAAAATAATTCTCAACCATATTACGTGCTACTAAGTCCAAATTTAGATCTTCTAAATAAACCACTGCAATACACAGACACTGATACTTATTTTTCATGGCTTGATGAAGGATTAAAGAATTATAAAAGCAACTACCTTTTGAAATAAATTTTTTCGAATGGCACTCTAATTTGATCCCCATATACTCCTTTATCATCTCTGATTCCACAACTGATTATCATATTTATTTCTGAACTTCTTGGTAATGCTAGTATATTTTTTACTCTTAATGAGTCAAAACCCTCCATAGGACATGTATCAAAGCCTTTAGATGTCATACTTAACATAAAGTTTTGAGCAGCTAACCCAGCACTCTTGTGTGCAACAATTCTCATATCAGAGTTTCTGACTTGTCTATATATAGGACGAAATAAGCCTATCAAAAATGCATTGATATATCTAAAATATCCAAGCAAACCGTAAAACTCCCTGTAAACGGTTGGTATTAAATATTTATAATATTTCAAAGCTATAGACCTCTTTTTAAGGCCCTCTCCTGTAGAACTTTCAGGTCTGTTTTTAATGTAGTTGATATTAAAATTTCTTCTTGAATTCCAAAGATCTTTTCTGCTTACCACAACAACAAATTGATTAGCAGTTCTTGCAGCTGGCTGATCAAAACATGCCTTTGAAATTTTTTTCATCAAGTCAGATTTAGTTATATGGTAAAACTCCCATAATTGTAAATTACTACTGTTTGGAGCTAATGATGCGTGGAGTATACTATTTTTTACATCTTCATGATCAATGTTAATTTTTTTAAACCTTCTAACTGACCTTCTATTCCTAACTATTTTATCAAATTCTTTTTTCATTTAAATTGAAATATATTTTAAAAGTTTTCGAGTTATTCTGAAAAAAATTGAATTTTCACTCAATTTGTATTTGAAGGAAAGATCAAAGTAGTTTGATTTTACTATGTATGGTTTAAAATGACTAAATGTTTTGAATGATTCATAACCATGGTATTTTCCAATTCCTGAATTACCAACACCACCAAAAGGAAGTTTCTTATTTACTATTTGACCTATCGTATCATTTATTGCACCCCCACCGAAAGAATATGATGAGATTAATTTTTCTGCAAAAGATAAATTATTTGAAAAAACATAAAAAGCTAAAGGGTTTTTATATTCATTTAGAATTTTGTTTAATTCATTAATGGAATTATATGTTATTACAGGGAGGATTGGGCCAAATATTTCATCTTTTAATATTCTATCTTTTATTGAATCAACCTCCAAAATGGTTGGTTCAAAAAACTTTTTTTGTTTATTGAATTTACCACCATGGATTAATTTGTAACCATCAATTAATTTTGATAATCTATTAATGTGTCTTTCGTTTATTATTCTAGAGTAATAAGGACTTTCTATAGGGTTTTCTCCAAAAGTTTCTTGAACATCCTTTACTAACCTTTTGATAAATGTATCTTTAATTTTGGAATCAATAGCTAAAAAGTTAGGAGCAATACAAGTTTGACCACAATTTAGAAATTTACCCCATATAATCCTTTTTGATGTTGTTTTTATTGAAATATTTTTATCAATTACACAAGGATTGTTTCCCCCTAACTCTAATGTAATGGGGGTTAATGTTTTAGCTGCTTCACAAGCCACAACTTTTCCAATTTCTGTGCTTCCAGTAAAAAAAATATAATCCCAATTAAGTTTAAGAAGCTTTTTACCAATTTCTGGTCCACCTGTAATCACATCAACATGACCTCTAGCAAATGATTTTTCAATAATAATTTTCAATATTGAAGATGTATTAGGCGAATGTTCCGATGGTTTTAAAATAACAGTATTTCCTGCTGAAATAGATCCTATAATCGGGGATATAGATAATTGAAATGGATAATTCCATGGAGATATATTTAAAGTAACACCATAAGGGTTAGGCACAATATAATCGGATGATAAAAAGTTAAATAGTGATGAGGATACTTTAGATTTATTTGACCACTTTTTGATTTTACTTAGCACATAATTTATCTCATTATAAATTATACCAATCTCAGACATGTAGGATTCAGCCAAACTTTTTCCTAAATCTTTTCTCAAAGCTTCAATTATATCATTTTCATGTAACTGAATTTGTTTTTTTAAGTTTTTTAAGGACTTTGTCCTGTATTTGATGTTGAGAGAGATTTTAGTCTGAAAAAATTTCTTATGATTTTCAAAGACTTGAGAATAATTATTATTATCCATTGCAATATTAATTTTTTCAATATAATAAGATAATTTCTACTTTTTATATGATAAACACTATATTTACAATTCACTCCATGTTATATGGGGTTTTTTTTTAGGAGATGGTTTTCAACAAATACAGTAAAGTAATTACAAAAAAAGGTTCTCAGCCTGCTGCTCAGGCAATGCTGCATGCAATTGGTTTAACAAAAAAAGATTTTAACAAACCCTTCATTGGTATAAGTAGTACAGGATATGAGGGTAATCCTTGTAATATGCATCTCAACGATCTTTCCTTAGAAATTAAAAAGAAAATAAATAAAGACAAGGCAGTTCCTCTAATTTTCAATACAATTGGAATTAGCGATGGTATCTCAATGGGTACAGATGGCATGAAGTACTCATTACCGTCGAGAGATATAATTGCTGATTCAATTGAATCTGTTGTAAATGGAATGTCTTACGATTCTTTAATTACCGTAGTTGGTTGTGATAAAAATATGCCTGGTGCACTCATGGCTATGATTAGACTCAACAGACCATCGATTCTTGTTTATGGAGGAACAATATCCTCAGGCTGCTATAAGGGTAGAAAACTTGATGTTGTTTCTGCATTTGAAGCTTGGGGTGAAAAAGTAGCTGGGAAGTTATCAGATGAAGATTATGACAACATAATTAGCAAAGCGTGTCCAGGTCCTGGTGCATGTGGAGGAATGTACACTGCTAATACAATGTCATCAGCAATTGAAGCAATGGGTATGTCCTTACCATACAATTCATCAAATCCAGCGATGAGTCAGGAAAAACAGGATGAAAAAACTATAATTTCTAGTTCGATACTTAACTTAATTGAAAAGGACATCAAGCCAAGTGAAATAATTTCAAAAAAGTCAATAGAAAATGCAGTCCGTTTAATAACAATTCTAGGTGGATCAACTAATGCCGTTCTACACATACTTGCCATTTGTAAAACTGCAAATATTGACTTTAATATTGATGATTTTCAAAGAATATCAGAGGAAACACCATTTTTAGCCAACCTAAAGCCCAGCGGAAAATACTTAATGGAAGATTTACATCATATTGGAGGAATTCCTGCTGTTATGAGATTTATGTTAGAAAATAAATTACTTCATGAAGATTGTCTAACGGTAACAGGAAAATCTGTCAAGGAGAATCTTAAAAACATCAAATCTATTGATTTTAATCAAGATGTTATAAGACCATTAAACAAACCAATTAAACCATCTGGTCATATTCGTATACTATACGGTAATCTAGCTTCTGAAGGATCTGTAGCAAAAATTACTGGGAAAGAAGGATTGCTTTTTAAAGGTCCAGCTAAAGTTTTTAATTGTGAAGATGAAGCAAATAATGCAATTAAAAATAAAACAATAAAAAAAGGAGATGTCATTGTGATAAGATATGAGGGACCTAAAGGAGGACCTGGAATGCCTGAAATGCTAAAACCTACTTCAGCCATAATGGGTGCTGGTATGGGAAATGATGTGGCCTTGATTACAGATGGCAGGTTTTCAGGTGGTACTCATGGATTTGTTGTTGGACATATTTCACCTGAGGCTGCTGAGGGTGGGCTGTTAGCACATATAAAAAATGGAGACGAGATAATAATAGATGCAGAAAAAAATGAAATTAATGCAAAAATTGATAAAATCGAACTCGAAAAAAGAAAAAAATCATGGGTAAAACCTGATTTAAAATTTAATTCCGGTACATTATACAAGTATTCAAAGCTTGTATCAAGCGCTTCAACTGGTTGTATAACAGATCAAATATTTTAAAGTGAAAAAAATATCAGGAGCAGAAGCTGTAATAAGATGTCTAATTGAAGAAAAAGTAGATGTTTTATTTGGATATCCAGGTGGGGCAATAATGCCAGTTTACGATGAGCTTTACAAGTTTCAAGATAAAGTTCATCACATACTCACAAGACATGAACAAGGTGCAACACATGCTGCACAAGGATATGCCAGATCATCCGGTAAAGTAGGAGTGGCTATTGCAACCTCAGGTCCAGGAGCTACCAACCTAGTTACCGGAATTGCAGATGCTCAAATTGATTCAACCCCCATGGTATGTATCACTGGTCAGGTTGCATCAAATTTATTAGGATCAGATGCCTTTCAAGAAACTGATATCATTGGCATTTCAACGCCTGTCACAAAATGGAATTATCAAATAACAAAAGCATCAGAAATATCTGAAATATTTGCAAAGGCTTTTTACATTGCAAAATCTGGAAGACCTGGTCCTGTTTTAATTGATATTACGAAGGATGCTCAGTTTGAGATACTAGAAAATTTTGAATATAAAAAATGTAAAAATATAAGAAGTTATTTCTCTGTTCCCGAAACCGACCCAGAATCTTTAAAAAAAGCTTCAGAACTAATAAATAATGCCAAAAAACCCCTAATTGTCTGGGGACAGGGAGTTATTCTTGGAAATGCTGAAAATGAATTTTTGAATTTTATTGAAAAAACTGGAATTCCAGCTGCCTGGACAATACTTGGCTTATCTGCAGTTCCCACTGATCATCCATTAAATGTTGGAATGGTTGGTATGCATGGCAACTATGGTCCAAATGTACTAACTAACGAATGTGATGTATTATTAGCTATAGGAATGAGATTTGATGACAGGGTGACTGGAAATCTTGAAAGTTACGCGAAGCAAGCTAAAATTATTCATTTTGAAATTGATCCTGCTGAGGTTAATAAAAACGTGATTGCCGATGTTGCAATACTTGGTAATGTAAAGGAAACGCTCAAAGATTTATTAACACTAGTAGAAGAAAATAAACATGAAAAATGGGTAAATAAATTTACTGAATTTTATAACATTGAATTCAAAAAAGTTATTGATAAAGAATACAATAAAAAAGTAGGAGGATTATCAATGGCCGAGGTAATCAAATCTGTTAATGACAATACTAATGGAGAATCAATTTTGGTAACTGACGTGGGTCAACATCAAATGGTAGCTTGTAGATATACTAAATTTAACTCAAGCAAGTCAAATATTACATCAGGTGGCCTTGGGACTATGGGTTTTGCATTACCTGCTGCTTTCGGAGCAAAAATTGGAGATCCTAAAAGAGAGGTTATAGCAGTAATTGGAGATGGTGGATTTCAAATGACTATTCAAGAATTAGGTACTATTTATCAAACCAATGCTGCTGTTAAAATTATTATACTTAACAATAATTTTTTAGGAATGGTTAGACAATGGCAACAATTATTTTTTGATAAGAGGTATGCTTCAACTGAAATGATTAACCCAGACTTTGTTGCAATTGCCAAAGGGTATTTTATAGAATCAAAAAAAGTAGAAAAAAGAGAAGAACTTGATAAAGAAATAAAAAAAATGATTGAATTTAATGGTCCTTATCTACTCGAGGTTATAATTGAAAAAGAAGATAATGTTTTTCCAATGATTCCATCTGGATCATCAGTGTCTGATGTAAGATTAGAATAATGAAAAAAATTAAATATACAATATCAATTTATACAGAAAATAATGTTGGATTACTAAACAGAATTTCAGCAATTTTTCTAAAAAGACATATTAACATTAGAAGTATAACCTCATCAGAATCTGAGATCCCTAATATTTACAGATTCATCATTGTCGTTAATGTTGATAAAGAGCAAATTATTAAGCTCGTAAAACAAATAGAAAAACAAATAGAAGTAATTGCTGCTTATTTTCACACTGATGAAGAGACGATATTTTTAGAAACAGCCCTCTACAAAGTGAAATCTAAGTCACTATTTAATGAAAGACAAATTCAAAACATTATTAAGGAAAGTAGAGCAAATATAGTAACTGTAAAACCTGACTACTTTGTTATAGAAAAAACTGGATGGAGAGAGGAGACAGAAGATTTATATTTGAAATTAAAAAAATATGGATTACTGCAATTTGTACGTTCAGGAAGAATATCAGTTTCAAAGAAGTCGATGGAAATAACAAAATTTCTAAAATCAAATAAAAATGAATAATTATTATAATTCTTTATCTAAAAAAGATAAAATATCTCAGTTAGGAAAATGTCGCTTTATGAAATCTGATGAATTTGCTGATGGTGTAAATATGTTGATAGATAAAAAAATAGTTATAGTTGGTTGTGGTGCTCAAGGATTAAACCAAGGATTAAATATGAGAGATTCAGGACTTAATATCTCATATGTTTTAAGAAAATCCTCAATAGAAAACAAAAAGGAATCATTTTTAAATGCCTCAAAAAACAATTTTGAAGTTGGAAGTTATGAGGATTTAATTCCTGATGCCGATATGGTCATTAATTTAACGCCAGACAAAAACCACAGTCAAGTAGTCAAAGAGGCTATGCCACTAATGAAAAAAAATTCAATTCTGTCGTATTCACACGGTTTTAACATTGTTGAGGAAGGTACTGTTGTAAGAAATGATATTACAGTAATAATGGTAGCTCCCAAGTGTCCCGGGACAGAGGTTAGAGAAGAATATCTAAGAGGTTTTGGTGTACCAACATTAATTGCAGTACATCCTCCAAATGACCCAAACGGTGATGGCTTAGATTATGCAAAGGCCTATGCAGTTGCCACTGGAGGGCATAGAGCAGGAGTTTTGGAATCATCATTTGTTGCTGAAGTAAAGTCTGATTTAATGGGTGAGCAGACAATTTTGTGTGGTGTTTTACAGTCCGGATCAATTTTATGTTTTAATAAAATGATTGAACTGGGATATGATGTTGGGTTTGCTTCAAAACTAATTCAATATGGATGGGAAACTATAACAGAAGAGTTGAAGCATAATGGTATTGTAGGTATGATTGGTAGATTAGATGATAATTCAAGATATGAGGTTCATCGACTATCCGATGAATTAAAAGATATTCTTACACCATTATTTAATGAGCACATGAAAAATATTTTAGATGGTTCATTTTCAACCAATATGATGGAAGATTGGAAAAACAATGATACTAAACTGCTAAACTGGAGAAATGAAACTGGACTTACTGCTTTTGAGAAAAGTTCTCCTTCAGAAACTATCATAACCAATCAAGAGTACTTCGATAAAGGAATATTAATGTTGGCTTTTGTTAAATCAGGTGTTGAGCTTGCTTTCGAAACGATGGTCAACAATGGAATCATTGATGAATCTGCATATTATGAATCACTACATGAGCTTCCTTTAATTGCTAATCTTGTAGCTAGAAAAAAACTCTATGAAATGAATAGGATTATCTCTGACACTGCTGAATATGGATGTTATTTATTTAACAATGAATGTGTTCCACTTCTTAAGGATTTTATAAGTAATGTTGATAAACAACATCTAGGTGGTGAACTTGATGGTACAGAAATTGATAAAGTTTTATTGAACAAATATGATCTCAAAACAAAAAACCATAGAATTGAAAAGATAGGTATTACATTGAGAAAAAATATGAGCTCCATGAAAAAATTAAAATAATAATTATATGAATCAAATTATCCCAAAAAATTATTCTCTTAATCTTCCAATACACCACGACACATATCTGATTGATGGAAAAATTGGCAAATGGAAAGGGGATTTCACTGATGTAATTTCTACATTATTGGCTAGTAATGAGGAGGACCAGTATACAATTCTAGGTGATTCACCAAAAATGGATGAAAAACATGCCTTACTTGCACTTGACGCAGCTGACAAAGCATATTCAAATGGAACAGGTGTATGGCCAACAATGAAGGTTTATGAAAGAATAAATTGCATGCAAAAATTTGTCGATTTAATGGTTTTAAAAAGAGAAGAAGTGGTAAAGTTATTAATGTGGGAAATAGGTAAAAATCTTAAAGACTCTCAAAAAGAATTTGATAGAACCGTTGATTACATAAATGATACAATTAAGGAATACAAAAAGATCGATAGGGATGGTGCATTTTTTCACAATAATTCCGGCGTAAGGGCATTGATAAGAAGAGGACCACTTGGTGTTGTGTTATGTTTGGGTCCTTACAATTACCCATTAAATGAAACATTTGCACTACTAATTCCAGCTATAATAATGGGTAATACAGCTATATTCAAGCCAGCGAAACATGGAGTACTTCTAATAGCACCCCTTCTAGAAGCTTTTCAAAAGTCATTTCCCCCTGGTGTTGTCAATATAGTATTCGGACGTGGTAGAGAAATAGCAACTCCTATAATGAAAACTGGAAAAATAAATGTTCTTGCATTAATTGGCCATAGTTCGTCAGCAATATCACTTCAAGATTTACACCCTCAAAAGAACAGGTTAAGACTTGTGTTAGGACTAGAAGCTAAAAACCCTGCAATAATTATGGACGATGCTGATTTAGAGCTTACAGTTAATGAATGTGTTAATGGATCACTTTCATACAATGGTCAAAGGTGTACAGCCATTAAAGTCATTTATGTTCATGAAAAAATAAAAGATAAGTTTTTAACTAAATTTTGTGAAGAAATAGATTCTCTAAAATTAGGTTTACCCTGGGAAAATACTTTATTGACTCCACTTCCTGAACCAAATAAACCAAAATATATTAGTGATTTAATAGATGATGCAACGTCAAAAGGGGCACATATTATTAACAACAATGGTGGAAAAAAAACAAAGAATTTTGTTTTTCCTGCTGTATTGTATCCGGTTAATGAAGAGATGAATGTTTACAAGGAAGAGCAATTTGGACCTGTAATACCAATAATTTCTTTTTCAGATATTAAAATACCTATCAAGTTTATGGCTGAATCGAATTATGGACAACAGGTAAGTTTATTTGGTAATTCTGAAGAAAAACTGGGGCCTATCATAGATTCGCTAGTAAATTTAGTGTGTCGTGTGAACTTGAATAGTTCATGCCAAAGAGGTCCAGATGTCTATCCATTTACAGGAAGAAAAGATTCTGCTGTAGCTACCTTAAGTGTTCATGATGCACTAAGATCTTTTTCAATCAGAACATTCGTAGCCTCAAAAGACAATCCAACCAACAAAGGGATATTGCGAAAACTAATTGACAATAAGAAATCAAATTTTGTTCGTACAGATTATTATTTGTAGTTAATTAAGCATAATTGGCATGACTAACATTGTTACATCTTCATTTTCATCTGTCTGATTTGCAGGAGAAATTAAGCCAGCTCTGTTAGGCGAAGAAAGTTCAATTTTGACTGATTCAGATGATAAATTATTCAACATTTCTACAATAAATCTAGAATTGAAACCTATTGCAATGTCATCACCGTTATAATTACACTCTAAAGTTTCCTCAGCTTTGTTATTAAAATCTAAATCTTCAGCTGTAATATGGAGTAAATTACCTTTAATTTCAAACTTAACTTGATTTGTTGTTTTGCTAGAAAAAATACTTGCTCTTTTGGTAGAGCTAAGCAGTAGCGATCTATCTATTTCTAAAACATTAGGATTTTCTTTTGGAATTACAGCCTCATAGTTAGGAAATTTTCCATCAATTAATCTGCATATTAATTTAAATGTTGAGAAAGTAAAAATAGCATTAGTATTATTAAATAAAACTTTAACATCGGAGTTTTTGTCTGGTACGATAGTTTTAAGGATGTTTAGAGGTTTATTAGGAACTATAAATTCAATAGCATCTTGAGACTTTATGTCATTTCTAACGTACTTAACTAGCTTGTGAGCATCGGTTGCCACAAAACAGGAGGAGTCAGAGTTTATTTGAAAAAAAACGCCAGACATTACTGGGCGAAGATCATCATTTCCAGATGCAAAAATCGTTGAATTTATTATTTTTAAAAGGACCTTAGAATCAAAATTAATTTCTGATGCATCCTCAATAATTACAGATTTAGGAAATTCTTCCCCATTCATATAAGAGAGAGCGTATTTACCATTATTCGAATTAATCTCAAGTATATTGTTTTCCATTGAAAAAGTTAATGGTTGGTCTGGTAAAGATTTTAAAATATCAATTAATAATTTTGCAGGAATCGCAACCTTTACATTAATAGTTGACTCAACTGAAACTTTTGATGAAAGCGTTGTCTCTAAATCAGATGAGGTAATTTGAAGATCGTTGTTGTCAATTTCAAACAAAAAATTGTCTAGAATTGGTAGGGTATTGTTAGTATTTAAAATGGACCCTAATATTTGAAGGTTTTTTAATAATTCAGAGGAAGAGATAATGAATTTCATATACTCTAAAGATATCGTAAAAGTATTTTATTATAAAATTTATTTATTAACATTTTAATCATCAAAGACAATAGAAATATTGTCCCCATAACTCAAGCCAAATAAAGTATTAGCGCCTCCACTTGTGACTGGGTTGCTTTTATAAATTGACAGCTCTAGGTATCCTGAAGAGTTAAATAGAGCAATCTTTTTTCCGTCCTCCTCTCTATATTTTTTTTCCTTAGTAAAGTCAATGGCATCAGAATATGATGAAAATATTTTATTAAATTTTACATTTCTTGCATTGATTGTGAATTTTCTGGACTTAGAAAATTTATCAAAAAATTCTTCAGTTATATTGGTAATGACATTGCCGTAATTGTCTATGTAGATTACACTGCACAATAATTCCTTTTTTGATTTTTCGATTATTTTTAAATCTGTCAATTCTTTAATTTTTTCAATTTCGATTCCAATTAAATTTAAGTGACCACCCCTATATATATGGGACGCAACACTAACAAATTTATTAATAGTAGATGTGATGTTCTTTAAGTTTATTTTGAAAACACTTTTTGGCTTTATATTATCAGAGATTAAGGATGTTATACCGTTATCTGAGCATATAAAAAAGTGCTCATCCATATTAACT
>CEUN01152555.1_pt1 | contig 16904 bp, 20 predicted proteins | sample 361501 | NCBI WGS metagenome assembly CEUN01 (sample SAMEA2622801, study PRJEB7988) | marine metagenome | biome: marine biome (ENVO:00000447); feature: marine epipelagic mixed layer (ENVO:xxxxxxxxx); material: "saline water (ENVO:00002010), including plankton (ENVO:xxxxxxxx)" | depth 120 m | reverse complement strand
AACCATGACGCAAACACGGCTCGAGTGTGTGGTGTTTGACCTGGATGGCTTGTTAATTGACTCGGAGTCCCTGCAATACGAGGCGTTCAAGGTTGCCTTCCAACATTACGACGTTGACCTCACGATGGCCAACTGGGTGGAGTGGCATACGGTTGAGGCATCCGCCAGCCGCTGATTGGCGCGCCACCAACTCGATATTGATGCGACGGAACTGCGTGACCGCAAGCGCCTGATCTACGGGCGGATGGTGGATGAAAAGCTCACCCTCAAACCGGGTGCAAAATACCTGGTGGAGCACTTGACGGCAGCGGGCCTGCGCCTGTGTGTTGCGTCTGGATCACGAGAAGCATCAATTCGCTACACACTCAGCAAATTTTCGTTATTGGAGCATTTCGAGAAACTCTGCTCTGGCGAACACGAGGCGCACTCTAAACCATACCCGGACGTCTACCTCACCGCGTTACGAGAGATGCGTATAGACGCGAGTCAGGCGGTCGCAATTGAAGATTCACCTACAGGCCTTGCCGCCGCGAAAGCGGCTGGTATTCGATGCGTGGTGTGCCCCGACAGCTTTATGCCACATGGACGGAGCTACGAGGGTGCGAGCCTGATGGTGGAATCTCTAGAAGAGCTGAATGCGTCCGAGCTGCATGGATTGCTCTAGTCTCGAACCCGGGTACAGATATTCCGGGCAACGGCCGATACGAGACAAACGAATGAAAGTCAGGAACAGATCATGTGGGTGAGCCTCATAATCATTGTTGCCGCAGTGGTGGGCCTGTATCAGGCCATTGATCTGACGGCTGATTCGGCGTTCAGCTCGATGTTCGCGCCACTGCTGTTTGTTGGTGCGTTGATCGCGTTTGCCATCTGGTGTGTGGCGCTTATGCACAAGCGGAGCATGAAACATAACGGTTACCGCTACGAAGGCCACTTCGGCAGTGGGTATTACATCGATGGCCCTTAGTGCCCCGAATTACCAGCGGGGGTGCAAGCACCTGAGTAGCGGGGAACGTGATCTGGCTGCGCTGATTTGTACGCTGAAACCTGAACTGAACGAGGGTGTTTATGCGTTCGTGTCGGTGCCGGACGCGAGCCTGGTATCAGCCGATGTTGTGACCGCGGACGTGCTGGCAACCATGCGGGAGCCCGAGGGCGTCACGATGGTGGTGCCGTTGGAGGTTGCGCAAGCGGCGGGACTGACACCGATGTTCGAGGCGTGCTGGATTACCCTACGCGTGCACTCTGCGCTGGATGCGGTGGGCCTGACCGCAGCAATTGCCACCGCGCTGACATCGGATTCCATCAGTTGCAACGTGATCGCCGGCGCTTATCACGATCATCTGTTTGTGCCTGTTGCTGAAGCCGAGCGTGCGGTCGTATGCCTCAAACGTCTGCAGGCGAGGGCGCTGGAAGACTGTGCCTGACAGGCTGTGCATAACGGCCCATGCTGGGCTTGAACCAAACTGAACCGCCCTGACGGCGGTTCGGTTTGTTATCGCGACGGATTCAAGATTAGATCGACAGCAGTCGGGTGCGTACGTACCCCCTGCCGATACCACGCTTCGCAACCAGCGTCCAACGTGAGCCACGTTCCAGGATGCGTACCCGGTCACCCGGAAACAGACGCGCAACGATGAACGATTGCCGTGAGCTGTTGGAGAACATGAACGCGAATCCGAAGCGGTTGCCGTTGACCAGGCCAAAACGCTTGCGTGGTGCATGCCGGTGGTGCCTTTTGATTGGGCGTAGATGCCGCTGACTGACCCAACCGCGATAACCGCGGAACTGCACCTTCGCCCAACGGTGCGAAGTGCGCAGCACCTCAACGCTTTCGCCGAGTCGCAATACCGCAAATGCGCGGTAGCTACGTCCAGGTCAACCCCGGACATTCAGGAAATCGACATTGACGATTTGTGTGGCGTCGTTGCCTCTGTCAAATCGATCGTGACGATGATGGGCCTGGCTCTCCACGCTGAAAACATAGAGTCCCACCAAGGTGAAACAAACTGCGAGAAACTTCATTGCCTTCATGTCTACAGCTCACTTGTACGTTGAACGTGTGGCTACTGTAGAAAGGCAATGCTGAATCCACGCTGAATGTCGGCCTGAACTTCAGCTGAACGTAAACGGACCGGTGGACGTGGTTACACCCGGTAGTCGCTCCCGCCAGCGCGGTCGAGTTGGCGCAGCAGGGCAGGCCACTCTTTGCCTACCTCAACCATGCCACCAGGGCCATACATTTTAAATCCTTGGCGGATGGTCTTGTCCTGCGTCTCCGGAGAGAGTTTCTGCAATTCCGTGCCTCCGCTCATGGCATCGATCTGATGTTTGCAGGCTGTCTCTATCCTGTAGACCCACACAAACGCTTCGCCCATGGTGCGACCCACCGTCAGCAGACCGTGGTTACGCAGTATGAGGCCACGCTTCTGCCCCAGGTCGCGCACGATACGCGGGCGCTCATCGAGGTCCGTCGCCGTACCTTCGTAGTCGTGATATCCAACCCAGCCCATGACGGTCAGGGCCTTCTGACTGACGGGTAGCAAACCATGTTTTTGCATGGAGACGGCGACGCCGAAGCGCGAGTGCGTGTGCATCACGTAGTGCAGGTCCGGATCGCTCATGTGGATCGCGCTATGAATGACAAAACCGGCCCTGTTCGCACCAAATTCGGAGTCACTCAAGACGTTGCCGTCACGGTCAACCTTGATGAGAGAGGTGGCGGTGATTTCATCGAAGAACAGTCCAAAAGGGTTCAACAGGAACGTGCCATCTTCTCCGGGTACGCGTGCGGATATATGGGTGTTGTTGAGATCCGTCCAGCCATACAATGCACATAAGCGATACGCAGCAGCCAGATCACAGCGTACCGCCCACTCCGCGGGTGAGATAGCGTCCGGGCGGCCTTCCTCGGTGGCGATCGGTTCAACAGCAGACATGGTCAGACTCCGGCTACACGTAGTTCGCGTATCATAGCGCGCCTTGACCTGTCGTCGACTGATGAGGACATCGCTGTGGCCCGGTTCCCCTATCTGGATGTTGAAGATCTCCCCGAAGACCAGCGCCATCTGCTAAAGCGCCCGATTGCCCTGCACAGGCAATTGGTGCATAGCCCCGGTGCTGCCAAGGCTGTTGGCGCCGTAGGCGGTTGGATTCGCTACGACAGCACGCTGGATACGCGTATCCGGGAGCTTGGCATTCTCGCTATCGGCTGGCTGGCACGCGCACCTTACGAGTGGAGTCATCACGTCAAGATAGGACAGGACTTCGGCGTATCCGAAGCGGACATACACGGCCTTATCGACTACCTCGAACATGGCCGCGTTGGCGAACTGGATACGCTGACGCTGACAACGCTGGACGCTGCGCGCGAGTTACATCGTGGCACCGAACTGGAAGACGAGACCTTCGCAAGGTTGTCTTCTGAACTGTCCAATGAACACGTTGTCGATCTGATTACGACGATCAGTTTCTATTGCTGCGTCGTACGCGTACTGGGTGCCTTGCAAATTGACGTCGAGCCCGAATACGAACCGTACCTGCAACAGTTTCCGCTACCATCAAATGGCTGAACATGATGCTGAATCCGGAGGAAGTGGCGTCAGTCATTGAACATATGAATGCCGACCACGCGGAAGCCGTGCGCACGTACGCCACCGTGCACGCGGGCCGTCCGGACGTCGTCGCCGCCCGTCTTACTGGTATTGAGCGCGACGCACTGATACTGGAATGTTCAGGCGTTGAGCAGCGTTTCGAGTTGGTAGTGAGGCTGCCGGAACCGATCGAGACTCTCAGGGATGCAAGGCGCGTACTCATCAAGATGGCGCGCTCCGCCCGCTAAGCGCCAACCGCCATTAGCCGGGCCATCCTCTGGCGGTCATTGCGCGACAAACAACGGTGTTCCAAGTGCCGCTACGTCGACCTGTACACCCAAGCCTGGCCCGGCAGGGGTGCTGCCTGTACCGTTCTCTGAACGCGGTTGATAACCAGCGATGTGCTCGTTGTTCCAGTCATTCATGAATGACACGGTCAGTAGTTGCTGGACATCTGTGCTGCCGGTCAGGTGTGCAACGGCGGCCGTGACCAGGTCGCCACCCCAAGTGTCTTCGATCGTGACGCGCAGGCCCAACTGATTGGCGAGATCACGGATCAGCTTGGACCCCGTTAGCCCGGCAAACTTGGACAGCTTCAGGTTGATGGCTTCCATTCCGCCTGCATGATGCGCGCGCAGGAACGCTTGCGTGTCGGTGATCACTTCATCCAACACCATGGGTAGTGTCGTGTGTTGGCGCACATACAGACATTCTTCGAGCGTACGACACGGCTCTTCGAAGAACACGCGCTGATAGGGTTCGATCAGGCGCGCTGCGATCATGGCGTCCTGAAGCCGCCATCCGCCATTTGCATCCGCGACGACAAAGTCGTTGTCATCCAGACATTCGACGACGGCAGCGACCCGCGCGGCGTCTTCGTATGGATCGGCACCAATCTTCAGCTGAAAGCGGTGGATGCCTTCCGCGCGGCGGGCCAGCACGTAATCACGCATCTCTTCGGAACTCGCGAGCGGAACCGCTTTGTACAAAGGGAATGATTCGGTCAGACGGCCACCGAGCAATGTCGCAACATCCGTGCCTGTGGCGTGACCCAACACGTCCCAGCAGGCGATATCAATGGCACTCTTGGCATAGGCGTGACCGCGGAGTCGGCGGTTCATTGCGGCATGCACCGCGTTCAAGTTACGCGGGTCCAAGCCGATCAGACCCGGCATCATTTCCGTGATTGCGGCGCGTGCGCCATCGCCGTGCGAGGCGAGGTAAAGTGGTCCCAACGGGCATACCTCGCCAAACCCCTCAACACCGTCATCGCTGATGATGCGTACGACGGTGCTCGGTAGATGCGTGACAACCTGGCCACCCGACATCACATAGTTGCCGTAGCGGTAGTTGAGGTCGTAGCCATACATTTCGATACGTTGAATACGCATGTTTTGCTCTCGCAGGCGCCCCCTGAGCCGGGCGCGTCTTTAGTCGGCGGTCGGGTGATTCGGGTCGGCGCTGTCACGCGCCCAGGTCTGGTCTCGAGCAGGCCTGGCCTGAAGCACGCCAGGTCGCATACGGGCTAGTCCGGTACAAAGCAGTTGCGTTCGTCCACATGGGTTACCCGGCCGGCTGCTCCCATGTAGTCACGCACGGTCATGTCGGCCAGTAGTCCGGCGTCGTCCGGTGTGTTGGCGATAAAGCGCGATCCATCATCCAGGCGGCCAAACAGGATCGCGTAAGACGGACCGCTGCGGTCGTGCATCACGGTGTACGTCTCGATCGTTGCTTTCCCGTTTGCTGCAATTTGTACGGAAGGGCCTTTGGCGGCGTCTATCTCGCCCTGATACTCGGCGGGGTCACGAGGCGCAAACGCACGCTCTGGTGCGCCTGTGGAATAAATGCCAGCGGATTGTTTGGTTACATAGTTGCCGTTTGCTGTCACCATGCCCTTGCTGCCCGGTCGTCCGCGCACCTTGTTCATCATCTCTGCGATAGAGTGCGTGACGTAATTGTTGCCTGGACCGCCAAAGTAGGCGAGGCCACCGGTGACGGTGAGGCCGCGCGGGTCATCCGGGTTGATACCCATCTCGCGGGTCGCAATTTCGACCGCGGAAGGGAAGCAGCTGTACAGATCAAAGAAGTCCATATCATCGATTGTTGCGTTGGCCATCGCACAGGTCTCCCGTCCAACAATGCGCATGGCGGGTGAGGAGTGATAGTTCAGACGATCGCTGATGTACCAGTGGTCATACGCATCAGCACAACCATGCAGGTACACCCACTTGGACTCGGGAATCCCGAGTTTGCGGGCATTGGCGACGCTGGTCAGGATCACGGCGGCGGCCTGGTCAATGAAGGCATTGGAGTTCATCAACTTGGTGTAGGGAAATCCGATGTAAGGGTTCGCATCGCTGACCTCCGCGATCTGTTCGGCACTAAAACCGGCACGTCTGTCAGCCAGCGGGTTTTCAGCCGCCACCTGGGCAAAGCGCGCGAACAAATTGCCCATGGCACCGAGGTGCTCTTTGATGGTGCGGCCGTGGTGCTGGCGGATGCCTTGTTCAAACAACGGATAAGCGAAGATGGCACCAGCCATCCGATGGCGGTCCTCGACGTCGTTCCAACCGCGCGTGGCAACCCCCCACTGTTCCGGCTCCGAATCGCTGCCCTCATTCCAGTCCAGCGTGAAATCTGCCCGTTGTGCCGCTTTCTGGGTAGCCAGCGCTTCGCCACCCGCGATTAGCGCGCCGGTGGTCTCTCCGCGCGTCACCATCTCAAACAGGCGGTTGACGCACCACTGCGGCATGTTGCCGCCCGGATGGGTGTAGACGAGGCGAGACGCCGCCGACATCCCGAGTCGACCTGCAAGCGATCGCGGTGGATTGGCGTAACGACCAAACGGACAGGTGAAACGCCAGCTTGTGTCTGAAAACGATCGCAAGACCACCACGGTATCCAGCGAGCGCAACAAAGCATCGCCCGCGTTGCTGTCCGCGGCTGCCCGCCGCGCGGCCTCAGCCGTCAGGTCCATAGGTGATAACGCCTTGCCAAGGTCCGGTTCGCGTTGGGTAATCTGGCCGCTGCCAACCAGGATCGGGATGCGCGTTTCGTCCATTGTTTGTGTCTCGGTATACGATGTATTCAAGGGTGAATCGGGCGTTGCTGGCGCATGCTTGTCCAGGCCCGATATGGTGACAATTATGCCAGCTACCGAGCGTATGCATCGCACTCCTGGTAGTCTATTGCGTTATCGCTTCAACACTATCAGGTAGTCGCAAAACCCATGGCCTTCAGCTTTACCGACGAACAACAGGCTTTTCGTGAAGTTGTACAAAGATTCTTGGCGGACAAGTCGCCACCCACCGAGGTTCGACGACTGATGGCCACCGAGGCCGGCTATGACGAGGGCGTCTGGTTGGCCATGGCAGACGAGCTTGGCATCACCGGCCTGACGGTCCCGGAAGCGTTTGGCGGGCAGGGTTTTGGTCCGGTTGAGCTGGGAATTGTCGTCGAGGAAATGGGTCGGGCTTTGTTGTGCGCGCCGTTCTTCTCCGCCAGCGTGATGGCCGCCAGCGCCATTCGCCATGCGGCCAGTGCCGGGCAACAAGAGCGGCTCCTGCCAGATGTGGCTGCCGGCATCAACCGGGCGACTGTTGCCGCTCAAGAAGCGGATGGCCATTGGGATCCCGCAGCGGTGGGCATGGTGGCCGAGCGCACCGCGGACGGCTTTCGACTGAATGGCAGCAAACATTTTGTGCTTGACGGCATGAGCGCAACCCGTCTGCTGGTGGCTGCACGGGCAGCGGGCAGCGCGGGTGCAGACGGCATCAATCTGTTTTTGGTGGACGCCGACAGTGACGGGGTCAAACGTCGCGTTTTGAATGTTATTGATCCCACGCGCAAGCTCGCTGCCGTCGAGTTTCATGACGTTGCGGCGGAACGACTCGGGGATGAAGACAACGGCTACTCAGCGCTGCGCGCGATGTTGACTGACGCGACTGTTGCACTGGCAAACGAGAGTGCGGGTGGCGCCCAGGCGATGCTGGACATGGCAGTGGACTACACGCAGATGCGCGTACAGTTCGGTCGCCTGATAGCGTCTTTTCAAGCGATCAAACATCAATGTGCTGAGCTGTTGCTTGAAGTGGAACTGGCGAAGTCCGCGGCCTATTACGCGGCGGAAGCGCTCGCCGAAGGTCACGAAGATGCGCTCGCGATCGCTTCGCTGGCAAAAGCCAGCACCTCTGATACGTTCATGCGCGCCGCCAAGACTTGCATTCAACTGCATGGTGGCATCGGTTTCACGTGGGAGCAGGACACACATCTCTGGTACAAGCGCGCGAAGAGTTCCGAGGTTTTCCTGGGTACCCCCGATTACCATCGTGAACTGATGTTGCAGGCATGGCCGGAAGAGGAGGTTGCGTAAATGAGCGAGTGGAACGAAGCAGACCTGCGCGCCGAAGTTCGCACCTGGCTTGAGGAAAACTGGGACCCGAATCGTGGCCTGGTGGAATGGCGCAATATCCTTGCCGACTCCGGTTGGGGGATGCCGACCTGGCCAAGTGCGTGGTATGGAAGAGATCTACCTGTCGGGTTGGGACCAGTCGTTGAAGAGGCTTTTCGTGACTTTGGCGCCATTGGCGTCGCCCGTTCGGGCGTACGCATGCTGGTGGCCGCCACGTTGCTTGAGCACGGCAGCGATCTGCACAAGTCCAAGTTCTTGCGTCGCATCCTGACCGGGGAGGACACCTGGTGCCAGCTGTTCAGTGAACCAGGCAGCGGCTCGGATCTGGCTGGTTTGACCACTCGTGCCGAATTCCAGGGCAATCAGTGGGTTGTGAGTGGCCAGAAGGTCTGGTCGACGAGCGCGCACAAGGCAGATTGGGGTGTGTTGCTCGCACGCACGGACTGGGATGCTCACAAACACGCCGGGCTCAGCTATTTTGTAATCGACATGTCTCAGCCCGGGGTTGAGGCGCGGCCGCTGCAGCAGATGAACGGCTACGCGTCTTTCAATGAGGTATTCATGACCGAAGCCACCGTGCCACCCGACATGCTGGTTGGGGAAACCGGCCAAGGTTGGCAGATCGCGACGACCACGCTGATGCACGAGCGGCGTAATGCTGATGCACTACGCCAGTGGGGCCGCCCGGACGCCGGCGGCAAGGGACAAATCTACGAGGAAGAGGCGGCGGAAATTGCGACGGTCATGGAGCCCTACCGCTGGTACCCGCAGCGCGCAGGCCGGGTCGACCTGATCCTGAAGCGGGCCAGGGATACCGGCAAGCTCGACGATCCCGTCGTGCGCCAGGAGATTGCAAAACTCCTGACGATGTCTAAGTCCGCTGAGTGGACTGCAAGACGTGCACGCGCTGCACAGGAGCTGGGACGACCGCAGGGACCAGAGGGCTCGCTTGGCAAGCTCGCGTCCAGTCACGTGGCTCGTGCCGCTGCCCAGGTGCACACGATGTTGAGCGGTAGTGATGCGATGTTAGCTGGTGAAGACGGCGCTGAGGATGGTTTGATCGCAGAGATCCTGCTGTCGGTGCCTGCGACTTCAATTGCAGGTGGGACCGACGAAATTCAGCGCAACATCATTTCCGAGCGCGTGTTGAAGATGCCCAAAGAGAACCGCGTAGATACCGGGCGACCATTCAGCGAGGTTCGCAAGAACACCGTTGGCTAAATATTCACGGCACACAGATTTGAATGTAGCGCACGCTGAGTGCGGGCGTATCAGCGTACAGACAATCTTTGTCGTGGCTGTCATGGCGGCTGGCGCCTGGTTTGGACTGCAGGAGTTCAACGAGAGACTGATCTTCATCAAGGAGACCGATGCGCGCGTGGGTGCGCCCATGATCACGGTGAGCTCGCGCGTGGATGGCTGGCTGAGCGAGATTTCGGTAAAGGAGGGCCAGCGTGTAGAAGCAGCGGATGCGATCACCAAGATGGACCCGCGTCATGTCGGCTTGGAGCTCAAGCAACTGAATGTTCAGCTGCGCTCGATCGCGGCCGAACGCGACCGGTTGTTTTCGGAACGGCACATGGTCGCGGAGCAGATGCGTACGCAGCTGGATTCGCGGACTTCGCGGGTTGATGCAGCTAATGCTGTCGTGCAGTCGCTGGCGCCACAACTGGCGCTGGCACGCCAGGAGAGCCAGCGTGCGGAAAAGCTGCATGGTGATGGTGTTTTGCCAAAACAGCAGCTTGATAAGGCGCGCAATGCGGTCTACCAACTCGAAGGCGATTATTTGAGCGCCGTGGCGCGTCATGCCGAAGCGGAAAGCGAGCGCGCTGAGACCATGGCGGCCAGCAGCCGTACGGAAGTGCTCGATAAGGAAATTGCCAAACTTGAATATGAGGAAGAGCTGCTGAACGTGCGTATTGCACGTATGCAACTGGAACTCGAAGACCGCATTGTGCGTAGCCCTATCGCTGGAGTCGTCGACCGCGTGTTTGTGGAGGCTGGAGAGTACATTCGTGCCGGCCAGCGCCTTGCCATCGTGCACAACCCGAAAAGTGTATGGGTTGATGCCAACATCAAGGAGACTGAACTGTCGCGACTGCAACCGGGGCAGCCCGTGAATATTGTTGTGGATGCATATCCGGACACGCCGTTTGCGGGCAAGGTTGCGCGGGTGGGCAACAGTACCACTGCGACATTTGCGCTGTTGCCTAATCCGAATCCCAGCGGAAACTTCACGAAGATTACCCAGCGCGTGCCGATTCGCATTGAGTTCAACGAGATCGACGAACGGTTACATCCCGGCATGATGGTCGAAGTCGAAATCGACGTCCGCTAAGTTGGCGGACGGCAACGCGATGTCTGGCCAGGCCCGGCAGGCCGCCATGGTTACCGGGCTGATTGCGGGGTTTACGATGGTGCTTGGCGGCACCATCGCTAACGTCGCGATTCCTGACGTGATGGGTGCGTTTGGTGTCGGGCAGGACACTGCGCAGTTCATGGCCACCGGTTATATCGCAACGATGACCGCGAGCCAGTTGCTGGCAGCGTGGTTTATCGCGCAGTTCGGACGTCGCCTGTCCTTCTCGATGATCCTGCTTGTGTTCATTGGCTCTGGTCTGATGTGCACGTTTGCGCAGTCCATCGAGATGCTGATCGGCGGGCGCATCGTGCAAGGCTTTTGCGCAGGCGTCATTCAGCCGTTGGTCATGACCACCATCATCAGCCTGTATCCCGCAGAGCAACGCGGCCGCGCGATCGGCTTGTACGTTGGCATGCTTGGGCTTGCGGTCGGTTTTGGTCCGGTGGTTGGCGGCGTCACAATCGATGCGTTGGGATGGCGGTGGATCTTCATGATCTCACTGCCATTTGTGGGCATCGCATTGTTGCTGGGTACGCTTTTCATACCCGAAGAGCAGGGACCACGCGACAAGAAACCTTTTGACTGGTGGGGCTACGGCCTTTTGTGTGTCGCCTTGTTGGGATTGATGTCCGCAATTGCCAATGGACACCGCGAAGGCTGGAGCTCCGATATTGTGGTCACCTACTGGTTCGTGGGTGTTGGTGGTACGGTGTTGTTCATCTGGTCGCAGCATTCGCGCGCCAACCGTCTGCTGGATTTCTCGTTGTTCACGGACCCGCGTTTTGCCGCCGCGATTGCACTGGCCATGGTGTTTGGGCTCGGCAACTTTGCGATTGCCTATGCGCTCCCGGTATTTGGGCAACTGGTGTTAAACCTGACTCCGTCCGCGGCCGGCTTGCTGTTGTTACCTGCAGGTATCGCCTCCAGTATTGCGACTATCATGGCCGGCCGCATGGCAGATCGCGTGTCGCCATTGGCGCTCATTTTTTTCGGCATTTCGCTGTTCCTGATTGGCCTGTTCGCGTTGTCCGGTGGCGATGCAAATACCCCCATCCTGCACCTGTTCGTCTATACGGTACTGTGCAGACTTGGCCATTCGTTCATGGGTCCTTCCATTACCGCGACCGCGATGCGGGCGCTGCCGCCTGACGCAATCAACCGTGCGTCAGGCACCATCAACTTTTTCCGGCAGATGGGTGGCGCTTTTGGTATCAACGTGCTGGTCGCCGCGGTAGAGATGCGTACGAGCATGCACAACCACGCACTTGGCGTCACACAACATGACGCCAACCGTTCCACCGGAGAGTTTCTAGCCGCCGCACGTGAACTGCTCGCCCCCAGCGGGCTGCCGGACGCATTGGCCAATCAGATGGCGCTCAAGTTCCTGCAGCAGTCTGTTGCCGCGCAGTCGGATGCGCTCGCCTGGCGTGACGGCTTTGTGCTGTTGGCGGCTGTGTTTATTTTCGCGCTGCTGCCAGCCTGGTTGCTATCGCGCGCGCAACGTGCCCGTGCCTACTGAAGTGCTGCCGGAGATTCCGCTGGGCGTGGGGATCGATGGTGCAGCTGGTGGCTGGTTTTATGTGGCGCTCGGATTACGCGAGGTACGCATTGGCTGCGTACCACAGGTCTCCAAGTTGTACGCGAGCCTTCCGCGCAACAGTGCAGTTCGGGTGTTTATCGATATGCCCATCGGACTGAGTGACGACGTCGCCAGCCCGCGCACATGCGAGTCTGAGGCCCGACGCATGTTAGGCCCGCGCCGCACCAGCGTGTTTCCCGTGCCTGCACGCGCCACGCTAGCCGCGCAGGATTATCGGCATGCCTGCGAACTGAATGTGGCCGCGCTTGGAAAATCTCTAAGTCGCCAAAGCTATGGCATCCTGGCGAAGATTCGCGAGTTAGATGAGGTGTTGCAGAATGACGCGAGGGCGCGCGCTATAACCTTCGAGGCGCACCCTGAGCTCTGCTTCTGGGCGTTGGCTGGCGGCCACGCGATGACGCACACAAAAAAGACCGCTGAAGGTCTGGCCGCACGTTTGGACCTGTTGCAAACGCGCTGGCCTGCCGCGAAAGAGACGTTTGCGATGGCGTTAAAGTGGTCCCGCGGAAAGGGTGTCGCAAAAGACGATATCGTTGACGCGATGGTGAACGCGTTGTCTGCATCCCAATCAGACGACTCGTTGTGCAGGATTCCCGCGGAGGCGCCTACGGACGCAATGGGACTACCCATGTGCATCAACTTTTCGAACTTTGGATACGCCGTATGACGGATGTCATCCAATGCAAGCGCGTGGAAGTGGACAGTGACATGGCAATTGCCCTCATCACGGAGCTGAATGCCGAGCTGTCCGCGGTTTACCCGGAGGAGAGGGCTAACCACTTCAGGCTGGACAAGGCCGAGACGCAGCCCGGGAACGGCGCATTTATCATCGCCTTTGACGGTGACGTACCGCTAGGCTGTGGCGCCGTGCGCCGTCGGCTGGATGCACCGGCGCCTTACTCACCTGGTGGTGAGATCAAGCGGATGTATGTGCGCGACCAGTATCGCCGCCGCGGCGTCGCGGCGTGCGTGCTTGCGTCTCTTGAGCAAGAGGCCAGCAAACTTGGTCTTGAGCATCTGCTGCTGGAAACGGGGACGCGGCAGGCGGCAGCGGTTGGGCTTTACGAACGCGCTGGTTTTGTTGTCATTCCCAACTTTGGCGAGTATGCCGAATCGCCGCTTAGCCTGTGCATGGCCAAGACACTGTGATGACGCAGCCAATTCACGCACTGCTGTTTGATCTTGGTGGTGTGGTTATCGAGATCGATTTCGACCGTGCGCTTCACAGTTGGGCTGAACATTCGCGTCATGACGTTGACGCGCTGCGGGAACGTTTTGCGTTCGACGATGCGTATCAACGACACGAACGCGGGCAGTTAGACGGTGTTGATTACCTGCAGCACCTGCGCCGTACGCTGGATCTTGAAGCGGATGACAAGACTATCGTACGCGGTTGGAACGCTATTTTTGTGGGGGCCATCCCTGACGCTGTTTCCAAGCTGGCCGCGCTTGCACCGCATGTGCCGTGTTATGCGTTTACCAACACCAATGCCATTCATCAGGCGGAGTGGAGTGTCACCTATCGAGATGTACTCGCACATTTCCGGCACGTGTTTGTGTCGTCCGATATGGGGGTGCGTAAGCCTGAAGCTCGCGCGTTTCGCCTAGTCGAACAAACACTCGGGGTACCCGCGGCCAATATCCTGTTTCTGGACGATACCCTGGAAAATGTTGAGGGCGCTCGCGCTGCCGGTATGCAATCCGCGCATACGCCTAGCCCTGGCTCGGTCGTGCCGGTGCTCGATCGGGCCGGCTTCTGAGTTGCAATGAGCTCGCGTGTGCAGAGTTTTGCGCCGCTGGTAACGGCGCAGTCGCGAGTCCTGGTGTTGGGATCCATGCCGGGTGTCGACTCATTAAATGCCAAGCAGTACTACGCCCACCCTCGGAACGCTTTCTGGCGCATCATGGCCGAGCTTTTTCAGTTTTCTGTAGCGTTGGACTATGGAGCGCGATGTGAAGCGTTGATGGACTCGGGCGTCGGGCTTTGGGATTCCATGCGAGAGTGTGAGCGTCCCGGCAGCCTCGATTCAGCCGTAGTTGACGCCACGATCGAGGCCAATGATTTTGCTTCACTATTTGCGCGCCATGGCCAGTTGCGCCACGTATTCTTTAATGGCGCCAAATCAGAACAGGTGTTCAAGCGACATGTGTTGCCAACCCTCCCGGCTGACTGCGTTGCAGAGCTCGGCATGAGGCGCCTGCCGAGCACCAGCCCTGCTCATGCCAGCCTCAATTTTGCGCAGAAACTGTCCGCGTGGACTGCGGTGCGCGACGCCATGGACGTGCGCTGACCGGTTCCGGCGCGACGCGCCCTTTTGCTGCTCGGCCGATTTCGTGGGCGCGGCTTCCGCGGGAATGAGGGTGGCGCCTGCCTGTTAATGCCCGTTTGTTAGCACCTACTTGATGGCACCGCTGGCCATCAAGCCGTCAATACGCGCGGTATCAAAACCCCAGTCGGCTAACGCATCCCGGGTATTCTCGCCGGCGGCGGGCGGGTCGCAGCGAATCTCGCTGGGCGTGCGGCTGAAACGGGGCGCGGCATTTGGCTGCACAACTCCGTCACGGTTCACAAAGGTATCGCGGCCGGCGTTGTGCGGATGATCAGGTGCTTCGTCCATCTCGAGCACTGGCGCAAAGCAGACATCAGTCCCTTCAAGAATCTCGCACCATTCGTCCCGCGACTTGCTCTTGATGATCGCAGCCACTTTTTCCTTGAGCTCCGGCCACGTCGACGTGTCGCCGCGGCTCTGTGGCAGGTATTCGGGTGTCTGACCCAGCCGCTGCAGGAGCTCCGCGTAGAATTTCACTTCAATGGGCGCCAACGAGATGTATCGCCCGTCGCTGGTTTCGTAGACATCGTAGAAGTGTGCGCCGCTATCAAGGATGTTGCGTCCGCGTGGATTGACGGCGAGGCCCGCCGCGCGCATGCCGTAAGCTGAGGTCATCAGCGATGCGGCGCCGTCGACCATGGCCGCGTCTACAACCTGGCCGTTACCGGAAGCCCGTGCTTCAAACATGGCTGACACCACCCCAAGCGCCAGATACAACGCACCGCCGCCAAAATCGCCCACCAGATTCAGAGGTGGTGTTGGTGGCTGATCTGCACGCCCAATCGCAGCCAGCGCGCCGGTAAGAGAGATGTAGTTGATGTCGTGGCCGGCAGCGAGTGCCAACGAGCCCTGCTGCCCCCAACCTGTCACTCGCCCATAGACCAGCCGTGGATTCAGTTTCCAACAGTCTTCGGGTCCCAGCCCCAGGCGTTCCGTGACGCCTGGCCGGAATCCTTCGATGATTGCATCCGCGTCCGCGCACAAATCCAACACGACCTGCTTACCTTCTGCGCTTTTCAAGTCCACGGCGATCGACGGGCGCGAACGCTGCAGGATTTGATACTTAGGTTCCATGCCAATGCCCAGACCAGCGTCTGCAACGCGATCAACGCGAATAACGTCCGCGCCAAGTTCAGCCAACAGCATGGCCGCCATTGGTGCTGGACCGATACCAGCGAGTTCAACAATTCGTGTGCCGTGTAACGGTCCCATAGCCAGCGTCTCCTGCAGCATTTGATTGGCGATACGGTCTCGGAGCCGAGCCGTGATTCGGTAGGGGAAAATGCTACACGAGCGAGTCGATGCTTCTCCACAAACGGCGACGCTTGGCCATAGATCGTTGCGATATGCTAGCTCTTCCTACTTGGTGAGCATGGACTGCCTCGTGTACGGAACATCAGAAAACATGAGACAAGCCTCTGGCGAAGATATATCGCGCCCTGTCGCAGGTGTCCGCATCGCCGTGGTCGACGACGAACCATCGGTGACGCGGTTCTTGTCCCGCCTGTTGTCCATCCACGGTTACTACGTGCTTGCCGAAGATTCGGTGCGCATATTGGGGCGCCTCCGCGAAGAGCCTGACTGCGTCGACCTGCTGCTGACAGATCAGTCCATGCCTGATATGACCGGCACGGAACTGGTGGCATTCGCGCGTGAAGTGCGACCGACGTTACCGGTGCTGCTGATTACCGGTCACAGTGAAGAGACAAAGCTGGAAGAGGTCGAGCGTTGGGGACGTAGTGCCTACGTTGCAAAGCCCATAGACACCAACGAATTGCTGGCGAAGGTGACGCGGCTGCTGGCGCAGGCCACGCTTCACTAGCGCGTGGACGCCAAGCGCTTTATCAGCCGCGGTTGTATTCAGTCAGGAAATCCAACGTGCCGGCCGCTGTGCCGGCGTCTGTATCCACCAACACGGCGATCACATCGGTTGCCCCCGCTTCAGCAACAGCTTGCAGGCGTTCGGCCACCACGTTCTCACCACCGACGATAGCAAGGTCTGCGGGTCCATCGACACCTTCGCGGTCCAACATGGCGCGATACGACGGCAGCTGCCCATACACTTTGAGCGCCTCACCCACCTGACGCCTGGCGGCGTTCTCGTTGTTGCTCAACACAATCGGGAATCCGGCGACGACGCGCGGCGACGCGCGCTCGGCCTGGTCGGCGGCCGCGGAGATCTTGGGTACGATATGAGAGGCGATCGTGTTGGGGCCCGTCATCCACAGACAGGTGCCGTCGGCAAGTCTGCCGGCCACGTCCAGCATCATCGGGCCAAGCGCCGCGACCACGACTGGCACCGGCTTCGGGGCGTCTGGTACGTCCAGGCCGATATGCACTTTGTAGATATCACCTTCGACCGCAGCCTCCTCTCCCGCCAGCAGCGGGTTCAGGGCTGTCAGGTACTCACGCATGGTTTTGGCAAGCTTGTCGTACTTGAGACCCAACATGCTCTCAATGACAACCTTGTGCGACAGGCCGATACCCAACGTAAAACGTCCGTCCGCCAGCGCCTGAGCGGTTAGAGCCTGCTGCGCGAGGGCCATCGGGTGGCGCGGCTGAATCGGCGTGACGGCAGTGCCGACCTCGAGGGTCGTGGTGGCTGCGG
>CEUN01021050.1_pt1 | contig 16911 bp, 17 predicted proteins | sample 361501 | NCBI WGS metagenome assembly CEUN01 (sample SAMEA2622801, study PRJEB7988) | marine metagenome | biome: marine biome (ENVO:00000447); feature: marine epipelagic mixed layer (ENVO:xxxxxxxxx); material: "saline water (ENVO:00002010), including plankton (ENVO:xxxxxxxx)" | depth 120 m | reverse complement strand
TCGTGCCGGTTCGATTCCGGCCCTCGGTACCAAATAAAACCTCCATTAATGGAGGTTTTATTTTTTTATGTGTAATCAATGATTAATTTTTAAGAAATCAATATATTTTTGATTGTTTTTTTATATTTAGTCAATATAAATTCGTAAGTGATGTCGAATTCAAATTCTCCATATATAAAATTTACCTACACTTTTATTGATTCAAAAGGTAATCTACAGGAGAAATCTTTCATGCTTAATTTAAGTTATATAATTTCTATAGAATCGGTAGGAAATCATAAAATAAAGATTAGTATGAGTAATGATAAAACTATTCTTATAGATTTAGGTTTAAAGAATAAGGCATCTATGATAATTGATGATATTCTTGACTTAAGTGCTGTGGGCACTGATTATAACGTTTATAACATAAGTTCAGTTGATTAATAATTGATAAATAAAATAAATAATTCAATTAAAAAAACAGATAATCAATGATTATATTAAGAGTATGTATAGAACTAAAATTATCTTAACATTTTTTTGTTTTTATTCATTTTCATGTGTTTATTTTAATACATTTTATAATGCCAAAAATTCATTTAAAAAAGCAAATGAAATTATTGATAATGATTCTTCATCAAATTATGATAATAATGATATTTCCAATACTGCAAAAAAATTACTGAAAGAATCTATTTCAAGTAGCAACATAGTTATCACTAAATATCCTGATAGTAAATATGTTGATGATGCTATTTATTATATGGCTCGTTCATATTTTTCTCTTTCTGAATTTTATAAGGCAGAGAAAAATTTTAAACAGTTGGTAGAAAATTATTCTGATAGCAAATATTATAATGAGTCTAGATTATGGTTAGAATATTCTCATTTAAAATTAAATTCATTAGACTCAATATTGGTTAATGTTAATTCAATTCAGAATGAACTTGATTTAGGTGATAGTGATAATTATCAATTATTCTTTTTATTGCATAATCTAAAGGGTGATTTTTTTGTTCAAACAAAAGATTTTGAAAATGCATTTTTAGAATTTGAAAAAGCTTTAGAATTTGTCGATTCAAAATCAAAAAAAACAATGCTTTATTCAAAACTTTCAATTATTTCTGAACAAGAAGAAAAGTTTGAAAAAGTAGTTAAGTATTTAGATGAGGTCCAAATATTATCAAGCAATAAAGATACTCAAATTGAGGCATTTAGAAGATGGATTGAGGCAATGAAACAAATGAGAAAGTATGATCAGATAATTTTAAGGATTCAAGAAAATATTAATACATCAAATTTTGAATCACAGAGATTGCAAGATGAATTTAATATGCAATTAGCTATTATATATATGGAAAGTAGAGATTTTTCAGAGTCTAAAAATTTATTTAATGACATTATAAATAACACCAATCAGAAAAGCATTAAATGTCAATGTTATTATTGGTTGGGATACATTTCATTATTTTATGAGTTTGATTTAGATTTATCAGCAGAATATTTTGACTTAGTGCTTGAAACTATGAGAACTTCAGATTTTTCTAAAAAAACCAAGACATATTTAAATGAAATTGATTCATATAATCAAGTTTTAAATCAGTATAACTCATTAGAATCTAATGATGGGGCAGCTAATTTAAGCAATCATGATAAAAATGAATCGCTATTACCTAACAATTTAAAAAATACATCAGAATTTTTAATTAATAAGGATTCTCTCCTATTTATAATTGCTGAAAAATTATATTTTGATTTTAATCAGGCTGACTTAGCTATAGATAAGCATCAAGAACTTATAGAAAATTATCCAAGCTCAGATTATACCCCACGATCAAAGCAAATTATTAATAAGTTAAGAGGTATAGAAAGCAATTATTTAGATAATAAAATTGATAGCTTAAAAATGCTTAGAGATTCTGCTTGGAATTTACTGTCTTATGATAAAGATAAATCTGTTCAATTATTTAATGATATAGCTCAAAAATATAATGATTATCAATCCTATTATAGTTTAGGGATTATATATGAGGATTATTTATACCAGCCTGATTTAGGTATAAAATATTATTTAGAAAGCTTTAATTGTATAGATGAAGAATCATCACAAGAAAATCAAAATTTTAAAAGAGTATTAAAGAATAAATTATTATTATTAGAAGAAGCAATAAAAAACAAAATTGATACTATAAATCAAAAAAATAATTACACAACTGGTTTTAATTTTCTAATCAATGAATTTAATTTAGACTCAGCAAAGTCATATTTTAATATGTCTTTATATATAAAAGAATCAAATGAATTAAATAGTTTAATTGATAGCTATATTAAAAATAGTGATGAGCTGAATGAACTCAATTTAAAAGATTCTATTTTATATAGAAATGTGGAACCTGAAAAATATACAAGATCAGAAATTGATTCTATTTTTTTAGATTTAGCTAATACTTCTTTTTGGTTTTTCAGACAAACAGATTTAAGTAAAAAATATTTAGATTTAATGATAATTAATGATTCTTCAAAATATTATGATTCTTACATACAATTAAATAATAGAATTCAAAATAATAATTTTAAAGTTGATACATCAGAAAAGAAATTTAATTTATATTTTTCAAAATCAAAAAATTATTATGATTATTATGATTATATGGCTTCTTTAAAAAAGAAACATAAAGATGATTTAGCAAAATATAATAGTTTATTAAATTACTTTTCAGAAAAGATGCATGAATCTGATGATTTAAACACTAATGATGTAGATACTATGGAAGTAAATAATTTATATAAAAATAATATACCAGTTATAAATGGTAATAATATAGTTCCTAATATAGATTTAGATATAAAAATAAATAATGAATAAATAGTATGAGTAAGATTCAAATATTATGGTCTATGAGAAAATGGCCGACAAGTTATGTAAGTTGGAGGCTTACTACGGCATATCCAAATGGTTGGAAATATGTTATAAAACATCCTATAACTTTTTTAAAAGATTTATGGAAATTTTTAGATTGGTGTCAAATGATTGATAAGGATATAAAATAGATTATGCTTAGTTTTAAAATTAAAGATGTTACTTTCAAATCTCCTATTATTACAGCTAGTGGTACATTTGGTTATGGAGATGAAGTTCAAAAAATGGTAGAAATGGATAAAATTGGATGTGTTATCACAAAGTCTATTACCGTAGAAAAAAGAGAAGGAAATGCTCATCCTAGAATTCATGAGGCGACTTCAGGTATGTTAAATTCTATAGGGCTCTCAAATATTGGTATGCAAAGTTTTTGTGATGAAAAAATATCAAAATTAAATGATTTAAATACCCATTTTATTGTTAGTATAGCAGGTTCTACACTAGAAGATTATATAAAAGTATTAGATACTATTGAAAAAAGTAAAGGTCAGCATATTGGTTATGAAATTAATGTTTCATGTCCTAATGTAAATGCAGGAGGTATGGAATTTGGCATTAATAAAGATATGGTTTTTCAATTAACGACTGAATTACGTAAAATGACTAAAAAACTTCTTTTTATTAAATTGAGCCCCAATGTTACAAATATAGAAGAAATTGCACTATCAGCAGAATCCGCAGGTGCTGATGCAATTAGTGCAGTTAATACATTTTTAGGTACAGCAATTGATTATAAAACAGGAAAATTTTTATTAAGTACTAAATTTGGTGGGTTATCTGGTCCTGCGATTAAACCTTTAGCCCTTGCCAAGATTTATAAAATTTATAATCAGGTTAATATTCCTATTATAGGTATGGGTGGTATATCAGGAATTAACGATATTATTGAATTTTTTAGAGTAGGCTCTTCAATGGTACAAATTGGCACTTTAAATTATCGTGACCCATCAATCATATGCAAATTTTATAATGAATTAGAAAGTTTTTTAATAGAAAATAAGGTTAATGATATAAGTGATTTAATTGGAGCACATAAGTGATAAAAAAAATAACTTATTTTATAATTTTAATTCTATTAAGCTGTTCTCCATCTCCAAGATACACATCCAACACTATCATGTATGGCATTGCATCTCATTATGGTCATAATGATGGATTTGATGGTCAATTAACAGCTAATGGAGAAGTTTATGATCAACATGGATTAAGTGCGGCTCATAAAACAATGCCTTTAAATACCTGGGTTAAAGTAACTAATTTAGATAGATTAAGTAAACCTTCAGTTAAATTAAAAATTAATGATAGGGGACCTTATGTTGGAAATAGAATTTTAGATTGTTCAACGGGAGCTGCTAAAAAATTAGGTTTTTTTGAACAAGGGACAGCTAATGTTAAGATTGAAGTAATTAAATGGGGTGATAATAAATATTATAAAAATTGAAAAAATGAAAATAGATTCTAAAAATAGGAGTATAGTAAATATTGTAGGAGCACCTTTTGTTGTTTTCTCAGTTCTTTACAATCAGTATTCATTTTATTTTTTAATATTTTCTATAATTTTATTTTCACTTTATGAATATATCAATTTAATTAAATCAAATTCAAAAATCACTTTTTTAAATTTGTTTGTAGGATTTTTATGGGTCTCTTCAATAGCTCTTTTCTTGCCTTTGTATGAATCTGAGAATATACCTAAAATTTTTATCTTAATTATTTTTATTTCCGTATGGATGACTGATTCAGCTGCATTTGTTATGGGAAAAAAATTTGGTAAACGAAAAATATTTCCATCTGTAAGTGCAAACAAAACATGGGTGGGTAGTATTTCAGGATTAGTATTCTCTATTCTATTTTTAGTAACTATATATTTTAATTTTGATAAAGTTTGGCCAGAAGATTTTAGATTATCAGATATTATTTTTATTGGTTTTATAACAGGTTTATTTAGTCAATTTGGTGATTTTTTAGAATCTTATTTTAAAAGAAAATTAGGAGTTAAAGATTCTAGCAATTTATTGCTTGGTCATGGTGGATTTTTAGATAGATTTGATTCTATGTATGCTGTAAGTTTTGCAACATATTTTTATTTATTCTTAAGTGGTTATTATGGATAAGAAAGATATAAAAGTTATTTTAGCTACAGACTGTGGTTCAACTACTACAAAAGCTATATTAATTGAATATATTGAAGATGAATATAGATTAACATATAGAGGTGAAGCACCAACAACTGTGGAAGCTCCATTTGAAGATGTAACAAGAGGTGTTCTAAATGCTATTATTGAATTGGAGGAGCTTTCAAAAAGACAAATTCTAGATAAAGAAAAAATTATTTCCCCTGTAATAGATAATAAAGGTGTTGATGTATATATATCAACAAGTTCAGCAGGTGGTGGCCTACAAATGATGGTTAGCGGAGTGGTTAAAAATATGACAGGAGAGAGTGCTCAAAGGGCAGCTTTGGGTGCTGGTGCTATTGTAATGGATATATTAGCATCAAATGATAAAAGGTTATATCATGAAAAGGTTAAAAGAATTAGAGAATTACGACCTGATATGGTTTTATTATCAGGGGGTATAGATGGGGGAACAGTCTCTCATGTTGTTGAGCTTGCAGAAATCATTAAAACAGCAAACCCAAAACCTAGACTTGGAATGGATTATAAATTACCTATCATTTATGCAGGTAATAATAAAGCACAAGATGAAATAAAAGAAACTTTAGATAATTCTACCGATTTAATTATGGTGCCAAATATTAGGCCAACTTTAGAAAAAGAAAATCTAAAACCAAGTAGAGATAAAATACATGATTTATTTATGGAGCATGTAATGGCTCAGGCACCAGGATATAATAAATTGATGGATTGGGCAGATCATCCAATTATGCCAACACCTGGTGCGGTTGGTGAAATGATTAAAAAAATATCTGCAGTTGAAAATATATCTGTTGTAGGGGTAGATATCGGAGGGGCTACTACAGATGTTTTTTCAGTATTTGATGAAGAATTTAATAGAACTGTAAGTGCAAATCTTGGAATGAGTTATTCGATATGTAATGTTTTATCTGAAGCAGGTGTTTCAAATGTATCTAAATGGGTCCCTTTTGAAATTGATTCTTCAAATTTAACTAATAGAATAGCTAATAAAATGATTAGGCCTACTACTATTCCACAAACTTTAGAAGATTTAAAAATAGAACAAGCTTTAGCTAGAGAAGCATTACGCTTATCTTTTATCCAACATAAAGAATTTGCAGTTTCATTAAAAGGAGTCCAACAAGAAAGAACAATTTCAGATACATTTGATCAAAAAATGTCTGGAGAAACAATAGTTGATATGTTAAAATTAGATTTAATTGTAGGGTCAGGTGGTGTTTTGTCTCATGCACCAAGAAGATCGCAAGCAATGCGTATGTTAATTGATTCTTTTTTACCTGAAGGAATAACTGAAATTGCCGTTGATTCAATTTTTATGATGCCTCAACTTGGAGTTTTGTCTACTTTTCATGAGCAAGCTGCAATAGAAGTTTTTCATAAAGATTGTTTAATTAAATTAGGAACTTGTTTAGCACCTATTGGTCAAAGCACCCTAAATAAACCATTGTTAAAATATTCGTTTGATATAAATGATGAAATTTATGAAGGCTGTTTAAAATCTGGAGATATAATTTTAATTAAAGCAGATTTAGGTAGCCATAAATGCACAATAAATCCTGAGCGAAATATTGATATAGGCTTTGGTAAAGGTCAAAATTTTGAGGGGACTATAAATGGTGGTGAAGTAGGAATAATTTTAGATGGAAGAGGTAGAGAAATTCAATTTTTAGATGACAATTCTACTAGAATTGAACAAATATTAACTTGGTCTCAAAACACACTTGAATATGATAAGGAATAATAATGTCTAAATCTTATACACCAGGATTAAAAGTTTTAAGAAGCACAAAAGTAATTAAAGATAGATTACTACCTTTAAAAGGTGAAGTGCATGTTGATATTAATGAATCTGTAAAATCAAATACAATTATTGCTTCTACAGAAATTCCAGGTAATGTTCATATGTTGAATATTGCAAAAGAGTTAAATATTGATGCTAATCAAATTTTAGAATATATGCATATAAAAGAAGAAGACTATGTTTCAAAAAATCAGATTGTTGCACAAAATAAAGGAATATTTGGTTTATTTAAAAGTGAGATAAAATCTCCTGTTGATGGTCAAATTATGAACATTTCCAAAACAACAGGCCAAGTTGTAATTTCAGAAAAACCTTTACCTATTAATATAGATGCTTACATTCCTGGAACTATTACAAATATTTATGAAAAAGAAGGTGTATCAATTAATTCTCTAGGTACATTTATTCAAGGTATTATAGGTATTGGAGGAGAGAAAAAAGGAGAAATTAAAATATTAGTCCAAAAACCATCAGATAAAATTAATTCTTCTATTATTACAGAAGATTTAAAAGATAAAATTATTATTTGTGGTTCATATATTAATTATGAAATTTATCAAAAAGCAAAAGAAAATGGTGTTAAAGGAATTGTGTGCGGTGGTATTGATTATGATAGCATATCCAAAATTTTAGGCTATTCATTGGGTGTTGCAATTACGGGCACAGAGGATACAACAACATTAATTTTATCGGAAGGTTTTGGTGAGATTAATATGGCTGAAAGAACTTTCAATTTATTAAAAGATAATGAAGGTAAAATAGCTTCAATTAATGGCGCTACTCAAATTAGAGCAGGAGTGTTAAGACCAGAGATATTTATTGAATCTGATAAAAGTAAAGAAAGTCAAGATATTTCTGAAGAAGATCTTATAATTTCGGAAGGTTCTATGGTTAGAGTTATTAGAGAGCCTTATTTTGGCAGAATAGGCAAGATTACTAACCTTCCTTACGAGTTAGTTGAGATGAAATCTGAAACAAAAGTAAGAGTTGCAGAAGTAGAATTTGATGATAATAGTAAAGAAATTATACCAAGAGCTAATTTAGAAGTTATTTTATCTAATTAAATGCATTAAAATATACCTATGAATAATACTGATAAAAATACAATTAGCCATTTTGCTATTAAAATAGTTGAAAAAGGTTTATCCGTACCTGCAATTTTTTTATTAGAAAGCACAAAATATATTTCTTTTATAGCAGGACAAACCTTGATATTTCTAGGTCCTCTTTTAACAGTTTTTGTTAATGATAAAAAATATTATAGTTTTATTCAGTTATTAGAAAAGAGAGAAAATATAGAATTTTTAATTAACCAAATTGAAAAAACACATTTGAGTCTCAAAAAATAGAATGAGTAAAAATTTTAAAATTGAATACATAATTTTTATACCTTTAATTTTATTGGTATTATATAGCTTAAATTCAAAAATTAATATTTTTGTAATTGGTAATGAATTAACTTTTATATCTATAGTTATAGCTTGTGCAACTATTGAGTTTTTTATTCGAAAAGCTAAAAATGGTGAAGAAATTTATATGAGACCCATTTCTGCTATGAAAGCTATGGAAGAAGCGGTTGGAAGAGCAACTGAAATGGGTAATTCAGTTTTATATGTTCCAGGCATATCAGGGTTAGATGAAATTGATACAATATCTGGAGTTATTATATTAGGGCATATAGCAGGTATGACGGCAGAATACGAAGCTGACTTGCATGTTCCTTGTTGTGTTCCTATTGTTATGGAAGCTGCTAGAGAATCATGTAAAGAGTCATATCTTAAAAAAGGAAGACCTGATTTGTATAATGATTCAATGGTACATTATGTTACTGATGATCAATTTGCATATGCTGCTGGTGTAAATGGTATAATGCTTAGAGAAAAACCTGCTGCAGTTTTTTATCAAGGTAAATTTTATGCAGAATCTTTGCTTCTTGCTGAAACAGGTAGCTCAATTGGTGCTATACAGATAGCTGGTACTGGGTCTTCTTCTCAAATACCATTTTTTGTTACAGCATGTGATTACGTACTAATTGGGGAAGAATTTTATGCAGCAAGTGCCTATTTATCAGGTAGCCCTGAAATGATAGGTAGCATTAAGGGGCAAGATTATGTAAAGCTATTATGTGTGATATTTATTTTAGTGGTAGTAATTCTTTCTATATTTAATTATTTAACCTTCTCAGCTGTTGATATTTCAACTATATTTAAAATTAATATTATGGATGGTATCAAATAATGAATTTTTTAAAAAGACAATTAGCAATTGTTGTAATGTCAGCTATGGGATTTATAGCCTTATCTGGTTATTTTATTAATTGGACCGCATTAAGAAATTTTACTGAAAAAGATGCAGCAAATTTTTATATGATTATTGCAGGATTTGCAGCATTTCTAGGATGCTTAAATCTTTTACAATTACATTTGCAAAAGATTGCTTATAAAAAAGAAAATTGGCAGTATAGCATTTTTACATTAATAGGCTTTTTTATAATGATTGTTTTTGGCTTTATCTATAATGGTTCTGATGTTACTATGGGACCTCATTTAAAAAATGAACAATCTGCATTTTATTGGATGTATAATTATATATATCTTCCCCTTGGTTCTACAATGTTTGCTTTACTTGCATTTTTTGTGGCATCTGCTTCTTATCGTGCTTTTAGAATTAGAAATTTTGAAGCAACTTTACTGCTAATCTCTGGAGTCTTATTAATGCTTGGAAGGGTTCCTGTAGGAACTTTAATTCCATGGTGGGTAGTCATCATTATAATTACATCTATTTTATTTTCTATTATTGCATCTAAAATAAAAGATAGAAAAATATTTTTTATCTCTTATATGGGAGCAAACCTTTTATTAATTATTTTAGGAATATTTTTAAATTGGCATCAATCATCACTATTATCAATTCCAGTAATACAAGAATGGATTATGGCAGTTCCAGCAACTGCAGGAGCTAGAGCTATCATGATTGGTATAGCTCTTGGTATAGTGGCACAATCATATAGAATAATGACAGGTAGAGAAAGGTCAATTTTAGGGGACTAAATGAAAGAGTATATTATAAAATTTGGCAATCTTGATAGGAGAATAATATTTTTATTAATAGGTCTCTCAGTTTTAATTCCACTTATTAATCCTAATTTAATTGATTTACCATTAGGTCAAGATAGAAATACAAAAGTTGTTTATGATTCAATTAATAATCTTAAAATAAATGATAAAGTTTTAATTTCCTTTGCCTATGGAGCTAGCACTAAGCCAGAAGTTCACCCAATGGCAATAGCTTTATTAAATCATTTATTTACAAAAGGAGTTAAGGTTTATATGGTTTCATTATGGCCTGAAAGTCCAATAATGGCAGAACAGGCAATTTCTAGTATTAAGGATTCTAAATTGTTCAATATAGAAGATGGTATTGATTATGTGATGTTTGATTATAAGGTGGGTGGTTTTGTAGTAATAAAAGGTATTGCTGATAATTTTAGAGAAATTTATCAACAAGATAAAAACGGAAAATCAATTAATGAACTTCCAATTATGAATGATGTTTATAATGTGACAGATTTTGATTTTGTTTTTGATTTTTCTGCTGGAGTTCCTGGAAATGCAGAATGGGTACAATATGCTTGTGATCCAAAAAATGTTCCTTTGTCATCTGGTTGTACATCAATCATGGTAACAGATGCAATTCCTTATGTTGAGTCCGGCCAATTAAAAGGTATTTTAGCAGGGATGCCAGGTGCTGCAGAATATGAACAAATGGTTTATGATTTTATGATTACTAAACAAGATGAAGGTGAAGATTTGTATATTAATTCTAATGTCAATATTACAAAAGGTAAAGCATATGCAAGAATGTCTGCTCAATCTGTAGCTCATCTTTTGATGGTATTATTTATAATTATAGGAAACATAGCTTATTACTATACTAGGAAAGAAAATTAGATGGAATTTAATTTTGAAATTATAGGTATTTGGATTTTAGTATTAATGACTTTAAGTATTTTAAGTTATTTATATGGAGACAATCCATTCTATAAAGCTTCAGAGCATATATTTGTTGGAGTTTCAGCAGGATATATATTTGCATTAACTTGGTGGGATCAAGTTTGGCCAAATTTATTTGGTAGACTATTTCCAAAATATGTTGATGCGGGTTTTGAGTTTAATATTATTTATATAATTCCTCTCATTCTTGGAATATTTATGTTATTTAGATTGATTCCTTCTCTGAGTTGGCTTGCTAGGATTTCAATTGGTTATATTGTTGGAATGGCGGCAGGACTTAAAATATATGTATTTATAAATTCAAATATTTTAATGCAAATTCAAAATTCTGCTATTGATTTTAGTAAAAGTGGATGGGAAATATTTAATCATATTTTAATTTTAATAGGTGTGATTTCAGGTTTGGTATATTTCTTTTTTTCTAAGGAACATAAAGGTGTTGTAGGAACAATAAGTAAAGTTGGTATATATTTTTTAATGATTAAATTTGGAGCATCATTTGGATTTGCTGTAATGGGAAGAATTTCACTACTAATTGGACGTTTTGAAGATTTAATTAATTATTCGGTGCAAGATTATAATTATGCTACACCTATAATAATTTTATTTATGATTGTATCTCTAGCAATATGGTCGCTTAAACAAAAAGATAATACAGAAAATTATAAAGGATAAATAAATGAGTCAGATTTTAAAAAAATTAGGTATAAATAATATTAGTATGGGATCCTGTATTGGAGGTGATGAATGGTTTGATAATGGTTCATCGAATTATATTGAAAGTTTTAATCCCACAAATGGAGAATTATTAGGTAAAGTGCAATTATGTAACGAAAGTGATTATGAGAAAATAATTGAAGCTTCTAATCAAGCATGTGTTGAATGGAGGATGGTTCCTGCACCTATTAGAGGTCAGTTAATTTTAGAAATGGCAAACGAGCTAAGAAATAAAAAAGATGATTTAGGAAATTTAGTTTCATTAGAAATGGGTAAGATAAAAGCAGAAGGTGATGGAGAAGTTCAAGAAATGATAGATATAGCTGATTTTGCAGTAGGTCTATCTAGACAATTATATGGATTAACTATGCATTCTGAAAGGCCTGAACATAGGATGTATGAACAATGGCATCCGTTGGGTAATGTAGGTATTATTTCTGCATTCAATTTCCCTGTAGCAGTTTGGGCATGGAATGCTTTTATTGCAGCTATATGTGGAAATATAAGTATATGGAAGCCTTCATCAAAAACACCTTTATGTGCTGTGGCAGTTCAAAATATATGTAATGATGTGTTAAAAAGGAACGGTTATAAAGGAATCTTTAATTTAATTATTGGTAGAGGTTCTGTTATAGGTGAAAAATTTATTAATGATACTAGGGTTCCTCTAATTTCTGCTACTGGCTCTACAGCAATGGGGAAAAAGGTAGCTAAAGCTGTTGGGGCTCGTCTTGGTAAAACAATTTTAGAGCTTGGTGGAAATAATGCAATTATTGTAGATGAAACTGCTAATATGGATATTGTTGTTCCTGGAATAGTTTTTGGTTCTGTAGGTACTGCTGGGCAGAGATGTACATCAACTAGGCGAATAATTGCACATTCATCTATTTATGATGGATTGGTTGATAAATTGATTAATGCTTATAAACAAGTTAGAATTGGTGATCCTTTGAAATCTGACACATTAATGGGGCCGCTTATTGATTCAAAAGCTATAGATGATTTTAATCAAGCTTTAGTACAGGTCAAAAAAGAGGGTGGAGAAATTTTGTATGGCGGGAATACTGTTAAAGGTGACGGTTGTTTTGTAGAACCTACAATTGTTAAAGCAAAAAATCATTATCAAATAGTCCAAGATGAAACTTTTGCTCCAATATTATATGTAATGAAATATGATAGTTTAGATAAAGCTATAGAATTACATAATTCAGTTCCACAAGGATTATCATCATCTATTTTTACTAATAATATTATTAATTCCGAAACATTTTTATCTCATAAGGGAAGTGATTGTGGGATAGCAAATGTTAATATTGGAACCTCAGGTGCAGAAATAGGCGGAGCATTTGGTGGAGAAAAAGAAACAGGTGGAGGAAGAGAATCGGGCTCAGATGCTTGGAAAGCATATATGAGGAGACAGACAAACACAATTAACTGGAGTAAAGAGCTGCCTTTAGCACAAGGTATTAAATTTGATTTATAAAGGAAAAGTATGACTATAAAAGCAAAAGAAGTTAGACAATTATTAGGTAAAAATATTTTAGCTGATGGATTTGAACCTATATTAGATTTGGATAAAAGTCATGATTCGTGGATTGTTGACAAAAGAGATGGCTCAAAATATTTAGATATGTTTTCAATGTATGCTTCAGGATGTATCGGTTATAATCACCCAAAAATTTTAGAAAACAAAGATTTATTAACGAAAGTTTCATTGTTTAAACCTACTTTGTCTGATATATATACTACAGAATATGCAGATTTTATGAAAGTTTTTAGTGAAACTGCTATTCCTGAATATTTAAAAAACACTTTTTTTATTGAAGGAGGAGCTTTAGCTGTTGAAAATGCACTAAAAGTTGCTTTTGATTGGAAAGTAAGAAAGAATTTGGAAAATGGAATTAAAGATAAGGGATATAAAGTTTTACACTTTAAAGAAGCATTTCATGGTAGAACTGGATATACTTTATCATTAACAAATACAGATCCAATTAAAACAAAATTTTTTCCTAAGTTTGATTGGCCTAGAATTGATAATCCTCATCTATCTTTTCCAATAACGGATGATATTATTAATGATGTAATAATTAAAGAAAAAAAAGCTTTAGCTCAAATAAATCAAGCTGTAACAAACAATCCTAATGATATTGCCGCATTAATTATTGAGCCGATACAAGGTGAAGGTGGCGATAATCATTTTAGACAAGAATTTTTCAAAGAACTGAAATCTCTATCAATTAAGCATGACTTTTTATTGATTTATGATGAAGTCCAAACAGGTATTGGTATTACTGGTAAAATGTGGGCACATGAGCATTTTGAAGGTTGTCAACCTGATATTATTTCATTTGGCAAAAAAACACAAGTTTGTGGAATATTGGTAGGTAATAGAATAAATGAAGTAGAAAAAAATGTTTTTAAAAGATCTAGTAGAATTAATTCAACTTTTGGAGGTAGTTTAACAGATATGGTAAGATTTAAAATTATTCTAGAAACTATAAAAGAATTTAATTTGCTTGAAAATGCAAAAACAAATGGTCAGTACTTACTTAAAGAAATAACAAAGCTTGAAGAGCAATTCCCCGCATTTGTTATAAATTCTAGAGGATTAGGACTTTTTTGTTCGTTTGATTTGCCTTCTTCTAATGAAAGAGATGAATTAGTTCAAGAAACATACAAAAATAAATTAATGATACTTGGATGTGGTATTAAAAGTATCAGATTTAGGCCTCATTTAACAGTAACAAAAGTTGAGATTGATTTTGCCATTGATGTTATTAAAAAATCAATAAATAATATACTTAAATAGTGTATGGAATTTTATATATTGTTGCAACACCTATTGGTAATTTGAGCGATATTTCAGATAGAGCAAAAGAAGTTTTAGAAGAAGTTAATTTTATTGCTGCTGAAGATACACGTGTATCAAAAAAAATTTTAAAAAAATTTAACATTGATAACCAGATGATTGTTTATAATAATTTTAACGAATCTAAACAAGTTCATAAAATAGTTAATTTATTAAAAGATGGAAACAATATTGCTCTTGTTAGTGATGCTGGGACACCTTGTATCAGTGATCCTGGATATTTATTGGTTAATGCTTGTAAAAGAGAAAATATTGATGTTACATCTATTCCAGGTCCCAGTTCTTTGATTTCAGCATTATCTACAAGTGGATTACCTTCTGATTCATTTTATTTTGAAGGATTTTTACCCAAAAAAAAGGGCCGAAAAACAAAATTTGAATTTTTAAATTCACTTCAATGTACAATTATAATATTTGAATCACCTAAAAGAGTAGTTAAAACTTTATTAAGTATTAAAGAATTTATGGGTGGTGATAGGTTGATTAGTATTCATCGTGAAATGACTAAAGTTTATGAAGAGGTATTTTTAGGAACTGTATCAGAGTCTATTGATTATTTTTCTAATAAACCTTGTAAAGGTGAATTTGTTTTTGTTTTAGCAAGAGAAAATTACACATTATGAATAATAAATTTATTAGTTTTGAAGGAATTGATGGAGTTGGTAAAACTACTCAAATTAAATTATTTTTAAAAAGACTAAAAAAAAATAATTATGATTATAGTTTATTTCGGGAGCCAGGAGGGACACCTCTTTCAGAAAAAATAAGAGATAGTCTTCTTGATAATAATAATAAAATATCTAATATTACAGAGACACTATTATTTTTAACTGCTAGGTCAGATTTAGTTAATAAAAAAATAAAACCAAGTGTTGATAGTTTTAATAAATTTATTATATGTGATAGATTTTTAGATAGTACATTAGCATATCAATCTTTTGGTAGAGGGATTAGTTTAGAATTAATTCAATCTATAACCAATGCAGTAGTTAAAGATACCATTCCTTCTACTACATTTTTGTTAGATTGTGATTTAGAAATATGTTTATCAAGATTAAATAAAAAAGATAGAATGGAAAGTTCTGGGTCAGAATTTCTATTTAAAGTAAAAAAAGGTTTTTTAGAATTAGCATTATTAAATAAAAATAGATATGTTATAATCGATGCAAATAAAAGTATTGTTGAGATTGAAAATTCAATATGGAAAATATTTAAAGAGAGATATATAATATGAAGCAAAAAATAAAAATTATATATTTTTTAATATTAGTATTTCTAACTCCAATTTATTCAAATGAAGATAATAATGATTTAAAAGAATATTTTGAATTATATAATCAAATATTTGAAATTTTCACTTCTAATTATGTTGATAGTTTAGATAAAGCAGAATTAATCAAATCAAGTTTTGATGGTATGTTTGAAGAAGTTGATCCATATACAAAGTTATATATTGGTTCTAGTAAGGATAGATTAGAAATTCTAACTAAAGGTAGATATGGTGGTATTGGGATGCAAATTGGATTAATTCAAGATACTTTGACCGTATTGTCGCCTTATGAAGATAGTCCTGCTTATTCAGAAGGAATTCAAGCAGGCGATCAAATTTTAATGGTTGATTCTGTTTCTACAATAGGTTTATCTGCAACTGAATCATCAGAACTAATTAGAGGAGAATTAGATACAGAAGTATCTTTAAGTATACGAAGACCATCATCAAATGAAGAAATTAAATTTGATCTTACAAGATCAAATATTGTAGTTAAAGATGTGCCTTATTGGGGAGTAAATAATGATGGCATTGGCTATATAAGAATAAAGAAGTTTTCTAAGAATACTGCAAAAGATTTTAGGAAGGCTTTAAATGAAATTTTAGCTAATCAAAATAAAATAGGTTTAATTATAGATTTAAGAGGCAATACTGGAGGATTGCTAAGTAATGCTCTAAATATATTAGATCAATTAGTTCCAAAAGGTCAAAACATATTAAAAACAAAGGGCAGAATTGATAAGGCAAATAGGAGTTTTGATGCAAAATATTCTTCTAAAATTAACGAAGATTTCCCAATAGTTGTTCTTATTGATGGAAGATCAGCATCAGCAAGTGAGATTGTGTCTGGAACTTTGCAAGATTTAGATAGGGCAGTTATTGTGGGAACTCCTTCGTTTGGGAAGGGATTAGTTCAAAGAATATATACTGTTAATGATACAATAAGTATTAAAGTAACAACTTCTAAATATTACACTCCATCTGGTAGGCTAATTCAAAAAAAAGATTATCTAGATAATAATGTTTTAACAGATGGTTTAGATGAAAATGACTCATTATTTTATACACAAAATGGTAGGCTCGTAAAAGGTGGAGGAGGAATTTATCCAGACTTAGAAATTAAAAAACAAAAAATTCCACCAATTGTTCAAGCATTATATAGAGAGAGACTTTTTTTAAA
>CEUN01181235.1_pt1 | contig 16943 bp, 14 predicted proteins | sample 361501 | NCBI WGS metagenome assembly CEUN01 (sample SAMEA2622801, study PRJEB7988) | marine metagenome | biome: marine biome (ENVO:00000447); feature: marine epipelagic mixed layer (ENVO:xxxxxxxxx); material: "saline water (ENVO:00002010), including plankton (ENVO:xxxxxxxx)" | depth 120 m | reverse complement strand
CATGACCCGAATGTGGAGGTCTGGAAATAGCTCGGTCAATCGGCGCAGGGGCGTGTCCACCACCGGGCACCCCTCGTCGAGACGGGTCGCGATGACCTGCACCTTGCCATCGGCGAACGGGACCATATCGATCGCGCCTGGAACCTGCAGGCGCCGCATGACGGCGGACGCCACTTCAATCTCGGGTGAAATGGTCACGTCGATTGGGAGATTCTCCCGCGTGAACAGGTCACTCCAGACGGGATCGAGGTAATTCTGGGCCCGAACCCGGGCGATCTTGGTTGGAATGTTGAACAGGCTATGCGCGACTTGGCAGGCGACCATGTTCACTTCATCCCGCTGGGTCACCGCAATGATCACATCCGCCCCGCCAGCATCCACCGTGTCCAGCACACCTGGATGCGAGGCGAACCCCACGATTCCCTGTACGTCCAGTTGATCGCTGACCGGTTTGATGAGATCGGGCGATTGATCGATGACGGCCACGTCATTCTTCTCGCTCGAAAGGTAGCGCGCGATGTTGAAGCCGACCAAACCGGCTCAGCAGACTATGACCTTCATATCGAATTCCGAGTTTTGGCGTTTCTAAGTTCGCTGTCAGGCAGCGCGGGTGGTCCCATTGCCGCTGAGTCCCAGCGACTTCAGTTTGCGATGCAGCGCGGATCGCTCCATTCCCACAAATCCGGCCGTGCGGGAAATATTGCCCCCAAACCTCGTTATCTGAGCGACGAGATACTCCCGCTCGAACACCTCCCGCGCTTCACGCAATGGAAGAGTCATTATCTCTTCCCGTCCATTGAATGTAATGGCCGAGGGCGACCCGCCGGTGTATTCCGGCGGCAACTCATCAACCCGAATGATCCGTTCACTCCGATCGGGAACCATGATCAGCAGGCGCTCGATCAGGTTACGCAATTCACGGACGTTTCCCGGCCAATCGTAGGCCTGCAGGACGGCGAGTGAATCCTCGCTGATCTCGCAAGGCGACAATCCGGACGCCGCGGCAATCCTTTGCAGGAAGTAGCGAGCAAGGATTGGAACATCGTCGCGACGGTCGTTTAGAGCCGGAACACGAATCGGGACCACGTTGAGCCTGTGATAAAGGTCCTCACGAAACCGCCCCGCGGCGATCTCCGCCATGAGATCGCGCGTGGAAGCGCTCACGACACGGACATCGACCTGAATCCTTGTCGTGCCGCCGACCCGCTCAAAACGTTGTTCCTGCAGAACACGCAGGATCTTCGCCTGAGTTTCCAGCGGCATATCCGCAACTTCGTCGATGAACAGGGTTCCGCCATGCGCGTGCTCCAGCGTGCCAACCTTTCGCCTCTGGTCAGGAGCCTCTGTACCCTCCTCCACACCGAACAGCTCCACTTCGACACGTTCCGGCGACATGCTGGCGGCATTCAGTACGACGAACGGTCCATTCGCCCTGTTCGAACGTTCATGGAGCAGTCGCGCGGCGACTTCTTTACCCGAACCCGAAGGACCGGTTATGAGCGCCCGCGCGCCAGTTGGCGCAACCTTGTCGATTGCGGCACGTAAACCCTCTATCTCGCTGGAATCGCCGATCAGGTCGGTTTCATGCCAGGTCCGCACACGAAGTTCCTGGTTCTCCCAACGGAGTCGGGCGGTCTCGATCGCGCGAGACACAATCGTGATCAGACGGTCGGTCTTGAATGGCTTCTCTATGTAGTCGTAGGCGCCCCTCTTTATAGCGGACACGGCAGTTTCGATATTTCCGTGCCCGCTGATCATGACAACCGGAAGTTCCGGATGATCGGCGAGAACGATGTCCAACAATTCGAGCCCGTCAACTTCGCTTCCCTGGAGCCAGATATCCAGCACCAGGAGAGAAGGCAGGCGCTGCGAAATCTCTCCAAGCGCTGAACTGCTGTCCGATGCAACCCTGGCCTCGTATCCTTCGTCGACCAATATCCCCGACACCAGTTCGCGTATATCAGCTTCGTCATCGACGATGAGAATGTCGCTTGCCATGCATCAACACCTGTTCCAGATCAGCTATGCCGCACGCTCGTCAGGGGATTCGCGTACCTCACGATGAAATACCAGGCGTGCACAGGCACCCCCGCCGGGCCTGTTCTCCAGGTACAACTCGCCGGCATGGTCTTCCATCACCTTCTTGACGATGGCCAAACCAAGACCCGTTCCCTTGGTCCGCGTCGTCACATAGGGCTCAAACAGACGGTCCCGCTGCTCAGCGGGCAAACCCGGCCCATTGTCAGAAATCTCCACCGAGACCGTTGCGCCGTCGTCCACGACCACAACTTCAACCTTGCCGCCCCCGGACGCATTTTCTTCACCCAGGTGCTCTTCATTGATTGCGTCGGCGGCATTCTGAAGCAGGTTGGTTAGCACCTGAGCGGTTTGATGGCGATCGCACACCAATTCGACTGCCCCCTCAGGAAGGGTGCTCACAAATTCTATGTTGGGGTGCGCGACCTGTTGCATGAATAACGCCTGCTGGACCAGATCGCGGAGGTTCTCGACATTGAAGTTGGGGGCCGGCATCCGCGCGAACGCCGAGAATTCATCGATCATCCGCCCGATGTCCCCCACCTGACGGATTATGGTGTCGGTACATTGGCTGAACACCTGAGGATCAGATGTGATCTCTTGCTGGTACTTGCGCTTCAGCCTTTCTGCCGAGAGTTGAATCGGGGTCAAAGGGTTCTTGATTTCGTGGGCTATCCGCCGAGCGATATCTGCCCAGGCCGATGTCCGCTGAGCAGAGACGAGTTCCGTGATGTCGTCGAATGTTACGACGAACCCTTCGAGATCGTCGCCTCGTGCTTCGGCGGATATCCTGCAATGCAGGGTTCGCCGCCGACCACTACGCGCGATCGAGATATCACCCTCCGCAAACCGACGGGGTCGACTTCTCGCGGCAAGCAGGAGGCTTGCCATTTCCGGTACCGCGTTGACTAAGGACTGGCCCGCCAGAAGTTCGGCATCGGTGTCGAGCAATTGCGTGGCGGACCGGTTTGGCAAGTTGATACGTCCATTTGCGTCGAGGCCGATCACACCGGCGGACACTCCCGACAGCACGGCCTCGGTAAACCTCCGCCGCGTATCCAGTTGCTGGTTGGCGTCAACCAACTCGGTCCGTTGTGCCTGAAGCTGCGTTGTCATGCGATTGAACGCCCGGCTCAACGTGCCAATTTCGTCGTCAACGGGCCCCTCCGGTACTCGAACAGAGAGATCGCCGCCGCGCGCCTGTTCGGCGGCCCCGACCAGGCTGGACACTGGCCCCATCAGACGCGCTGCGAAAGACAGGGCAAACCAAACGGCAGCCAACAGCATCAGCAAGGCCACAACCGCGAATATCAGCACGAAGTTGATTCGAATGCCCGACCGCTCACCTTCTAACCGTTTGTATTCATCCACCGCGAGTTCGGCCCGAGCCACATAACTCAACACCTTCGGATCCACATATCTGCCGACATACAAAAACGCATTGGGCACATGATCGAGGCGTACAAGTGCCCTCACCCGGTCATATGCGTCGTCATTCACGATCGCGACCTCGCCGGACTCGGCGTGCTCGAGAGCTGAATCTGGTGCGAGCTGGAACACCATGGAAAAAGCGAGCTCGGATCTGGCGAGAACCCGGCCGCCACGTTCGAACACGATGGCCTCTGAAAGGCCGCGCAATGCTGCCTGCGCAGCGACAATCTGCCTGAACCGGGAGGGATTACGAATGAGTGATGGCGCCTCTCGATTCAGATCCGCCGCCATGGCCAGTGCGTCCGCACGGATCAGCTGACGATGTTCGTTTGTATAAGCCTTGGCGACGACCAGTGAATCGGAAAGCGCTGTCCGAACCGGATCACTGAACCACGCCTGGACTCCAAGATCGAAGAACAAGAACGAGAACACTGCCACGACAATGGCGGGTGCAACCGCGACAAAACTGAACATGAACACCAAGCGGGTGTGCAAACGAGAGCCGGCTGCTCCACGCCGCCGCTCCAGCCATAGGCGCACGAGACGAAACGAGACCACCGCACCCAGGAGCAGCCCCAGGACCAGATCAACGAGAAGCAGGCCAAACACGGCCTGGGGGTCGGGTCCGAACGGCGAAGAGCCGGTGAGCACAACGTAAGTCGCCACCCCAGAAGCAATGGCGGCAAATCCGAGGCCCACCGCAAGCTTCCGACCAAGTCCAACCTCTCGAGCCCAGACAGAGAGCCGATTGAGAGACCCGTCATTGAGAGAATGTAGTTCCGTGGACATCGTCCCACGCCTATAGGCTGGTCACGCGGATCGAAGCAGTTTCATCAAGGTGCACGATGGCCACAATCAGCGCCCTCATATGTGACAACTTTGCATCACTGGGCGCCGCGCACAACCGGAATTTGAAGCTCGTTAATTTTCTTTCGCAAGGTATTCCTGTTTAGTCCCAGCAGTTTGGCGGCACGAATCTGGTTTCCACAGGTTGCGCTCAGGCACATCGCAATGAGAGGCCGCTCGACTTCCTTGATGACGCGTCCGTAAAGCCCGCTGGGCGGGAGATCGTCTTCATGCGCCGCGAAATAGCGGCTGAGATGTCGCTCTATCGACTCCCCAAACGAGTCGGTCGAGCTGTCGTTGTCCTGCTGTGTCCCGGCACTCGCCTCCTCCAGTTCCATCCGAACGACGTCCGCTTCAATGGCCTCCTCCGCATAGAGGGCTGATAACCGTCGCACCAGGTTTTCCAGCTCCCTCACGTTCCCCGGCCACGAATATGATCGCAGGAGCGACATGGCTTCCGAAGAAATCGTCTTTTGCGGCAACCCATCGGCCGCCGCGATGTCCAAGAAATGCCGCACGAGATCGGGGATATCCTCCAGCCGATCCTTAAGGGCAGGAAGCCGCAAGGGTACAACGTTCAAACGATAGAACAGATCTTCCCGGAACAACCCTTGGCGCACGAACTGCCTCAAGTTCCGGTTCGTGGCCGCAACGATCCTGACGTCCGCCCTGATTGAGCGGCGCCCCCCGACCGTCGTGAACTCGCCTTGTTGTAATACCCGCAACAGACGAGTCTGTGCCTCCATCGGCATATCACCGATTTCATCAAGAAACAGAGTTCCGCCTTCCGCCTGCTCGAACTTGCCGATCCCGCGAGTTGTCGCGCCGGTGAAGGCGCCTTTTTCGTGGCCAAACAGTTCGCTCTCGATAAGCTCGCGGGGGATTGCCGCCATATTGATGGGAACAAAGGGACCGTGCCGTCGCTTTCCATAGTCGTGAAGCGCCCGGGCAACAAGTTCCTTTCCCGTACCGGAAGGACCGGATATGAGAACTGTCAGGTCGGTGCTGACCAGACGCGCCAGTAACCGGTAAAGCTCCTGCATTGCCGGTGAGCGGCCAATCAGGGGCATCGCATCATCAAGCCCACCCCGCTGCGCCGCATCTTCGCTTGGCGGAACCGCTGGCGACGCGAGCGCACGTTCGACAATCCTTGCCAGTTCGTTGAGATCGAACGGTTTGGCAAGATATTCGTACGCACCGCGCTCGGTTGCCCGAATCGCCATGAGCATGGTGTTTCGCGCGCTCATCACGACGACAGGAAGTTCCGGTCGGATTTGGTTTATCCGGGATAACAACTCCAACCCGTCTTCGTCCGGCATGATGACATCCGTTACCACGAGGTCACCTTCGCCTTCTGAGACCCAGCGCCAGAGTGTGGCGGCGTTGCTTGTCGATCGGACTTCATAGCCTTCCCGACCCAGAGCGTGTCCGATCACTGTTCTGATGCTGTTGTCGTCATCGGCAACGAGAATGGTTCCTTCAGCCATCAACGACACTCCCAGGTGTTCACGCCGTATTACCTATCCTTCGCTGGCAACAGGCAGTCGCATGCGGAATTCCGTGCGGCGCTGCCGCGACTCGTACTCAATGACTCCACCATGGTCTCGAACAATTTTTGCGACGAGCGCGAGGCCCAGTCCTGTTCCGCCCCGTTTCCCACTAACGAATGCGTCAAATAGGTTTGCGCGTACCTCTTCGGCAATTCCCATACCGTTATCTCTGACGGCCACCTCCAGCGGCAGGTCTAGCCGTCCCTTCGAACCTGGCACTGTCGCGCGCATGCCATGCCGGTACGCCGTCAACAACGTTATCTCGCCGCCCGGTTCGCTGCAGGCCTCAACAGCGTTGTTCACCAGGTTGAGGAGCGCCTGGATCAGTTGATCCCTGTTACCCAATACAGGTGGTAATGAGGGGTCGTAGCTCTCCACAAATTTCAGCTTTGCCCCCTCCGCGCCAGCCTCAACCAAACGTCGAACATGATCGAGTAGCTCGTGAATGTTGAGCGGCTCGATATCAATGGGACGCTCGTCTGCGAACACCTCCATGTTCTCAACGAGGGAGCAAATTCTATCCACTTCGTCACAGATGAGACGCGCAAGCGATTCCCCTTCACCGAGGATCTCTCTTTCGAGCAATTGCGCTGCACCACGAATACCGGCCAGTGGATTCTTGACCTCATGCGCCAACACTGCAGCCATCGCGGTTACCGAGCGAACGGAGTCGCGTGACGTCAAGTGTCGACTGATGGTCTCAGCAAAAGTTCGTTGTCTGAGGCACAACACGACATCCCCGTGTGATTGGTCCAGAACACCGACGTGAATGTCGACACGCCGGGTTCCGTCTCTCGGGGAACACATCTCCATTCCATGTTGGGCGATACTAACGCCTGACCGCCGCACGCGGTAAACGAGATCAACGATCGGACTATCATCTGCGGTCAGTTCTTGAATGGATTTCCGAATCAGTGAATCACGCCCAGTCGCAAAAAACTGTTCGGCTGCCGTGTTGACGTATCTCACCCGATCATCGGCATCGATCACCAGTACTGGATCGGGCAAAGCATGGACAACAGCATCTTCGCCCAGTCCACCCTCGTTCCGAATTGTCGAAGCACCGTTAACCTTGGCCAACGGCTCTGCGGGCAGGGTCATGCCGCCCTAACCATCAGCAGCTCTGAATAAAATTCCGAAATAAGCGATTTTACAGTGTTTGCCGTGTCCAAACGGTTCAGTCGGCTACGCAAGGAGGCCGAGCCGGCGAGCCCTTTTGTGTACCAGGACAGATGCTTTCGAGCCACGCGCACACCCGACTCCAAGCCATAATGTTCCAACATGGAATCGTAGTGTTCCATTAAGAGGTCAAATTGTGTCTGAAGTGGCGGGTCCTTGGGTTTGATACCTGTCTTGAGGAATTCAATTATCTGGCTGATGAACCAAGGTTTGCCATAGGCCCCACGACCAACCATGACAGCGTCTGCCCCAGAATCTCGAAGAATGTCTTTCGCGTCATCCAGAGCGACAACATCACCGTTTGCCACCACCGGGATCGAAACCGCCTCCTTAACTTTGCGAATGAATTGCCAATCGGACCGCCCCTTGTACATCTGGCAACGGGTGCGGCCGTGCACGGTGATCATCTTGATACCTGCACTCTCCGCAATCCGCGCCAAAGCTGGAGCATTTCGGTTCGAGTCATCCCAACCAGTCCGCATTTTCAGCGTAACCGGCAAATTCACGGCCCTGACAGTCGCTTCAATGATCCTGGCTGCCCACAATTCATCGCGCATGAGTGCTGAGCCGGCATATCCGTTGACAACCTTCTTTACGGGGCATCCCATGTTGATATCGATAATCGTTGCCCCACGGTCCGCATTCAGCCGGGCCGCTTCCGCCATCGTTTCCGGGTCGCAACCCGCAAGTTGAACCGCCATGGGGTACTCTTCCGGGCGATTCGAGGCCATGAGAAGTGTTCGCCGGTTTTGACGGATCATGGCCTCGCTGGCGATCATTTCTGAGACGACCATTCCAGCGCCGAGACGCTTTACGAGATTTCGGAATGGCAAGTCCGTGACACCTGACATTGGAGCCAGGATTACGGGTGCCGCCAATTCAACGTCACCAACGCGGATGCTCATTTTCTGTGCGAATTCAGGAATGTTGAAATTTTGTGCAGATTAGAACTTCGTTACGCACCGCGCAAGATTTCACACCACTACTGTTGGAAAGTTTCTCAGAGCACTTGATAGATATCGTAGACGGGGCCGCCTTGCAGTCGCACGCCACTGCCAAATGCCAATACCCTATTGAGCCATCCGTATTTCTCTGAACCGGCCTCGAAGCGAACCGCGATGCGGAAGTAGTATTCTGACGGGTCCACGTCTTCGCCGCGCTCAACCCTGGACCACACTTCCTCTGATCCAGACCGGATACCTTCATACGTCATCTGAATGTGATGGTCATCATCAGTGTGAAGAAGCGCTCGAACATCCGGGTGAAAGGCGCCGTCAAAGCGCGTTAGGCGCAGATCGTTACCGCCCGCAACCAAGGTGCCCGATAGCCTTGGCCCCTCGAACCGACCCTCCACGAACGAATCAACGCGCCGTAACTGCCCGTAAGGCGTTTGACCGAGCTCAATTGCTGAGGACAGTTCAATCTTTATCTGGAATAACAGTTCGAAGGACGGATCGGGCAATCTCAGGCTCCTGCGATGACAACCAAGTTCGAATTCTTCCGATTACCGACAATGTATTGACCACACGCGCTGCACACAATCTTGCCAACCACCCGGGCGACAATAAATTGAGATCCGTATTTCGTGAAAATCCGAATCCTTAGCCTTGAAATAGCACGATCGTTCGAGAGTTGAACTCTAAAAATCCAGCCAGGAATACCGCCTCAGTAGCGAATCCTTGGGGTAAATTGAGATCGATCGTTCGTGAATTGCGTGGCGCATTTCAATTACGAACGACTAAACTAATCCGCACGTGCAAATTTTCGATAGAACGTTTGTATGAAAATTCTAATTATTATTAATAATCAGGGTTATAAACTTTCACTAAATGATTATTTTTTAATTACAAATTCATATACTCATTCAATAATTAAACTAGAATGTGAAAAATACAATATAACTTTATGGTAATAAAGTTTAAATATTAATTTACAATCAATGATTGTATTTCAGCTTCGCCAAAACAGATCAAGTTCGATTTTTACGTGATCCCCTTACAAATTGCTACGATTGTTCGATCGATCGTACTGGAATATGGAGTATGTTTGGGTCATGACTGCTCGCGATAGATGAAATGATGTCTTTTCATCGGTTGCGAAGACAGACTCGGAAGATTCGATTTTCAGTTGAGCACCGTGTTTCTGATATTGAAGACCGCTGAAACTTCCGAAAGAGCATGGTTGATGTTCCAGAAATTCAACTTTCGAAGCATCAACTCAAAAGAGGAGAATTGCGCGTAACAAGATCTCAATGATAGAAGTGTGTCGAATACTGTTGATTTGACGTTCAAAGCGATCGCCGTTCACTTCAAGTTTTGAGTTCATTCGTACAATAATTCAGATGCTCGCAATTCATTTCATTTCGCTGTAAACATTAGTTTCTGGTTCAGCGGGATCATGAGCCCGGGGAAGGCCTGCCAAAAATGACAAGCGTCGGCGCTGAAGTCCTGTCCGAAATTCACGGCCTTGCAAATCTGCCTCAGGCGGCCCTCGAAAACATTGCGCGATCTGTCCGGACGCAAACGTACCGGAGTTGCGAAAAGCTCGCGGAGCGAGGCCAAGACGCTGATCACGTATGTTTTGTGATCTCAGGTCACCTGCGTGTTCTCAACTATTCCAGTGCCGATCGGATGGTTCGATATGCTGCTCTGGGGCCCGGTGACTTCTTCGGCGAGCTTGCGGCCATCGACGGACAACCTCGATCTGCAACTGTCGTTGCTGAGAGTGATTGCGAGATCGCCATCCTGGCTGCTGATCAGTTTCAGGAACTGATTACCACTCAGCCCGAGTTTGCGTTTGCCCTCATTCAGAGACTCGCGAGTATCGTCCACGCCTGTGACGAGAGGATTATGGATGTGAGTTCACTCGGGCCCGCTCAGCGGGTTTGTCTCGAACTGCTCCGCCTCGAGGAACCCGATCCCCTCCGCAGCCAAAGTTGGGCTGTATATCGGGTCCCGACCCAAGCAAACCTTGCCAGCACACTGGGAACGACACGCGAGACTGTCGCCCGCGTTATCGGTCGTTTGACATCCGACGGTGTCGTCTCACGAAAAGCGAAATCTCTGTACATTAGAGACCGGAACCGATTGGAGGCCTTGGCCCTGCAGGCGTAAACACCGCTCACACTGGATGACGTCGTTGTCTGCGATCGATCGACTTTCAGTCTTGCCTTGTAGCCATATCCCTTTGCGCAACCGTTTTCCCGCCCGTTAGGCTACGTCATATGAGCACGATCGCCTTAATCGTTGCGGCTGGTAGCAGCGTCCGGTTCGGAGGTGCCGTTCCCAAGACATATGCCATGTTGGGAGGTCAGCCGGTACTGTCTTACAGCCTGCAAACCTTGGGCGCTCACCCGGCCATCGATGCCGTCCGCGTAGTCATTCAAGAGGATCATCGACAGCTATATGCCCAAACATTGACTGATCGCAGGGCCTCACCCAAAATTCTCGAGCCTGTTCTAGGGGGTGGCGAGCGACAAGAATCCGTAAGACTTGGCCTGGAGAGCATCGCCCCTCTCGCACCTCAGACCGTGATCATCCACGACGCGGCGCGACCATTGCTCACCTCGACCCTCATCGAACGTGTTCTCGCACCAGTCCAAACGGAGAATTCGGGTGTTTCCGGTGCAATTGCTGCGTTACCGGTTTCAGATACCGTCAAGCGATCGACAACGGAAACAACAAGTGCCGGACAACCTTTGATCGCAAAGACTGTCGATCGCCGTAATCTCTGGCGCGCGCAAACACCTCAAGCATTTGACTTCCGAGCGATCGTGGCGGCGCATCAGATGGCCGTGAACGACGTACATACCGACGACGCTGCGATTGCAGAGGCGTCGGGGCTAGACGTCGCACTTGTACCGGGGGAGATGGAAAACCTCAAAATCACTAACGCAGAGGATCTTGCTCGCGCAGAAATGTTCCTGTCGGCACAGCGAGGTGATATCCGGGTAGGCAACGGTTTCGACACACACCGCTTTGAGCCAGGAAATCACGTTACGCTTTGCGGCGTGTCCATTCCCCATGACAAAGGCCTGCAGGGACACTCCGATGCTGACGCTGCCCTGCACGCGGTCACAGACGCACTGCTATCAGCTATTGGTGCGGGGGATATCGGACTCCACTTCCCACCCACGGACGAACGGTGGAGAGACGAGCCCTCAGAGACATTCGTTGCCTACGCGGCAGAACGCCTCCGCGAAATGAACGGAATAATTTCAAACATCGACGTCACCATCATCTGCGAGAGTCCCAAAATCGCGCCCCACCGCGAGAACATGAAAAATCGGCTCGCCGCCATGACTGGTGTGGATCCGACCCGTGTAAGTGTGAAGGGCACGACCACGGAACGCCTCGGCTTCACAGGTCGAGGCGAAGGGATAAGTGCCCTAGCGACAGCGACAATCCGGCTACCGTATTCCCACTCGAATCTGGCCGATACACCCCGAGGCCACCAACTCAAGTGACGCAAGTTCCACCTGAAGGTCATCGTCTACCACCGGGCCTCTCAGCAACCCACCCTATGGCACTCCTAGCAACGTGGTTCGGTTCGGGATTACTGCCCTGGGCGCCAGGCACCTGGGGATCCCTGTGTGCGCTGCCTTTCGCTGCGCTGCTCCACTACAAGTTCAACGAAATCGGTCTGGCAGTGGCTGCAGTCATTGTTTTCGTGATTGGATGGCTTGCCTCAAATGTATATATCGAGGCCAATCGAGCTGCTGAAATCGATGACGCGGATCCAAAAGCGATCGTCGTCGATGAAGTCGCGGGACAGTGGCTCACTCTGGCTGTCGCACCTCTCGATCCAATGATGTTCGCTCTGGGATTTGTCCTGTTCCGGTTCTTTGACATCGTGAAGCCTTGGCCAGCAAACATGATTGATAAACACATCAAAAGCGGACTAGGCATCATGCTCGACGATATTGTGGCGGGAATTTACGCTAGCGCGGTTCTGCTGTTGATCCGCATTTTCTCTGGTGTGAACTGATGTTTGACGATGAAATTCGCCACAAGGTGAGCAGTCTGCTCAAAGCCTGTCGAGCCAAAGGCCTACATATCTCAACTGCCGAATCATGCACGGGCGGTTTGATTGCTGCTGCTTTGACTGAGATATCGGGATCCTCGGATGTATTCGAACGTGGCTTCGTCACCTATCAAGATGATGCAAAAGCAGAGAATCTCGGCGTGTCACGACAGACACTCACCGCACATGGCGCGGTCAGTGAGCCAGTCGCGCGGGAAATGGCTGCCGGGACCCTCGATCGCTCGACATCTCAGGTCAGCGTGGCGGTAACCGGCATTGCCGGTCCTGGGGGAGGCTCACCACAGAAACCCGTTGGGCTGGTGCATATTGCATCTGCTTCAAACGAGGGCGCCTCCCATCATCGACGATGTGAATTTGGCGAGATTGGCCGCGAAGGCATTCGCGATGCCACCATCCGTGAAGCGCTGGACATGCTGACAGAGATCGTCGCTGCTTACCCTAGCGGGTAATTCGCCGGAACATGCGAGCCGATAGCGATGACATGTCGATGCGCCTGCGCGGGCGCGATGTATTTTACGTTACGCTTGTAACCTTCGGACTGACGAGTGTTGGGATCGCCGCCATCGTCGGGCTGGCGGAGATTTCGGCAGACAACGCCGCGACCTCACGCAAGCTCAATCTCGCTGTTCTGTTCGGCAGCATTCTCCTCCTTAACGGGTCTGTATTTCTGGCCGTCAAGATCGTTCTGATGCGCGCGGGTGAAATGTCATGGCAGACCCTTGGTTTCGTTTGGCCGGGTGCGAGATGGTTTGCTGGCGCGATTGCGCTGGGCATCATTCTGGTGGCCACAATTGAAGGCATCGAGCGGGCATTCGAAATCTCTGCCGGTCAACTCACGTCATGGTTGATTGCGCCGGACGGGTTTACCTGGGTTGGATTGGTGGGCGGCGTATTGTTCATTGGCCTGTTGGCGCCTTTCGGCGAAGAACTGCTCTTCAGAGGCTTGGTTTATCGCTGGCTTAAAGACCTGTGGGGCCCGATGACCGCCGCACCAATAAGCGCCACACTCTTCGCAAGCGCGCATTTTTACTACCCCCTTCCGCATATGCTGCTGGTCGCATTTTTGGGGCTAGTGCTAGCAATCTCCTATGAACGGAGTGCTTCAATCTGGGTCCCCATCGGGATCCATGCGGCACAGAACACAACCGTCGTTGTCCTCATTTACTTGTCGCTTCACTAGCGCAACGCATTTGTAAAGCCTCTGACAAAACTCGATAGAACGGGTCGACTTTGGAGGATGCGGCGGTGCCGTATGTGTCCAATATCCGAAATCGCCAAGAGAACGGATGATTACCGTCAGTGGCCACAAGTTGCGCTATGTGATTTCTTCGGGCGGTGGCACGTCGCTACCGAAGAGCTCGTCTGCACGGCGTTCGAACGCACGGACCATGACTTTTACGGCTTCTCCGAAGACGCGCTCCACCATGAGTTGGAGTACGCGGGAATGAAATTCGAAATCAACGAAAAAATCGATCGTGCACGAATCGGCACCTTCGGGGATGAAAATCCAATGATTGTTCAAATATCGAAAGGGTCCATCCGAGTACGAAACATCTATTCGATTGGGTCGGCTGAGCGTGACGGTTGATGTAAACCGCTCACGAAACATCCGATAGCCGATTACCAGATCCGCAACAATGAGGTTTTCTTCGCGCCGCCGAATTCTGGCATCGACGCACCATGGCAGAAACTCAGGGTACCTGCCGACATCCGCAATGAGATCAAACAGCTGTTCGGGAGAATGGTTAATTACCCGAACTTCGGCGTGCGTCGGCATAGTGCCCTAGGCTGGTTGGGGCGGGGGCTCTAACGAACCGGAATCCCTCAGCGAGCCTTCCCGCGACGCACGCAATCGCTTGAAGTCATCGCCAGCGTGATAGGACGACCGCGTGAGCGGCGAGGCCGAAACCATCAGAAAGCCCTTTGCCCATGCGGTGGTTTCGTATCGTTCGAATTCCTCGGGCTTCACAAACCGGTCGATGGGCGCATGTTTCGGAGTCGGCTGCAGGTATTGCCCGATGGTCATGAAGTCCACACCTGCAGACCGCATGTCGTCCATTACCTGGAATACTTCCGACGTATCCTCACCCAGACCTACCATCATGCCAGATTTCGTGAAGACAGACGGGTCGAGTTCCTTGACCTGATCCAGTAACCTCAATGAATGGAAATAGCGCGCGCCAGGCCTAATTGTCGGATACAGGCGTGGCACCGTTTCGAGATTGTGGTTGAAGACGTCAGGTTTGGCTGCCACCACCGCCTCGATAGCACCCTGCTTACGTAGGAAATCGGGCGTAAGCACCTCGATCGTCGTGTCCGGCGCGTAGCGCCGTACCGACTCGATGATCCGGACGAACTGGTTCGCCCCCCCGTCATCCAGATCGTCCCGATCCACGGACGTTATAACAATGTGATGAAGGTTCAGACGTGCAGCGGCCCGCCCAACATTTTCCGGTTCTGCCGGGTCTACGACGTTCGGCCGGCCTGTCGCGACATTGCAGAAGGCGCATGCGCGCGTGCAAATGTCACCCAAGATCATCACGGTCGCATGGCCATGTGTCCAGCACTCGCCAATGTTTGGACAGGCTGCTTCTTCGCAAACGGTATGCAGGCGCAAATCACGCATAAGTTTGCGCGTTTCATGGTACTGCGGAGAGGTCGGGGCCTTGACGCGAATCCATGGAGGTTTGCGTGGGACTGGATTTTCCGGCCGATTGCGCTTCTCAGGGTGTCGGAGCGCAGCGAGGTCTGTGATGGAATTGCTCGCCATATCTAATCAGAAGTGGATCACTCGGCCCAATGCGTCAAGCACCGATTCGTGCATCATTTCTGACAGGGTCGGATGTGGAAACACGGAGTGAACCAAGTCCTCCTCGGTGCACTCCAGAGTGCGTGCGACTGTGTAACCCTGGATCAGTTCTGTCACTTCAGAACCAATCATGTGAGCACCCAAAAGCTCGCCTGTGTCGGCGTCAAACACCGTCTTCACCAGGCCCTCAGCCTCGCCCAATGCAATCGCTTTTCCGTTTCCCAGGAAGGGAAACCTGCCAATATGCACCGTGTGCCCGGCCTCAATAGCCGCAGCTTCTGTTAAACCGATACTCGCAACCTGAGGAGTACAATAGGTGCATCCAGGGATTTTCGTGGTATCCAACGGGTGCACCCCGTCCACACCTGCAATTCGCTCCACACAAAGAACACCTTCATGGCTCGCTTTGTGCGCCAACCAGGGCGGGCCGGCCAAATCGCCGATCGCATAAACCCCTGGAGCGCCCGTTTCGCACCACTGATTGATCACAACATGCCCGCGGTCGATTTGAACTCCGGCTTCCTCCAGCCCGAGATTCTCGACATTCCCGGTTATTCCGACCGCCATGATCACACGATCGAACTTGAGCTCTTTTTCTCCATCGGCACCGAGATTGACGGTTGCCGCAACGGTCCCCCTGCCCTTTTTCAACGCAGTAACCGTTGCGCCGGTATGTATGGTTACCCCCTGCTTTTCGAACGATTTTCGAGCGAATGCTGAGATTTCGTCATCTTCGACGGGGAGTACGCGGTCGAGAACTTCAACGACCGTCACATCAGACCCTAATTCATTGAAAAAACTGGCAAATTCAATGCCAATAGCCCCTGAACCCACGACCAAGAGCGACTTTGGCAAGACGTCCGGCACCATCGCTTCACGATAGGACCAGATGAGCTTGCCATCCGCTTTGAGCCCCGGCAGGTCGCGAGCCCGGGCACCTGTCGCCAAGATGATATGCGAGGCGGAAATTTCCCGGGAAGTTCCGTCCTTAAGAGACACAGACAATTTTCCCGGAGCAGCTAGTCGGCCGCGTCCCTCCACAACATCGATTTTGTTTTTCTTAAGCAGATGAGCGACACCGCCAGCGAGTTGACCTGCAACGCTTCGACTTCTCTCAACTATTTTTGCAAGATCGATTTTCAAGTCTTTGGCAGATAGGCCAAATTCTTCCAGGCGCGTCATCAAGTGATGGATCTCTGATGCCCGCAACAAGGCCTTTGTCGGAATACACCCCCAGTTCAGGCAAATGCCTCCAAGGTGCTCCGCTTCGACCACGACCGTTTTCAGACCCAACTGAGCGGCACGAATTGCCGCCACATAGCCCCCGGGTCCGCCCCCAACGACCACAACGTCGTATTGATTTTCGGTCATATGTCTTCTGCCGACTCGCCTACAACAGCATTGTCATAGGATCTTCAATCAGATTCTTGAAAGTTCCCAAGAGTTGCGCGCCAAGAGCACCATCGACGACACGATGATCGCATGAAAGGGTACAGCTCATCACGGTCGCCACGCTCAATGCGCCATCTTTGACAACTGGACGTTGTTCGCCGGCGCCCACCGCCAAGATAGCGGATTGCGGAGGATTGATAATCGCACTGAACTCGCGAATGCCGTACATCCCAAGGTTTGAGATGGAGAACGTCCCACGCTGATACTCCTCGGGCATCAATTTGCCGTCGCGTGCACGACCAGCGAGATCCTTCATTTCGGCTGATATCATTGCGAGCCCCTTGTGATCCGCATTCCGAATAATCGGCGTAATCAGCCCGGCTTCTATGGCTACGGCGACGGATACATCAATGGATCCGTGACGAACCATTCCTTCTTCCGACCAGCTCGCATTGGCTTCCGAGTTTTTCTGCAGGGCCAGTGCAACAGCCCGAATAACGAAATCATTCACAGAGATCTTGTAGTCTGCACCATCGCGTTCGTTGAGCTCCTTGCGCATCGCCAGTAGTCGATCAATCTCACAGTCTACGGTGAGGTAAAAATGCGGCACGGTTTGCTTCGATTCCAAAAGCCGCCTCGCGATAACCTTGCGCATG
>CEUN01000803.1_pt1 | contig 16973 bp, 19 predicted proteins | sample 361501 | NCBI WGS metagenome assembly CEUN01 (sample SAMEA2622801, study PRJEB7988) | marine metagenome | biome: marine biome (ENVO:00000447); feature: marine epipelagic mixed layer (ENVO:xxxxxxxxx); material: "saline water (ENVO:00002010), including plankton (ENVO:xxxxxxxx)" | depth 120 m | reverse complement strand
ATCCACAACTAGAGTTTGTATGAGCGAGCGCGAGGTGACTGATGATGCCGTCAGGTCAGAGGGGATTTCTGAGCCTAAAGACCGGCTTTGAATTGATCAATCATCTTGGGGATCAGGCCGGAGTATCAGAAGCGGAACAATCATCGCTGAAGGCTCTGCATGGCAGTTTCAGGCTTTATTCGGAATGGAGCGCATTGCACTCCCTTAGGGTTGGCCTGTTGGTAAAGGGCCTTTCAGAAAAAGTGGATCATGCGACATCCGATGCCGCACGAGCATGATTCTGTGTCTGCCTGCACGATATCGGAAAGCTGGCGGTGCCGATCTCCATCACCGACAAGCCCGCGCCCCTGACAGCGCAGGAACTGGTGGCGGTGAGAAAGCATGTCGACAACGGCGGCGAATGTCTTGAAAGCCTTCCCAGCGAACGGCGTGACTTGACCTGGCAGATCATTCACAGCCATCACGAGAACTTCGACGGTTCAGGCTACCCCGATCGTGCGAGCGGCACTGACATTCCGGCGATCGCGCGACTGGTCAGGATCGTTGTTTTTTCCATGCGGTTTTCTTCCACCGTCCCTATGCCGGGGGATCGGGTTCCGACGAGACGTTTACCCTGATGGACCATAACAGCTACCAGTTCGACCCAGAGAGTTACCGCACCTTCACGACCAACATTCAGTCGATCAACACATTGCCCCTGGCAGCCTGAACATCTTGCGATTCTGCCCCGGTGACGGCCAAGATCGGGGATTGGCAAAGGAAACCGCATGACCATTCTCACAACCTGCATCGGCGCCTATCCGAAACCCTACTATGTACCTCGCATGGCCTGGTTCCACGACGTGGCACAGACCGGCGAGGCTGCGGCTGACGGCCTGAACGAAACGGAACGCACCGAGCTGTTTGACCGGGCCACTCAAGAGGTGGTCGCCGAGCAAGCCGAGATCGGGATCGACATTCCGACCGATGGAGAGATCCGGCGACCCAACTATGTGCATTACCACTGCAGCCACGTCGACGGGTTCGAACTGAACACCCTGACCGAGTGTACGATGCGCAACGGCGCCTGGGTCGACCGTGTGCCGACCTTCACCGGCAAGATCGCCGCGCGGGAACCGTTTCTGGTCCGTGACTGGACGGTGGCGCAGGCCGCAACGGACAAACAGGTGAAGATCACGGTGCCGGGCCCACTGACGATCTCTGATTCCACCGCCAACATGTTTTACGCCGACCGTGCAAGCTGGTGCGCCGATATGGCCGACGCGCTGAATGTCGAGATCCGGCGGCTGGCCGATGCCGGGTGCCACCACATTCAGGTCGACGAGCCGCTTTTTGCCCGCCTTCCCGATCAAGCCCTGGCTTTCGGTGTCGAAAATCTGGAGCGCTGCTTTCACGGCGTGTCCGCGAGTGTCACCCGTACGATGCACATGTGCTGCGGTTACCCCGACAAACTAGATGAGACGGATTACGTGAAGGCCGATCCGGACGTTTATCTGCGTCTAGCCAAGGCGGTGGATGACAGCATAATCGATGCAGTGTCGATTGAGGACGCCCATCAACACAACGACCTTTCCCTGCTCGACCTCTTCGCACAATCGACTGTGGTCTTCGGCGCCGTCGAAATTGCTTCGAGCCGGGTGGAAACTGTGGACGAGATCGTGGTGCGGATTCGCGCTGCACTGGAACATATCGACCGCGACCGCCTGATTGCAGCCCCCGACTGCGGCCTGATTATGCTGGGCGAAGATCTGACACGCGCGAAGCTGGCCAATCTGGTAGCCGCGGCAAAGGCGGCATGATGCCATGCAGTTTTTGCATGGCTGTGATGGCGGAACATCGGTTGTGAGGTCCGTACCGGCATCCCAAGTCGGATGGGTACCCCTTGCTGACGGAGAGTTCCGATGCAGAACCAGACCACCCCGCTTTTCGGAATGATTCAGGCCATGACCTCGATCATGCCCCACGACAAGGCCGGCGATTTCGAACGCCGCCAGACCGTCAGCACCGCCAAGAAGACTCCGGGTCTGCTGAAGCGCCTGCGCGCCAACCGCTGATCCGTCAGGTTGCCGGCGCCGTTGATGGTTTGTCCGGCACCGAGGTTTCTTCACGATCATCCCGCTCCAGCCGATTTCGGCCGTTCTCTTTGGCCCGGTAAAGCAGGACATCGGCGCGCTTGACCATCTCATCGATGCCCTCACCCTGCCTGCGCATCACGAGTCCTGCGCTGGTTGTAATGCGACCGGCCGGGACGGGTGCCAGGCTGTCGATGGCTTCGGTGCGCTGGCGGACACGCTCGGCATAGATTTCGACACGATCGAGATCTTCTTCGATCAGGAAGGTGACAAACTCCTCGCCGCCCACGCGGCAGGGCAGATCTGTGCGCCGTGAACAATCGACAAGAATGGTCGCGAAGTGCCGCAGAACCTTGTCGCCGATGTCATGACCCCATGTGTCGTTGATGCCCTTGAACTTGTCGAGGTCGAAGGTGACCAGAGCCAGTCCGACCAGGCGGCCACGCTCATCCAGCTCAATCAGACCCGGAAGGCTCTCGTCGATGTAGCGGCGATTGTAGAGGCCCGTGAGCGGATCGCGGATGGCACGCTCGCGAATGGCCGCAATCTGCGCGAGGGCGAGCCCTACCACCAGCACCAGAAGCACGCCAAAGCTGGCCAGACCGATGATCATGATCAGGTTGTCGCGTCTGATGACTTTGAGACCATCGACGTCCATGAAAACGTGACTTTCGAAACCCTCGGCGTCATCAGACGCTCCGACCAGCCCCGTCTCGGCCATACTGGGTATGTGGTCCGCCATCATCGGCCCCGGCATCTCGAGAAACTCAGAGCGACCGTATCGAAGGCCCAGCTGAACAGTAGTCATCAAGTCCGTGAGCCCCTTACCCATGGAGCGGTACATCCAATCGTCGTTGCTTGATGCAATGACGATCCCGTTCTCGTCGGTCAACAGCACATCTTCACGTCCACGCTGCAACAGCGGCATCAGCCGCTCGGACGATGTTGAAACGGTGACGACGCCCTGAACCTGTGCGCCGCGATTGAGCCGGACCGAGAAGAAGAAGCGCGGCTGGCCGTTGACCGTATCAACACCGAACTGCTCGCCGCTGCCATGCGTCATCGCGTCGCGAAAATGCTGGGCGTCCTGGAAGCTCTCAGTGAGATGGGTGAGACCCTGATCCCAGTTGCTCGCGGCAAAGATGTAGCCGGTCTCATTTGCTAGGAAGATACCGTCTACACTCAGTTCCTGTGCAGTCTGGCCAAGTTGCTGGCTGAGGACCTGCAGGTCACCATCCTGCAGCAGATCGTCCCAGGCTTCGCGATCGGTTGCCTGACTGCGCAGATTGAAGGCAAACGCCGCCCGCCCCATCCGATCCCGCTCGGTCAGCAACGAAGCCACGGTCCGCAGGGCTTCAAACCGGCGCTCCAGTACCAGACCGTTGGCCTGCGCCATCGTCAGCGCATTGGCGTGAGCCTGCGCCGTATGTTTCTGGCTCAGATGATCGCCCCGCCAGCCCCCGAGGCTCACCACGGCAGTGACCCAGACGACAGCCACAATCGACGCCACAAGAACGATCTTGCGTAACCGGCTGCTGGCAAGAACAGCACCGGACCGCGGTTTGAGGTCAGGAACCGCCAAGGAGAAATCTCGTGCTGGGGTCAACAGGGTCGGCGTCAAACATCGCGGGCATCATCCCCCGACGACGGCACTCTCCGCAACCGGCTGCCCCGAGAAGCCCTCGGTCGCCAGGAAGCGTTCGGGCCAGTTTGTGATCAGGGTGTCGGCGCCGGCCTCGTAAAGCGCCTGGCCCTCTTGCGGATCGTTGACCGTATAAACGGCCACGCGGCAACGGCGGGCACGAGCCCGCGCCACAAGGCGCTTATTCATGAGAGAGGGATCGACATGGATGGCTTCAGCGCGCAGCAGATGCTTATGGAGTGTCCAGAACCGGCGCGGTTCCTGCCACATCAGAAGAGCCAGTGCGGCCCTGCCGCCGGCGAAGCGGAAGCGGTAGAGCGTGCGGAAGCTGAAGCTGGAGACCAGGGGACGCGGCCTGTCGGCAGGCCAACGCTCGTTGACGGTGCGCGCCACGGCCGCTGCCGTCGCCATGCCCTGGCCGGTGTCGGCCTTGATCTCGATGTTGGGTGTGAGTCCCAGGACGAGGCAGGCATCGAGCGCCTGGGCCAGAGTCGGAATGCGCTCGTCACGCCAGAACGGATCAAACCAAGAGCCGGCGTCGATGCCGCCAAGATCCTCCGAATGGACGTCCTCGATCCGCAGATCCTCGCCCGCGGTGCGTTTCAGCGTGGCGTCGTGAATCAGCACCGGAACATCATCGCGGCTCAACCGGACATCGAACTCAACCCAGGTACAGCCGAGCTCACACGCGGATGCCATGGCGGCAAGCGTGTTTTCCGGCGCATGGCCGGAGGCTCCGCGATGGGCCATGACACGGCGGCTGTCACTCACGGCATCATCCGATCAGGGCGTCCTGGCCACGCTTCACCAGGCTCTGGGCGATGATCAATCGCTGGATTTCGCTGGTGCCTTCCCAGATGCGGTCAACACGGAGCTCGCGATAAAACCGTTCGGCCGCGTATTCACGCATGTAGCCGCGTCCTCCGAAGATCTGGACGGCACGGTCCGCGACCCGGTTGGCCATCTCCGAACAGTAGAGCTTGGCCATCGAACAGAGCGCGTGCTGGACCTTGACGTCATCGCCGTCATCGATCGCCTGTGCGAGGCGGTAGATCATCAGCCGGCCGGCCCAGAGTTCGGTCAGACTGTCGGCCAGCATGAAGGCGATGGCCTGGTTTTCGATGATTGGCTTGCCGAACTGCACCCGTTCCTCGGCGAAGGCCAAGGCCTCGTCGATCAGGCGGCTGGCGGCACCGCAGCAGCGGGCCGCGATCCCGAGCCGCTCCTGCCGGAACCATTCATGGGTGAGCGCAATGCCGCTGCCGTCGGGATCAATCAGCGCGTCGGCAGTCACCTTCACCTGATCGAATCTCACGATCGGATGGTGCGAAGGATAGGTATGGCTGTAAGCCGGTGTGCGCACGACCTCTACGCCGTTGGCCTCGCGGTCGACGTAAAACAGGCCGTGCTGGCCATCCTCCATCTGGGCCTGGAAGACGATGACATCGGCCTTGTTGAAGCCGGTGACATGCCACTTAACGCCGTTGAGCACATAACCGTTGCCGTCACGGACCGCCGTCGCCTCGATGGCACTGACATCACTGCCCGCGCCCTCTTCGGTGATGGCGTAGCACTCGTTGCGCTCGCCATTCAGCATCGGCTGGACATAAGTCTCCATCTGCCAGGGCGTCGCCGTCCTCACCAAAAATGGCGAGACGTCATGGAAGAAGAAGCCGACGCCGTTGGTGGCGCGGCCGACCTCTTCCTCGACGGCCGTGATCTCCGCCGCACTGAAGCCGCCACCGCCGAATTCTTTCGGCACATTGGGTAACCACAGGCCCATCTCCTTTGCCGCATTGCGGTGCTTGTGCTTGATCTCGACGGGAAGCTGACCGTCGTTCTCGTCAGCCAGCTGTTCCAGCGGGATGCACTCGGCATCAATGAAGGCGCGCAGCGTCTTCTTCCAGGAAAGGGCTGACTCCGGCTCACCGACGCCCGTCAGCATCTCCTGGCCGCGTTTGCGCAGGCTGTGAGCGATAATCACACGCTGGATTTCGCTGGTGCCTTCCCAGATCCGGTCGACGCGAAGCTCGCGATAGAACCGCTCGGCGACATTTTCGCGCATATAGCCGCGCCCGCCGAAAATCTGCACGGTCCTGTCCGCCGTGCGATGCGCAAACTCCGAGCAGAAGAGCTTGGCCATCGCGCATTTGGCATGCAGGACCTTCACGTCGTCGTGACGGTCCATGGCGGCTGCGGTGTCATAGGTCATCAACCGGCCGGCCCAGAGTTCTGTCAAACTGTCGGCGATCGGGAACTGGACGGCCTGGTTCTCCCAGATCGGCTGGCCGAACTGGACCCGCTTACGGGTAAAGGCTGTGGCCTCGTCAATCAGACGGCTGGCAGCCCCGCAACAGCGCGCGGCGATCTTCATGCGCTCCTGGCGGAACCAGTCGTAGGTCCAGGTGATGCCGTCGCCGTCGGCATCGATCATGTCGTCGGCGGTGACACGGACATCCTCGAACTTCATGAGGGGATGGTGGCCGCGGAAGTTGTGGGTGTAGCGCGGCGTGCGGATCGTGCTGACGCCTTCGGCCTGCATGTCGACATAAAACAGTGCGTGGCCGCCGTCCTCCAGCTTGGCCTGGAAGACGATCCAATCTGAGAGATTGGCGCCTGTCACATGGAGCTTCACGCCGTTGAGGACGTAGCCATTGCCGTCCTTCACCGCGGTTGCTTCGATGGCATCGACATCGCTGCCTGCACCGAGCTCGGTGATGGCATAGCAGACCCTCGTGCCGTCACGCAGCATCGGCTCGACATACCGTTCTTTCTGGTGGTCGTTGGCCGTGTGATAGAGGAAGGGCGAGAGATCCGAATAGCAGCCCCACATGCCGTTGGTCGTGCGACCGACAGCCTCCTGAATCACAGCGATCTCGAGCTTGGAAAGCTCCGCGCCGCCGCCGTCTTTGGGGATCGACGGGAAGTAGAGGCCCATCTCCCTGGTCGCGGCAAAGATCGCATCGAAAGCATCCTGCGGGATGACGCCGTCGTTCATCTCGGCTTCGACCTCCCAGGGAATGAGGTGTTCGTCTACAAATTTCAGCATGCGCGACTGCCAGTCGCGCGCGCTCCGGGGCAAGGGATAGGACATGACGGGAAGAACCTGCTGGCATGTGGCTCGGCTGACAGCACTGTGCGGCGGCTAAACACACCAGCGCAAGAGCGATACGCTGTTCGTAGGGAAAAGAACTGCGGGTACGTGACAATTCACACCCACGAGATTGCGCGGGCAAACCAACCTGCTATCAAACAGCCAACATCTGCCCCATCGGAAACGCGCCATGACCGATCACCACCTGACGCCCATGCTGCGTCCCCGCTCCATAGCCGTGGTCGGCGCCTCACAACGTGAAGGCAGCGCCGGGCACGGAATGCTGGCCGGCCTGATCAATTGCGGCTTCGACGGTGAACTTCACCCGGTCAATCCGAAGTACGACACGATCCAGGAGCTGGCCTGCCACGCGACGCTGCGGGACCTACCCGGGCCGGTCGACTTGGCGGTGCTGGGCGTGAACAGCACCTTTCTGGAACAACAGCTCGACGACGCACTAGCGATTGGCGCGCGTTCAGTCACAATCTTCGACACCTGCTATCTCGACGGCGAGAGCGATCGCGGCCTGCTGGGCCGCCTGAAGGCCAAGGCTCGCGAGGCCAGCCTGCCGGTCTGCGGCGGCAACGGCATGGGCTATCTCAACATGGCCGACCGCATCCCCATCACCATCTATGATGCCAGCGACAAGATGGTGCCCGGCGGCAATGTCGCCTTCATCACCCATTCGGGCACGGTGTTCAGCGAGATTGGCCTCAACGATTTTCGTTATCGCTGCAACCTGATTGTCTCCTGCGGTCAGGAGATCAACGGCACGGTGGCCGACTACATTGACTATGCGCTGACCATGCCGTCGACCAAGGTGATCGCGCTGTTTATGGAAGAGGCGCGTGATCCCGAAGGGTTCATGGCTGCCCTGGCGCGAGCGCGCGAGGCCGATGTGCCCGTCGTCGCCATGAAAGTGGGTGCGAGCGAGAAAGCCAAACACTTCGCCAAAGTCCACTCAGATGCGGACGCCGGGAACGACCATGCCTACCAGGCGGTGTTTGATCGCTACGGTGTGATGCGAGTCGAGACAATGGACGAAATGGCCAACCTTCTGACCCTGCTCTCGCACGACCGCCCGCTGGCGCGCGGCGGCATGGGCGTGGTGTTGGATTCGGGCGGCGAGCGCGAGATGTTCGTCGACCAGGCCGAAGCCCTGGGCGTGCCCCTGGCCGAGATCACGTCGGAGACCGCCTCACGCCTCCGGCCTCACCTTCACCATGCGCTGGAACCTGTGAACCCGCTCGATGCCTGGGGCACGGCCGCGAACTACGAAGATGACTTCGAAGGTTACTTCGGCGCAATGGCAGGCGACCCCGGCGTGGGCCTGGTCACCTTTTGCGGTGACTTCCAGTGGAATCCCACCACCGAAAAGGGCTACGCCAAGGCGCTGGTGGCGACACGGGACCGGACCGACAAGCCGCTCGCTGCTCTTATCAACACGCCGATGTCGGGCATGATGACGGCCGGCAAGGCGCTGATCGACGATGGCGTCATGGCGCTCTGCGGCACCGGCGAAGGTCTGAAGGCCATTCGCCATGCCATGGCCTGGCGCGACCGGCAGACGGCACCGACTTCGGGGTCGGATGCTGCCGACCCTGTCGTGGTGGCACGCCTGCGCGATCTGCTCTCACTCATAGAAGCCTTTGATGCTGAGGCCTCAAAACAACTTCTGGCCGGCTTCGGGTTCGAGCCAGCCTTCGATCCCGGCAGCCAGGTAGTCAAACTCACCTTCAGTCTGATTGACGACCCCCAGTTCGGCCCGCTGATTGCACTCAGGACAGCCGGCAACTACGGCAAACTGCTCGACGAGGCTGTTCACGCCCTGCCCGGACTGGATGAAGACGCTGCCGGTCGGCTGATTGATCGCCTGCAGGTCAGCCGTCTGCTGTGCAACAGCGATGGCTGGCCCAATGCCGAACATACCGCCTTCGCCCGTGCCCTGTCTGGCTTTGCCGTTTTGGCAATCGAGCTTGCCGATCTGGTCAGCACCTTTGAAGTGGGGCCGGTTCATGCGACCGACGGCCGGGCGGTCGCTGCCGGAATCCGCGTAAAAACACACAAGGCTGTGTGACAACAGCACCCTGTCTGTTCGCCAGTGGCAAAACTCCGGCATACTGGCAGCCCTCCGAAGCATGAAGGACCCGGATCATGGCGCTCATGGATCTTAGCGAATTCAAAGCGGCCCTGACGGCCGGAACGCTGGGCCGTCGCGACATAAGCAGGGTCCTGGCATCGGTCGGTGTGGTCACGCTCTCGGTGCCGGTCTCACAGGTCGCAGTGCAGGCGAAGGATCCAATCCAGGTGCTCACGTGGGCAAGCTACGACGTGCCGCAGCTGCGCCCCGGCTATGATGAAGAAACCGGTGGCGCGCCGAGCTATCTGCTGTTTGTCGACAACGACGAGGCGATCGAGAAGGTGCGTGCCGGCTACCGGCCGACCCTGACGCAGCCCACGACCTACATGGTGGCCCGCTGGCGTGACGCCGGACTGCTCAAGCCCATCGACGTGTCACGGCTCGAAAACTACGGCGACATCTTCCCAAGGCTGACCTCGATTGGGGCCCTGCATGACGGGAGCAATATCTACGGCGTGCCGTTTTCCTGGGGCAACAGCTCCGTGCTCTATCGGCGCGACCTGGCCCAGGAATACGTCGGCAGCGAAAGCTGGAAGATCCTCTGGGACGAGGCCTATGCCGGGCGCCTGGCCCAAAGGGATTCGATGGACGCTGCAGTGCTTCAGGCCGCTATGATCCTGGGTATCGAAGACCCCTATCACATGAATAACGACCAGCTTGAAGCGGTTCGCGCCAAGCTGATCGAGCAGCGCGAACTGCTGCGCATGTACTGGACGAGCCAGTCCGACATCGAACAGGCGCTCTACACCGGTGAGGTGGTGGCGGCCTATGCCTGGAACCATGCTTATGCCTCGCTCAAGCGGCAGGGCATCGACGTCGGCTACATGGTCCCGAAAGAGGGCATCCTGACCTGGGTCGACTGCACCTGCCTGATTCTGGACGGACCCGGCAGCGACGAGGACGCTTATGCCTACATCGACGCCGGGATCTCGGCGGAGGCCGGAGTCTTCATGATCGAGGAGTACGGCTACGGCGCTGCCAACAGCCGCGCCTTCGAGGCCGCCAATCAGGAGCTTCTTGAAGAGCTGGGGATCGAAAATCCGACCCGGCTGATGGATATGGGCCAGTTCTTCGACGAATGGGACCCGGCCGTCCGCGAACGCGCCAACGTGATGTTCGAAGAGGTCAAAGCGGGATTCTGAGGCCGAAACCCGTGGCGACAAATCTTTTCAAGGTGTGAAATGGGCCACTGCGGCGACCGACCCGCGGACCTAGCGTAGAGTCGGAACAGGGCGGTCGCACTCTTTCTTGCGCTCGAAACCGCAGACATCCCGCGAACCGCGTTCGTCCTGTTCTGCTTCCCCTCACCGCGACCTTCTGTGTGCCTGACGCCATTGACGCGCCCGCACGATACGCCAAGCTGTGGCAATGAGATCATTCCTGGTCAGAACCAAGTGTCGTGCGGGACTTCGCCTCCCGATCCTGTTTGTGGTTGGTCTTGCCGTGGCGCTTGCGTCCGGTTCGGCCAAATCCGAAGGCAATGCGCTTCTTTGGGCGCTGCAGGCGCCCGGGGCTGGCACAACCAGTTACCTGTTGGGCACCATGCATGTGAGCGACCCGCGCGTCCTGGATGTAGGAGGCGCGACCCGCGAGGCCCTGACGTCATCTCACACAGCGGTCTTCGAGATCATCACGAACGACGAGCTGGCCACCACCCTGCTTTCGGCCATAGTTTATTCCGATGGCCGCAATCTCGAGACCGTGCTGGGCCCCGAACTGTTCAACAAGCTCAAGCTGGTAGCGCAGCCCTACGGCCTGGTTCCGTCTGTGCTGAAGCTGATGAAACCCTGGGCTCTGTTCACTATCCTGTCGATCCCGCCCGAAGAATCGTTCCGACAGGCGCGCGGCGAGCCGGCGCTTGATGGCTGGCTGCAGGATCTGGCGCGCCGCGAGAGCGTCGAACTGATGGCTCTGGAGACCTACGAGGAACAACTTGCAGTGTTTGAGGACACGCCGGAGGACGTTCAAATGGCTATTCTCCGGACTGTGGTGGAGCACAAGCCGGAGATCGAGGCACAATATGAGGTGATGCTGCAGCGTTATCTCGACCGTGATCTCGAAGCCTTGTTCGCCGTTGCCACCGGCCAGGAAAACATCACATCCGAGGCGCTGACACGGTTCAACCAGCGTATCCTGCACGACCGCAACAACGTCATGGCGACACGGCTGCTGCCGCTCTTCCACGAAGGCGGCTATTTTGTTGCCATCGGTGCGGCCCATCTGGCCGGTGAGGACGGCGTGCTGTCCCAGATGCGGGCGGAGGGGTTTGTCGTCACCCCGATCGAATGAGACAGCTTACGATGCGGAGAAAACCCTGATGACCCTTCCGGAACGCACCATCGTGAACATCCACGACACGCCCTATGACCCCTACGACCTGGACGGTCCGATCCAGGACGAGATGAAGCAACTCGCCATCAGTTACGACGCCACGACCCGGCGCGGCATCTACATGATCCGTATGGAACCGGGTGCGGAAACCATCGCGCATACCCACAAGTGCATGGAGGAGTTCCTGATTTTGGAGGGTGAGTTGATCGAAAGCGACGGCACCGTCCTGAAAAAAGGCGATTTTTGCAGCTATCTTGCGGGCACCTATCACAACTCACGCACCGAGACGGGCTGCCTTCTGGTCGGCTTCGACTGGGATCGTCCCGAGGCCTGACCCTGTTTCAGATATAGCCGGTAGCGGCGGGAAACAGTACCCGAAGATAGAGCACCAGCGCCAGGGAGGGGCCGAGCGGGAACTCGCGCCCCAGACCGGCGCGCTGCCAGACGATGGCCAGAGCCGTACCGCCCAACCCGCTTGCCACCAGGTTCAGCGGAGCTGGGCCCAGGCCGAGCCAGAGCCCCGCGACAGCAAGCAGTTTTACATCGCCAGGGCCGAAGCTATCCCGACCGCGCAGCTTTTGAAACCCCCATTTAACTGCAAGCCCCGCACCGCCAAGGACGGCGAGACCCAGGACCGAGTCGAGCGCCTGGGCAACCAGTTCGGGTGCCGGCAGAGCGTGCCAGACAACCGCCAACACGGCAGCCGCAGCCTGAAGCGAGTCCGGCAAATAACCGTGCTCAAGAACGATCACCGACATCACCAGCAAAACGAAGGCCAGCGCGGCGAGAACAGAAAACCCGATGCCAATCCCGCCGGAAACCCACCACACGCCCAAGAAGGCCACAACCATGGCCACTTCGGTCAAGGGATAGCGCCACGACACGGGCGATTGGCAAAGGCGGCACCTGCCACGGCTCAGGCAGCAGCACAGAACCGGAAACAGGTGGCGTGCACCCAGCGGTGTCTCACAGGACGGACAGGCAGAACGCCGGCCGAGCAGATCGAGCCCGTGCGGCATGCGGTGGGGCAGCATGGAGGCGAAGCTGCCGAATACCGCGCCCAGCACCAAAGCGAGCAGCCCGCCTCAGAACGAAAGTTGAATCATTGGACGTCGGCTACCTCTCGGGATCCTCGGCGCGTTCCAAATCCTTTCGGATCACATTCCACCGATGGTGCATCTGTCTTCTCGAGAGGGTAAACATTTTCGCGCCTTTCGGCGTGGTAGCCACGCGATCGCGCAGGATCTCGACGCAGCGTTGTGTCAGGGGCCCCGTGCGTGGCCCGACTTTCTCCCAATTCTTGGTTTTATAAATGGTCATCGTCGGCGGATCGAGGTTCAGGTTGATGTGAGCTTCATCGTTCAGGCAGCTCCGCAGCTCATTGAACCTATAGCCGGTGTCGATGTAGAGCACGATCATGTCGGCTAACATGTTCTGACCAGTCTCTCTCGCGCGGGTGATGATTAGTGATTTTTCCTCGGGGCTGAAGAGCTTTGAGCGGCCGGAAGGCCCCTACTGCCAAGGAAACATCGGCTTCCGGCAGAGCCCATCGCGATCAATCGCAACGGTCATGGCCGTCGAAAGAGCGCGCAGTTTTCGATTGATTGTAGCCGGGCGGTTCCCCTTCAAAATCATCGCGGGCACGAAATCATCAAGCATTGCCGTCTTGATGTCACTCAGCGGCAGGTCGGGGCCAAAGATTGCAAACTGTCGAGCCGCCTGCGGTCAAACGGGAACTTGCGCTGATAAAGGCGTTCCATTGACCCATAGTGCGTATTCTCCCGTTTAAGAATAGATAGATATTGCAATTAAGAATAACTATCATTAATTTCTAACAGACCAAGTTACTTAAATTCCGATAGCGCGAACTCGAGCCCTTTGCGGCTTCGGTGGTGTTTGCGCAGGCGATCAAGAGAAACGGTTTTGAGGGAAAGCTATCATGAGTAACCACAAGAAATTTTACATAAATGGCGAGTGGACTGATCCGGCTGATGGTGTCGATTTTGATGTAATCCATCCGGGAAACGAACAGCCGATTGCGACGATTGCACTTGGCTCTAAGACCGATGTTGATCGCGCCGTCGATGCGGCTATGGAGGCATTTAAAACATGGCAATTTAGCTCAATAGAAGAGCGGGTTTCGCTGCTTCAGCGTATGCTCGAAATCTATAACGCCCGCGCTGAGGAGATAGTAAAGATGATGCCCCATGAGATGGGCACCACCATGTCCTTCTCCCGCGAAGTTCATATGCCGGTTGGTGTTGGCCACATGGAAGCCGCCATTGAAGCGGTAAAGGCTCATCAATTTGAGAGGCCCTCTATGCGGGGTGGCTCTACATTGATTGACGAACCAGTTGGCGTTGTCGGAATGATTACACCGTGGAACTGGCCGGTTAATCAAATAATGATAAAAGTGGCGCCGGCGCTTGCTGCAGGGTGTACCATCGTTTTGAAACCTAGCGAGTATTCTCCTCTGACTTCCATAATTTTGGCCGAAGTGATCCACGAAGCCGGCTGCCCAGCCGGTGTTTTCAACATGGTTAATGGCGATGGTCCAGGTGTTGGAGAAGCTATTTCGTCACATCCTAAAATCGATATGGTTTCATTCACAGGATCGACGAGGGCCGGCAAGGCCGTCACTAAGGCTGCGGCAGACACAATCAAGCGGGTTTCACTTGAATTGGGCGGTAAATCCCCGAATCTCCTCTTCGCTGACGCGAATCTCGAGGAAGCCGCGAAAACCTCCGTCGCTGCGTGTTTTATCAACAACGGTCAATCTTGTGATGCTGCTTCGCGACTATTAGTTGAGCGTAGCGTGTATGATGAGGTTGTCGCGCTTGTAACGGCAGAAGTGGAATCGACTAAAGTAGACGATCCGATGAAAGAGGGTGATCACATCGGGCCCGTGGTTAACAAGCGTCAATTCGCACATGTACAAAATCTCATTCAGGCTGGAATTGATGATGGCGCGCGATTGGCCGTAGGTGGGCCCGGCCGCCCGGATGGATTCGAGCAGGGGTACTACATTCGACCAACCCTTTTCGCCGACGTGAATAACGACATGAATATTGCCCGACAGGAAGTTTTCGGTCCGGTTCTATCGATCATTCCTTTTGAGACAGAAGCAGAAGCAATCGAAATTGCAAACGATACCGACTACGGTCTTGCAGCTTATGTACAATCTTCAGACAGCGAGCGCGTAGCCAGGGTGAGCCGGCAACTGAGAGCGGGCATTATTAACGTCAATGGCAACGCCGGTGATTTTGATGTGCCGTTCGGAGGCTACAAGCAATCTGGAAATGGTCGGGAAGCGGGGCCTCTAGGTTTCCATGAATATCTCGAAACCAAGGCGGTCACGTCATAACCGATAAAATCCCTTTTGAGCGCTCTGTTATAATTGACGAGAACAGCGCGCGAATTAGAGGGACCAGGAGAACTACAGCCTAGTTGTTCAAACACTAGGCTGTAGTTTTCGTCTGTGTGTTAGTAAGGACGGACGCAATGGAAAGGTTTGTGATCTTTAAAGTTTTAAGATCTCAGGCCCTAGTGATCCGAGTGCTTTTGCGTCGCCGCTTCAGATCATCGAGAACTCGCTTGAACATACCCGGGTGCTGCTTCTGAAACTCTGTGAACCGCTCCTCGTCTTCGAGCGAACGCCCAATGGAGGCCGCCACGGTCTGTAGCAGCACGCGACCGCTGCCAATGCTGTCGATGATGCGCCGAATGGCTAGGAAGGCTGCGATATGTCGGTCGACACGCTTTAGGTATTTCACAGCCACGAGACCCCGGCCCGGCCGGCCACTCGCTGCGACATCGAGAAGTGCCTGTATGGCCTCCGCCATCGGATCGATCGCTTGGCTTATGATGGCTTGTCCATATGGATTGGCGCTCTCGTGAACGGTTTGACCAGAAAGTCATAGGCGCCGTCGCGCATGGCCTCCACAGCGGTGCTGACCGAGCAATGGGCCGTGATGATGACGACCTAGCTTAAAAGGTCCCGCTGGCGTATCCAGCGCAGGATGTCGAGCCCAGCCATGTCCGGCAGGCGCAGATCAAGCAGCACGGCATCGGGTTCGTCACGCTCGATGGCGGCGAATGCGTCTTCGCCGTTTTCCAATGTTTCAAGGTCGATATCCCCAAAACGCAGGTACTCCTGATTGACACGGGCCAGCGGCGGCGTCTCTTCGACCAAGAGCACTCTGGGGCGAGTTCGCGTCATAGGTTGGCAACTTTTGCTAGTCATTTTGCACGCTATGAAACGTTCCAAAAAAATTCAATCATGGGCGTAGGAAACCAGTTCAGAAGGCGTGGAAGGCTCGGATAGGGGAAAAGGGGCCAACGAGCCATGCCGCTGGACGCAATACTAGGAAATGTCATTCCTTTAGAGCGTGAAACCGTTACCCAGCCGCTCTCGGAGCTCGATGATGACCGTCTGATGGTCATGATTGGCGCTGAGGACCGGGAAGCCTTCGGGGTCCTGGCTGCCAAGCATCTGGACCGTTGTGTCGCCATTGCATACCGCACTCTGGGCAATCGCACGGACGCGGAGGATGTTGCCCATGACGCCATGTTGCGCGTGTGGCGCCATGCCCCGAAGTGGAAGACAGGCGGCGCGCAGTTCACCACCTGGCTCTACCGGGTCGTGGTCAACCTGTGCATCGACCGGACCAGACGGGTGAAGCCGACCGCGGGTGAGGTGCCGGAGGATCTCTCCGATGATGCGCCCGATCCCGAGGTGACGCTGGGAAGCAATCAGACGGCCGAGCAGGTTCGCACGGCTGTGATGGAACTGCCGGATCGGCAGAAAGAAGCGTTGGTGCTCTGCTTTTTCGAAGGAATGAGCAACGCCGACGCGGCCGACGTACTTGAGGTGTCGGTTGGGGCATTGGAACAACTGCTTGTGCGGGCACGCCGCAGCCTTCGTGTGACGCTCGCCGGCTTGATGGATTAAGTGAGGTTATTATGCCCGACGAAACAGACACCAGCGCTCAGGTTCACCGCCTTGTCACCGACAGGGAACTCGATCAGCTTCTCGGCAACTTCGAAGCACCGAAGGCTTCGCCCGAGTTGCTCGACCGCGTGGTGCAGAGCGCCGAAATAACACCGCAGCGTTCGTCGATGAGCCCCGTGATCGTCCCGCTCATGCAGGCTGCGGCCGTTCTGGTCATCGCCCTTGGTCTTGGCATCTGGGCAGGCATGGACGCCAGTTCTTCGGCCAAAACCCAGTCGGCACAGTCGATCAGCGATGTGATGATCAACGGAGATCAACCTTTATGAGGAACCTTCCCCGCTTGACGAAGCGGCTCAGCGTGGCGCTGGTGATTTCACTGGCGCTCAATGTGTTTGGGACCTCTTGGTACCTGACAAGGGAAGCGACCTCGAGCTGGACGCCGGAGGCTCAGGGAAGCTGGATCACGCGTCTGGCGAAGGTGCTCTCCGAGGAAGACCAGCAAACCGTGGCCAATGTGGTGGCAACCCACAAGCCGCGTATGGAAGAGCTCTTCATCGACATGCGTAACGCCACCGGGGACGTCTGGGATGCCATGGCGACCGAACCGATGGACGAGGAAGAGGTTCAGGCTGCCCTGGCCGAGGTTCGCGCCCGCCAGGACCTGCTGCATTTCCAGCTTCACGAAACACTGCTGGAGATGGGTCGCAGCTTGCCCCTAGAGGCTCGCGAGACCCTCGCCGACC
>CEUN01182033.1_pt1 | contig 16978 bp, 18 predicted proteins | sample 361501 | NCBI WGS metagenome assembly CEUN01 (sample SAMEA2622801, study PRJEB7988) | marine metagenome | biome: marine biome (ENVO:00000447); feature: marine epipelagic mixed layer (ENVO:xxxxxxxxx); material: "saline water (ENVO:00002010), including plankton (ENVO:xxxxxxxx)" | depth 120 m | reverse complement strand
TGTACCCCTCCTCTAAAATCGGTGTATGCATAATTAGAGTTCTCCGGTCTGCAGTGAGAGAAACGGAGAACAACATGAGAACATCAGGACACAGCGAGTCTCAGATCGTTAAGATCCTTAAAGAGCTCAATGTGAATGAGTAGCCTTGAATCATTAGTAACGATGCAGATATCTATCATTGAAATCCGGCTGCCCACGGTGGAAGTGGTCTCAGGTGGGCCTCACGAACACCACGCTTGATTGTAAGCACGGGCTGAAATGGTGTATCGATGCGAGAGTTGTCGAATACCATCACCTTATCGCAGAGCGGTATTGCCAACTGGACGTTCTCTAGCGTTCGAGGGATGCGTGAGATCACTTTCTCTGGTGGCACATGGTGGCCGCCTGCTTCTACCCTTTGGCTGATACGGGCAAGATTCAGTTCGGTTGATTCGACGTGAATAACAACCATGATGACTTCATAACCCAGCGCCTTGGCGTGTGCCATGAAATCGACCTTGGATGTGTGCGAAAACACGGTCTCGAAACAGAAGCTATGACCGTCTTGCAAGCACTCAAATCGCATATTCTCAGCGATTCTGGCGGCCTCATAGCTACGTCCTTCAGGATCATCAGGGAATAGCTCTTTGGCAATCAAATCGGCATTAATAAATGGCATGCCAAGTGGCTGCAGTGCATGTTGATAGAAGGTACTCTTCCCCGCACCATTGCCACCAACTAACATCCAGAGTTGCTTAGAGCTCATTCTGATACAAACCGCCCATCAGCGAATCGACCGGTCTCAACGCGACCGTCAGGGTAGCAAGCCTCCAGGTAGCCTGGCTTGGTTACTGATGCCTGATATCGTAATGAGTCTGAGGAAACCGCCTGGGTGAGTGTTCCCGAGCTGCGAGCATTATCTAACGCTGCAAATACGGCATCGGGATCGAGAGGCGAGGATTCCGTGTGTTCTATACGGAGTTCCGCCAATCCGGCTTGTACGGCCAGGAGGCTTTCTGGATCGATATTCTTAGCGACTTTACGACCCAGGTCTGCCCAGTACTCAATCTGTTCGGCAGCGCTGCGGTGCATGACAATTCCTGCAACACTTGCCGCCTTCATCAGGTTACTTTCGAGTCTTACGGGCGAGGATGCTTTGGCCATGACAGTTTCCTTCTAGGAAGTATGTGGGATAATTGTAGCAGGTTGCTACAAATCTGATTTATGCCGAATGGTGATATTCAATGGTTCAGTTCAAACTTTAAAGTCTAACTTACGAAGTGAAATAGTGCTTTGAGTGTTTTAAGATACTATATATGAAGAATAGTGTCTGGAAGGACTTGCAATGAGCGTTTCACATAACACTCAAGATGATAACCCACTAAATAGCCGATCTGGAGCCGCAAAGGCCATCGAACTGGCTGGACGGGTATTATCGAGCTGGGGTGCCACTTACGATCAGGCTGCGACTATCTTGCGGGTAAGCCGTAGCGTGTACGCTAAAGCGTTAAACGGCCAGCAGCATGAACTGAAAGCCGACAGAGACCAGCTCAAGCGTGCTGCGATGGTGGTCGATATGCACGCAGCCATTCGCATAGTCTTCAGCAACCCAGAGAACGTGAAAGGTTTTATGGGGATGCCTAACAACAATCCGTTCTTTGATGGTCACTCCCCATTAGAAATTATCGGATCGGGTGATTTTGTTGCCCTTTACGAAACCCATAAGCGGGTGAATGCCCTTCGAGGCGGAGGTTGGTAACTCCAGAATCTCTGCCGTCTTTAGATATAGGTGAGAAGACGGGGTATCGCTTGGTTAATTCCAAGTTCCCTCCTGTCAGCCTGTTTGATGACGTCGCCAGTGCAGATGAATTTGAAGTAGCTTATGCGCTTCAGGCTCTGGTCAATCCGCGAATTCAGACAGAAATCGGAAATTTGTCACTACTACGTAGAGACGAGATCCCTTACGGCATAGTCGGCTGCTCATATGCAACTGCACCATTCACTCACGTTAACCCGGAGGGTAGCCGTTTTTCAGACGGCACATACGGGATGCTTTACATCGGTGACACAGTAGAAACTGCTATTGCAGAGGTTTCACATCATCAACGTGCATACTGGGGTGATGTTCATGGGCTGAAGTTTGAGAGGTTCGTGTTTCGGGAACTCGTGGTAGATTTCGATGGGGTAGCTGTACGTGATGCTAGTGACCTCTCAGAGGAAGACTCCGTTTACGACCCTAGAGATTACACAGCCAGTCGAGCCCTGGGTATAGCCTTGAGGCAGGGTGAGGCGATTGGACTTCAGTATCGTTCTGTGCGGCATCGTGGGGCAAAGTGCTGGGGCTTCTTCACACCAAAATACGTCAAACGAATTCTCCAGACTGCGCACTACGAGATGATTTGGTCTGGAAAAGATAGTCCTATAGAGGTTTGCCGTTTGAAAAGTGCGTGAGAGCGGGTATCGGTTAAGCTATTACATTGAGAGCATGTGTGCTTGCGGGACGGTATATGAGAATGATGAGTACTATCGTTGATGGAGTCGACCATTAATGGTTAGGATTGAACTATGTATTGTGATTATAGGTTAGTCTCCCAGTCGTGGTGCATGACGTAATATAAAATCTTATTGGACTACCTTTAACTGGATAGTAATATATCGTGATGGAAGGGCTTTTGACACAGACGGTTCTGATGCTGTGCTGTGTCAGACGACGCCATCAAGGAAATCAGATTCCTTGCCTGGTAGTAGATATCCAAGTTTTTGGATGTCAACTCTGAACCCAGGTGCTAAAGAGTTGCCACGACTACCTAACGATCCAAACTAACCTCATGCTCTTGGCTAGTAGACATCCCAAAAACCTGAACAGGTTTCAGTACTCCAACGCGATCAAGGATTACTCAAGTCGTGCGCGTTGTGTTACTACATAAGCATGGAACTCGCCATGTTGTAGGCGAGTTTTGTTAAGACGAGACTTCAACTCAGCTCCCATTGTCCGTAGTTTCCCTCTGTTGCTCTCAGTCTGCCGTTTTTCGACTCTTTTAAGTCTGTAATTCATTTCGTGATCCTGAGAAAAGTTCACATAATCGTTGTCTTTCATCTTTGACCTCTATCTATTAGAGCGGTGAGTTTTAGTTGCCCATTTGAATGAGCTACTTATAACTTTGGGACTTAAATTTGAATATCAAGGGCGCCCTATCTACAGGTTACGGATTGGGTTGAAATCGAAGATATGGTGAATAGAAGCATAGAATATAGAATGTATGCTAAAAGCCATGACTGTCGGTTATAGACTAGTAATAAAGAACTACAATACTCTCACAAAATTATCGTTTTCGTTGATGAAAGTGAGGTCGAAGCATACTCTAATACCTGGTTCAATAATGTTGCAAGATGTCCATCTAAGGGTACGTTAATGAATGATAGAATTTCCGGTGGTATCTCACTGCCCAAAGCCGTTGATGGATTTCATACACTGGCTGGTAAATGGGAACTGAACACTGAAGAAGCCGCTCAGGTAATGAAGCTAAGCGAGCGAGAGTACAAGAGCCTGTTAATGCACAGCTATGAGGGAGAAGTTGCGGACGAGGCGATTATCGAGAGGGTTCGCATGCTAATTTCAATCCATCGGGCGTTGAATCTCATGTCTCCCTCTGGGGCATTTCTGAAGTTCTTCAAACAGCCGTATCCTCGTGAGCCACTGAATGGGTTGAGCATCCGGCAGTATCTACTTATCCATAGCGACGATGCGAGCCTGGGACGGTTATACCGTTGGGCCAACAGTTTGGTAGTATAGTGTCTTTGTTTACTTGACCTGCTCAGTAGTCCTGAGCTGGTCAACCGAGAGCAAAGCCAAATGGAGCGTAAAGTTGCATGGAAGTTAGTCATGGTAAGCGTGTTAGTCCACATGTCTGGGAGTTATCTCCGCTAGATCTCTCTATCTACCAGTATGAGCAGCGATGTAAGAACTATTACTACAAGAAGAAGCCTCCGTCCGGAGAGACGCCTGAGCAGAAGGTGTTACGCCTTGCACAGCTGAAGCAGGACAGGATGTTTCTAGATCTGGAGAAGCGACGGATACTTAGTATGACGTCCGTCGAAGCACAGCTCGCTGCATATAGGGATGAATATAGGAGTGAAGAGGACGAGGAGAAACGCCTCTCACTCTATGAGCAAGAGAAGCATCATCCCACAGAAGTCTTGGAGAACAACCTTAGGCTGGTAGGCCGAGCGAAGCCAGGCGAAAGGTTTACGGCTCACCACCTCGTTGAAGGCAAAGGCAAGCTCCCGATCACGGCAGATGTAAGGCTTACACTGTTCTTAAACAATGTCCGCATTAATGATCCCGATAATGGTGTGTGGATGCCTAGAACCGAGGCAGATAGAGGCCATTGGGCTATGCCTAAAGCTGTGCCTCATAGCCGCATTCATACACATAACTACGAGCGCTGGATTCACGGCCAGATTGAGCACCTGCAAAGTGAGCTTGAGATTCGCGGTAAGCTGCAAATCCTTCGAGCGCACCTAAAGAATGGTACTCAACCTCCCCAAGTCACTCAGAAACCAGACAAGGCATGGAGTGGAAGGTGAACGTATACAAGTTAAGTTTTAATTATTTGGATTACCTGAATTTAGATATCGACAAGAAAAAGCTCATGTTTGCGGTCGGCAAGGGAATTGGTGGCTCAAAAGCGTTTATGAGTTATGGGTGGGATAACTTGTCCATTAAAGAAGCATGGGTTGATCTAGGGGGAAGATTCGTAGAGGTAGAGGGACTATCGACCAGTAAACGTCCTGACATCACAGCGTGGAATGGAGCGAATCTTATTCTATCTCCGAAAGCCATCAATCTGTTGGGGGATAAGCTTAGGGAGTACGGAGAGTTTCTGCCTATCACTATAGATGATGAGCCTTTTCAGGTCTTTAACTGCATGAATGTGGTTCAAGCGGACAAAGCGAAATCGAAGTCAGATATTGTTGACGGTCTCTGGATGGGGGTTAAGTCGGTAGGGTTCAAGGACGAAGACATAGCTAATAACTTAATTTTCAAGTCCAGGTTCGATAGGTGCGGTGCCATATACTGTGGTGACGAATTTAAGAATCTTATTGAGGGACTGGAGCTTGAGGGGCTTCTCTTTCTCACGGACTTGGTCAGTGACCTATAGCTGACAGGTGTGTGCAACTAGGAATTATTGTGTAATGGAATTAATAAAGAATTTTCAATTTGATTATATGGCAGTGGCATGCTCCTTCATGTTCGTTGTTTTGTATTTGGCATTTCGGTATTTGCGTCGTTTGTGGAGCTGGATGAATCGCAGTGAGGGCCCTCGAGAAAGAGCAGGTGCATATGTTGTATTGCTTGCCACTATTGGAGTGTTGGTTGGTGGCTTATCTCAGGGGGTTATAGAGTCCGGAGTATCCTGCCATGATGCCGGTCAACCGGTAGTTTCTTGTGTGGTGCGAAACACTTTGAGCGACTAAAATTTAAGCTTGGTTAAAATTATTATAAAAAAGATCTTGGTCTCACGCCCTCGTGAATGAGGGGGCTATAGCTTACCAGACCTTAAAATTCCAAGCCCAAAATATATAAAAATAGTAAATTTCAAATAAGAATAAAGTTGTATTCCCACTTACGAAGAGGTTGCGATATGATTTTTTGCTGAGATACGACAAGCCATTCCAAAAGTCGAAACTGGCTCTTGGTTGCTGCGTTTCTTTTCATGCTCCTCTCCACTAACGTACCAAACGGATGCCTCAGGATGTACCATTGCAACCAAGAGTGAACATGCATAGAAAATTTTTGGACCGAAAGGGAGCAAGATTGGTTTGTACTTGTCATAGCTACCAGAAAGAACCGCATCAATTTCCAGGACAATTTTAACAGGGTTCTCAACGTCGTAATATATCTGATCCCGTGTACTAGTTGATTTTATTAGGTACTCGTTCTGCCGTAGAACTTCATCTAAGTATTGTTCTTCGGATGATTCGGGAATAAAAAGTATTGTCCGTAAACTCTCCAGATACTCAACGGCGCCAACTGCTTTATCTTTCTCGTAACCCAAGCCCACGATAGTTAAAACCTTTAAGTCATGATCGTCATCCCAGCCCATAAACCTAGGATGGACGGATGCTACGCGCTTGTTAGGAAGCAATTTATGATCATTAGGAGGAACATAAGCTCCCAAGGAATAAAATATATACAAGTCGAGATCCATTTTCGTTCCCAACTCATAGATCTCATTAAATATTCCCGCAAGGCGTGATCTTCTGATTAATGACGTGTCAATTATGATTGAGTAATTATTATCGTAATCAATATTTTCAATGTACTTTTCAGAATCGTTGTTGCCTTCATCACAGACAAAGATAGTATAGGCATCTGTAAAATTTGACCTTACTCGGTTTATTAGGTCTTTAGTGCGAGTATCACCGGGTTCAGCCGAGATGAAAATTAAATTATCTGATTCTATTTCGTCTAGGCAGGACAAGTCGATATTTTCGAGGCTACTGACTTCGATGCATTTGGTCATAAGAATAGGTCGCCTTGATTAGGTTTCTTGCGGATCAATTCCATGCCTGGAATTTCTGACCCTGCTGATAATGCCAATGACAATTTAACCTTCTTGCCGTGTCGGAGAGGCAATGAATAAGCTGCGGAAAGTAGATACGACAATCTAAACGTTTTATTCTCCAGATCCCTCAGACTCCATATATCATTTCCTTGAGGCTGATCCAAAGCGATGATTGCTCCATGATTGAACGCAATTCTAAGTGCTGATCTAAAATCTTCATTTACGTTACGATCTATCTCAAACTTACCGTATGGGTTTGCCTTAAAATCGGTACCTAGATTTTGATCTTTGATGTAGTCAACTAGTTTCTCAATTAGTACTATAGGTGCCGTCTTCGTGGTTATACCCATATTATCTTCGAGTGCTGTTGTAGCAATCATCGACTTAAAAGCGTTTGTCGTAAGCTTGATTTCTCTTGCCTGTATACTCTTCGAGATAGTTTTTTTTCCGCTAGACTTAATATGATCAACTAAAGAAGATATCGTGGCCATTATCCAGCGCGGATTTCCTTCGCTTATCTTTACGATTGCATTCCATCCAGAGTAGAAATCATCGAGTGTATCTCGTCTTTTTATCGATCCCTTAGAGTTTTTGAAGAAATTTCTAAATATCACCTCAGGTCCAATCTTTCTTAATTCATCTACTTTAGGTGAATCTGTGTAAAGCTCACCGATGATGAATCCTTTTCTATCGATATATTTCCTGAACTCTTGGTCTTTCTCATATAGTTCCTGAAAAGAAGATCCTAGTAACTGTGGGTCAATTTTATTAACTTCTACAAAGTCTGATTCACCAAAGATTGACTCTGGATCTGATATATTGAATCTCGACTGTAGAATATCTCTGCAGAAAGCCTTATTCTGCTCAAAACTTCGACTCCATAGTTGTAAAACTTCATAGTCATTCTTTGCACTCACAATGTGGTTGCTATCCAAATGTCGACCACATGGCACTAATGCTATCTTGTAAAGATGCTTCTTACTCTGTGATCTTAGTTTTCTAATAATATCTTTCTGGAGCGCTTCTGGGGCCACCTCAAACTCGTCTAGAAGTACCGCCCAACGCAATCCTTGTCGCGAAAATACTTCGTCGTAACAATCTAATATTGACTCAAGCGTAGAATCCAGTTCCATGTAGATGAACGGTATGTCCTTCTCAAGTGATTCTATAGTAAGACCACCTTTTATGGCTGTTTTCTTTGCGTACTCTCCGAGAAAGTTCATTCTTTTTCGTAGTGAATGTTTGATGCTTGTTAAGCTATGACTATCAATGTCTAATTGAAGATAATCCGCTATTGATTTGATGGATTTCTTCAACCGATCTGAAAGGTTTTTGTCAACTTGAAGATTTTCTTGGACATCTATGTTTAGGGAGCGTGAAATAGCGTCGATCGTGCAAAGATACACATTTGTAGAGAACACGGTTGAGGCAAAAAGCTCTGAGGCATGCTCGCAGCAGCCAGACTTTCTAAGGGCGCGAATTCGGTCTCCCCAAACAGAGTCTGCCGGGACGTAAATCCCTTCTAACTTTATACTCTTTCGGTAAGAATCTGAGTTTTCATGTTCCCAAAACGGTAATATATCGTTACTTAGCATCTTAAGTAATGTTGTTTTACCGCTGCCTCTAGCGCCTACAACAAGCACTGGTGCGTTCTTGGCAACCTTATCGAATGAAGAGGATGGAACAAATGTTCTCTTGAAGTCATCTGAGTCTAAGTATTTGGCATTAAACGAATCAAGAGTTTTACTTTCCATAATTAGCCAACCTTTCTTAACTTGTCTACAGATCCATCACGACTTAGCGAAACTTCAATATTTGATCTTTCTAGAATGTCTTTGAGATATATATGATCTTGAGGCACCAAGTATTTGATATCCTCAACCAGTCCTGAAAGGTCACTCCATGACTTTTCTTGAAGTAGGGTCAGCTGGCTACTGATCCTCTCTGCGAGTAACTCAAGCTCTCCGACATAACCAAACCCAACACCAGTAAAAACTCGCTGCCTGGTGTTAAATCCCAGCGTCCACGACTCTGTAGGTGTCCAATTCCAAACTTTCACTACTCCTCGGGGAGCTCTGTTAGGTCGTGGTTCAATTTCGAGTAAGTAGAATTGATTATGGAACTCTGGGCCAAAAGTGTCTTTGTGTGCAGAGAATGTCCCTGCTGAAAAAACAGTGGTTTTTCGATTTCCGGCTCCATCATAAACGAGTCGTGCATGATGCTTATGCCCATGAACAACCATCCAGTGGCCGTCATCCTTAAGGAGGCTCATTAGTTTGTCACCGTCATACATTTGATCATATTGACCCAGCCCGTGCTCGTCGTGCTTTATCGGGTGGTGATGACACAAGAGTATGTTAATCTTCGCATTATCCTCTGATCGCTCTATTTCTTCGCGCAACCACTTCAGTGAAGCTTCTCCAATACTTCCTCTATTAAATTCTTTTGAATCATTTCTATGACGAGCGCAGCTATTGAGCACGACTAGTCGGTACCTAGGATCTTCATCATACAAAGAAAAGTCCGTGCCAAAATAATGAATCCTATTCGATTTGACACAGTAGCCTGAGTCCACGTTTGATGGAATGATTGGGTAAGGTGGATCAAGGAGTTTTAGGTTCTGTGTGAGATCACAGAACTGCTCCATTTCTTGCATAGCGTCGCTTGCCTTTTGTGGTGACCGCGACTGCACATCATGATTTCCTGTAGCGACAGCCAATGAGGCATTGGGGAAGCGTTCTTTAAGTTCGTGGAGTTTATTCCACGCAATTTTGAGGCTATCGCCGCATGCTCCAGTTGTTATGTCTCCTGGGCATAGTATTAAGTCGGGCTCAACATACTCTTCTTCAAGAGTCGCTAGCATGTCATCCCATATCCTCAGCCCATTGGGATCGTCATGAACGAGCCAAGAGTGCTCCTTCATCTTGGGTTCTGTGGGAGCCTTGCAAAAGTGCAAGTCGCTAAGAATTAATACCTTAAGTCGGCTTCCGCTGCCTGTCATACGCCTACCGTCTTCTCAAATATAGCTGGTCAGGAAGATTTCCTTTGCCTTACTCCGTTTAGAAGTATTACAAGAAACCGACCTGGATACCTCTAGAGGAAACAGGCGCCAGTCCGGGAATAGCGCCTTAATTGTTTCACAATCGCGATATGATATTAACACCTTCACTCCTAGCTTGGCAGCTCTATGTGAGGCATCTGCTAGCCTCTCAAGGTCACTGTAGCCAAATGAGCCCGTTCCATATTCTCCTCGGTCTCTTTTTGACAAATCTATATAAGGGGGGTCGAGGTATATGAAGTCGTTGCGAATAGCGCTGCTCATCGTAACTTCAAAATCTTGGCAAAGAAGCTGAGAGTCCTGAAGTCTGTCGCTGAATGCTTTAAATACCTTCCAAGTAGGAATGCCCAGATTACCTTGCCCCCTTGATACATTGAAGCCACCTTGAAGGTTTGTTCTATATACACCGTTGAAGCAATACCTATTCAGGTATATGAATCGAGCGGCTCTCTCAAGGTCATCTAGCTCCAAGGGGTTAACAGCTCTGACCTCATAATAAGTATCGGTGTCTTCGGGTATAGAAACGCATCGCTCCCATAGTTTCAGGGGATTCTTTCTGACCTGCTCGTATGCTTGGATTAGATGTGGATTGTAGTCAGATAAAACTGCATGCCCTTTATTCTGCTGCAGAAAAAATACGCCAGAACCAAGAAAAGGCTCATGGTATCGTCTGTATACAGAGGGAGAAGCGAGCCTTAGCTCCTTTAGCAGGCGTTTTTTACTCCCAGCCCATCGAAATATTGGGGTCACTCCCGCCACACCGTCAATTAAGGATGGCGAACGATCATTGATAGTTGGTAGGGCTTGTTTCATGGTTCACCTATGAGAAATATGCAAATTTGAACTAGCCAGAGAATCAAGGAGGCTCGCCAATATTCTGGCGTGCTTCTCTGAACCGTCCCATACCCTTTGAAGTGCTTCCATAAGCGCCTCGTTGTTCTCTACCCGTGCGGGTTCTTCATCGCAGTTTATGTTTAGAAACTCGCATATTGTTTTTAGTTTGCGGCTCATCCTTGTGAAGTTACCGGCCATAAACCTGCTAATTTGACTCTGGTGCACGCCCGTATGGAAGGCGACCTCTGCCTGCGTTAGTTGACTGGCTTCTCTATTTCGACCGATTTTCCTTCTCAGTTCTGAGATCACTTTGCGTTTAAGCTTTGCATTCATATATGAAAATATTAAATAATAAAAACATATATGCATATTTTCACATTGAGCGGAAGACGTCAACACGGATAAATCTCTGGCTTTAATTACTGGTAGTGTTGCCTAGCGGTTAGATTTCGCGGGACCTTGTAGTACCATCGTGGAGGCAGAGGAAATATCACGGATTGATAGGCCCTGGAGATTCTATTAACGCTAAATTATGCTGGTACCACTCGGCAGATAAGCTTAGCCTCTAGATCAAAATAGAGATTTTTCGGTAGCTATGCTTTTCGATTCGTAGTTTCGTTGGCTTGATCATGGGATAGATGTGCAGAAGGATTTCAAATTCTTAAAATCGCATACTGGGAAGTGGCGTGTTGACGGTTTTGGAGACCTAAGACTTGAAGATCTCAAACGTCCGAGGATAAACGTATATTTCTCGCAATATGGGGACGAGCGTAGCGGCGAACCTCATTTCCTCGCAAAGAATCTACCTGCTTGTTCTGTCCTGTGGCTCACTATTGGTAGTGTCTGGGAGCATGGGCGCAAGGTTTTCAATCCTAGTGTGCAGAAACCGGTCACCGTCGACACTCGCAGTTCACGGAGGAGAACCTTAGGGGAGTCCCTGCTCATTCGCACAGGTGAGGATGGTGGCTCTGAAGTCGGTATATTACCGCCACATGAGTTCAATCTAGGCGGAAAGCAGGGTAACTACCTCCCACTGCTTGGCTCCAAGTTTGAGATATTAAAAACCACTGATCGGACTACCCCGTATATCATCATCCCTCATTCTGAAATCTTTCGGTTCTACTATTGTCCCTCTACCCGGCTTTGCAATTCGATTTTGATGGGCGAAACCAGTCGATATGTTGATCTCAGCGGTTCCAGGCAAGGTAGCTCACCGGCGTTATTGGCAAAAACAGATCTAACAAGGGACGAGCGGAACGTGTTCTTTCGCATGCTTAGCGATGAATACGCTATGGAATGTCTTTATTTCACTCGTAAGATGCTAGATCGGTCTTCTATTGAGGGAAGAGAACGGTTCATAGAGGCGCTCATACCTTTCAAAGGACTCACTAACTTAACGTGCGCAGGCAAGCGAATGTGCCTCTGGCGAGGTACTCCTGATTATCCATCTGTCTACGGCCTTTTCGCCATGCAAATTCTCAGTTGCTCTTATGCGCCTTCGATCCAAGAGGCTACCGTTGTCTATCCGGGCGGTAGTGGGTCAAATAAGGATAGTGCAGGGAGTCCAGGACACCAGTGGCTATCTCATCCGGATATCGATGAGCTTAGCGAAATATTCGACTTGGGTGAGCAGCCTTCAGACGCAAGTATCGCACGGCTTGGCTTGAGAGTGCCGTCTGACCGTTTTCCAGCGATGACTAAATTGAGGCACCAACTTGTGAGTAGCTCCGGCCGATCGGGAAGTGGCGGCATAGGGCCTGGTGAAGTTGAGCACCCTGAGACTATCAGTATTGAAACAGGAGATTACAGCAAAGGCAGTGAAAGAACTGTCGGTGTTGATATGCAGACCGACAGTCAGTCGGTGGATAGGTCGATCGCAAGTTTCGTTATGATGCTTAAGACCCTGCGAACGCTGAAGCCTGACTGGGATGTGGAGTTTATAGCGAACACTGACGAGTTGAGCTCGTGTGGTGAGCGGTTGGCAGTCTTCCCCGCAATGCCAGCAAGTTATCGATGGTACAAGGTTTTCGATGAAGCAACACGCAGTTATAGGCCCCGGAGCGCTGCTTGCGCAAAGGTTACCTTCCCGAGTAAGACAATAGCTCTTCTGGTTGAAATTGAGCTCCGGCCAAAAGAGAAAGGTTGGAGTACAGCACTTTGGATGCCGCAAGAGAGTGAGGAGCTTACGGAGAAGGATTTGAATTCTCTACTCACCCTAACTGCAGTACGGAAGCGTTGGCCGAAGCAATTTCACGAGTGGGAGCATGAGAAATGGACCAAGATGGCAGAGAGGCTGTTCCAGAAGTCCACAATCTACGGCATTGATCACTTGCGCGAAACTTTAGACGACAATCCTGATTACTCTCTTCAGTGGGCGAAGCGTATGGTAGAGAGACTTTCTTCGCTAGCCGAGGGGACACTTACATGAGCGTGTGCATTACGAGCAGCTTATGGCGTATGCAGGAGAGCTTTTTTCAGTATGGCGAGGGCGTCTAGAAAGTTTGGACCGGATGCCCTTGGCTTGCAAAAACTGTATCTACTAGATAATTACGCGGAATTACGCGTGGTTTGCGTAATTACCTATAGGGGGCGTAATTATGCGTAATGTGATCAAATAATGAACAGTTGAGTTCCATATTATGCGCGATTATGCAGAAAAAGCATAAGTGGAAGCCCCGAGGACTGTGAGAGCCTATTGAGGGATAGGTAATGAAGTCACAAGACTCCCAGCCAGGTGATGAGAATAGGAGTAAAGTTGCCATTAAACTGCTTTTTGGCCTTGCCGATGAGTGAAGCCTATCGGATGACGAAATATGCATTTTATTGGGGCTGGCTGATACCACGATGATCGATAGGTGGTGCCAAGAGCCAGAAGTTGGGATGCCATATTGATTTTTGATAACGTGTTGGAACGACTTGCTTATTTGGCTGGAGGGTATAAGCGTATTCAGCAACTACTTCATGAGCCTGATCAGTGGAGCAAGTGGACCGGAAAGCTCAGCGGAGGTTGTCACAGATACCATGCGTTAGTCTGTGCATTCTGCTTGGTTCAGTTTCGATTTCCATAAGGATGCAATAAGAAGTCCCTGATGTTAGTTGTTCAGGGCTTCACGTTCTTTGCTGATTACGAGTTGTTCTGAGCCTTGAAAGGTAATTCAAAGCAGAATCTCTTCCTATTCCCAATAAAGCCCCCAGCGACTTGGCGCTCACATGTACATTCTGGCCCCGAAGGTAGCTAATAGCTTTGAGTACTTCCTCGTTGCTGTACAGGTATGTATTGTTGGGAAGATGTGTTTGAACTACCTTGGATAGCCAGAACGGTAAGTACGACGAGTCATCAGAAATCGCGGTACGGAAAAGAAATTTTTCCTTACAAGCAAACTCAAAATTCTCCGGCCAGTTACTCGTTAGCCAACAGGCCATCAAGGCTATTGCGAGCCTGGTCTCTAGGGGCTGATATTCGAACGCGAGCCCTACATCGATTTGAAGGTCTGCATCACCACCGAAGGTTCGGAAGTATGCGTCTCTAAACTGCTTTGAATATGGGTGCAGCAGCATCTTTACAATAAATCTGAGACCTTCATAGTAGCTAAGCGGAAGTGCTATTGTCTTTCCAAGAAACGCCTCTTCTGCCCGGACAAACTCAGAGAGTAAATTGAGATACGGTTTTGCGTTGCCTAGGTGGAGCTGGTCCGTATTTTTTGTGGGCGAGCCTCCTAGATTAAAACTGCAGCTGTGGCACTGGTCCAGTTCTCCCTCAGGGAGTGGTTCAAGCTTTGAGCCGAAACCAATGCGATGAAACTCTATTGGGCTAGAGCATTCTGGACATCGGTCCAAAAGTACTACGTGATGGATATGGCACACAGAGTAAAAAGCGAGTCGCCAGTGCTTTCTATAGTAGGTAGTACTACCCTCGCTTAAACATATTGGACAGAATAGCTGACCAGGCCTTAGCCTCCTACGATGGTAAATACCTAGCGGTAGTATCCAGCGTAAATTTGCTGCATTTGGATTGCCATGGATGAGCCTACCGTAGTAACTGTAGAGACTTAAGTGTGCAATTTTGTCGTGAGATATGCCGGTAGCTTTTGTTAGGCAATCGACCAGAGCGGGACGATGGTATTTGTCCAGATCCCGATTCCATAGCGTTTCCTCGTAACCAATTATCTTTTTGTAGAATGTGTGGAGATGCCAGCCGTTCTCGATAGATAACCGAACCATCCAGGACGAAAGAATCTCGTCGGACTGTGGTTGGGGGTGGGCTGGTAAAATCACCTCAGATCTTCGCAGCTACCTTCTTTCTATTGTATGGCGATATATATCCGCAGGCTTTTAATCCTTCAGGGGTAATCCTCTCCTCTCCTGAACGTATCGCATACTCCGCTGCCGTATTGAGGAGGGTAGATACCTCACCAATCGTACCCTCTGCCAGTGCATGAATCTGAGAGGCTAGCTGGGAGCTGTGAAGCACTGACGGTTCCTTTAGTGGCAGTAGCTGCTCAAACGAAGCCAGAAGTTGCCTGAACGGTGTGTCACAGTCCCACTCTGGGAGCAGTTCAGGGGTGAATCGGTTTTGGATTTGAGGGTCCACACTGACAGCCCTCAGCAAGTCGCCGGTTCCACAGCCGACGATGCACACTTCAAGTTCGTTACTTAAAAACTTAATCATATTAAGGAACTGCTGCTGCTTCACTGAGGCCCCTGCCAAAATATTATGAAGCTCATCAATGATCAGTACCTTAACGCCGACCTTCTTAAGGATATTGATGACTTTAACGCGTTTCGCCTCTGTCGACGCGGCAGGAACGGTATAAAACATATGGTTAAGGATTTGTGAGTAGAAAGCCGATTCGCTTGGTGTAGGCGGTGCCTGTATTAAGAATACTGGCGCTATGATGTTCTCTCCTCCTGGGTTTTCGTCTACGGGGTGCCTTTTCACAAACTGTCGGATTAGCCGTGTCTTACCGTTATTAGATGGTCCAACCAGAAGAATGCCTGGCATTCGGGGCTCTTTCGGGTGGGCCAGAAGGTCTTCAAGGCGTCCAAGTATCTCGTTGGCCCTCGGGTATCCTATCCATCTTGGTGTTTTGACTTGCTGAATCCTGTCACCCTGGCTGAGGTCCATCATAGGAATGACACTTTGGTGCAGGTGAGAGTAATCGGCCATTGTTACTCTCCGAGCTGGATGTCAGTGAAAGGTTTTATGATATCGTCGTCATCCGGTGTTTGAGGTGTTGTGGTCAAAATGGGTGCCTTCTGTTCTTTGTGGATGTCCTTCCAGTGAGATCTTCTCTCTGCCATTCTGCGCTTTCGCTTCTCCGACGCTCGCTGTTGCTTGGCCAGCTTCGTTTTCTCAATCGCGGACTCTTCTATATCTCGCATCTTAGCGATGCCTGTAAAGATCATTTCCTCGTTCACCTGACTTTTGCCCGATTCCAGCTCTTTTAATGATGCCCTGAGCTCCCAGATACTGATCGCCGGTCGAGAGTTGTTGAAGTAAGGGATGGGAACGTAGGTGGACGTATCAGGGTCCCAAAAGTAAACCTGACTGATGTCTCTCGGGTCTCTTGCGAAGATGAACTTGCGTTTTCTGCTGCTAGGGCCTGATTCTTTCGCATTCACCCATTTTCTAAGGACGGGTGAGTAGTACTTGATATGGTCGATAACAACTCCGTCGCGCTGAACAGTTCGCTCAAAATATGGGGAAAAGTGCAGGCGAAGCGTTTCTTCATCTTCAACAGGGAAAGGAAGTCCAATACCAGGAATATTGTCATTACCAAGAATCAAACGGTTGTACATTTCGATAGGAGGGATGTTGTCATTCCCTCGGTGCGGTTTGTGGTGATAGTAGTAAACAATGAATATAGTGAACCAAGTTTCAAGCTCTGAAAGCGTCATACAGGCTCTACCCTCCGAGTCGTAATCGAGCTTGTCTTTGACACTCGAGAAGGTTGTTCCCGGGAGCGTGTGTTTTCTTTGCATGAATGTCCTGAAAGCACGCTCCACATGAGGACCGTAGTTTGGTTGGCCTTTAGGACGATGTTCAATAATTATCCCGTATTCCTTGCATGCTCGCTCAAGCATGAGCCCTCTGAACTCTTTGGCATTGTCCAGGTGCAACTTCTGCATGACTCCGTAGATGGGCCAGTCGGCATTGATCCCCCTTTGCGCCAGCCAGTGCTCTTTCTTCCCAATAGCGTGACCAATGCAAAGACCTGCGGAAGAGGCACTAGGAGGGTCGAGGGTAATTCGGAATCCAGAAATCATTTTGGTCGCAACATCGATCGCTATGGTGAGGTATGGTCGACCGATTGGTAGCCGATGCTCTTCATCTACGATGATCAGATCTACCTTCGTATGGTCGACCTGAACTACAGCGTTAGGATAATCCGCTCCAGGGAAGGCCCCACGGAGAGGCTGAAACTGCTGTTTTGCAGATTGATTACCTAGTCGCCTCTTGGTCGTAACATGCTTGTCCAGGCTATTAACGCGCCTGTGAATAGTATTCACATGGGGCGCTGGAATACCCAGCTCAAAA